>Ga0181553_10004186_pt1 | contig 12348 bp, 9 predicted proteins | sample 011ome_17_FD_133753 | JGI IMG/M metagenome (GOLD analysis project Ga0181553, IMG submission 133753) | Coastal salt marsh microbial communities from the Groves Creek Marsh, Skidaway Island, Georgia - 011502XT metaG (megahit assembly) | ecosystem: Environmental > Aquatic > Marine > Intertidal zone...
AGCCGAGATTGACAACAGTATCTCACAACCTGTGTTCCTAGAGCGACAAGGGATTGACCTAGACGAACAAGGGATACCACTGACAGGCTACAAGGTTATAACAAAAGTTATACCACAGGTTTCTACCCCGAACCCTGATGGTGCCTTTAACTTCACCTTTGGTGCTTCAGCAATCCCAACGTCTGACCCGAACTATGGGTCTCCTAACACCTTTGATGCACTGAGCGACTACAAGGTCGATACACGTATCTCTGGTCGTTACCTATCATACAAATTGACGAGTGACTCACTCAAGGACTTTGCCTTTTCAGGTATGGACGTGGAGGTGATGGTCACTGGTCGCAGGTGAACCATATGGCTCTTTCAGACAAAATTAACCTACTGGTGTCGCGTTATGTTCGACGTCAGATACCACGACTAGAAGCAGACAACTTGGGTCCATATCTCCAAGAGGAACTACGCGAACTGGAGACTGTCATAAGGTCTCTATCGGACGCTTCTGTGCAAGTTGCAGAAAAAGAACCTGACGGTGTCCGTAAGGGCATGATTAGGTACGCGGTTTCTCCTTGGAACCCACTTGGCAACGGCTTCACTGGTCTTGTCGTGTACAACGGCACGTCTTGGGTAGCCGTGTAAGCAAAAAATCAAAAGGAATTTAACATGTGGGGCGCAATAATCGGCGGCGCAATGGGCCTAATGGGTGCCAACAAGCAAGCCAAAGCACAAGATCGTGCAACAGAAGCACAAATGGCTGGTTTCAACCAGTACCAACCCTATGTAGACGCTAACTTAGAAGGCTCACAAGCGGCACTTGGCGGTGTTTTAGACACAGGAGTCTACACTAACGACACTTACGCTGGTCCAAACGCATTCCAGACTGGCACAGCCAACGCTATGGGCAACATTGGTGGCAACATGATTGCCGCTGGCAACACTATGATGGGCCAAAACAACCAATTTGGTGGCAATGCCAACAATCTGTACAGTCAGTTCCAAGGTTTATCTGAAGATGCCAAGCGTGACCGCCTAGCAGCAGCGATGGGCTACGCAGCAAACAACGGCTCTTCCCTTGTTGACGCTGCAATGCGTGATGACCGCCGCAACCTAGAGGAAAACACGCTCACAGGCATCAATATGAACGCCTCAGGCACTGGTAACATGAACTCTAGCCGTGCAGGTGTCGCAGATGCCGTTGCAAGACGTGCTTACGATGACCGCCGCGCTGATGTCGCCGCTGGTATTCAGGACCGCCTGATTGACCGCAGCCTCGCACAGCAGTCTCAGCAGTTCATAGACCAAGGTTCAGCCTTAAATTCTGCGGGTAACGCCAACCAGCAGGTCATGAGTGCCTATAACACTGGCCTAAACACGCTAGGTGAGGGTGCAAACTTCGGTATGAACGCAGGTAATGCACTTCAAGGCTACGATCAGGCACGTTTGAATGATGACCGTCAGCGTTTTGAAGACGCGCGTGACTTTGAGATGCGCCAACGCATGAACTACCAGTCTGGCATCCTTGGTAAAGCACCAAACTCACCGTCAAACGTGGCAGTAAACCGTACCGACCCGTACCAAGCGGCAATGGGTGGTGCAATGCAAGGCTTTGGCTTCCAGCAACAATATGGCGACCAGATTAGCAGTGCTATCGGCAACAGCAAAATCTTTAACCCACTATTTGGCGGCTCTGGTCTTGGAGGATTCAACTAATGTGGGAAGTAATTAGTCAAAACCCTAAGTTCCGAGAGGCGTTTGGCGGCTATATGACTGAAGAGTTGTATAACCAGATGCCTCAGGACGCAAAAGACAACATTGCACGTCTATATGGCTCTGTAGGCACACCTAGTCCTATGTTGGACATTAAGCCGAATGAGATTTCTCCAGAGACAAACCCAAGTCAGCAAAATCCTGTCTTAAATGTACAGCCGAATCCGTATTTCCCACCCGAGGAAGCACCAGCGGCTGCACCAGTACCAACAGGCTACGAAGACTACAGTGTCCAAGACTTTATCAACGCTGGCAACAACCTGAACACAAACCCTGTGTTATCTGGTGACATGAACCGAGGCATTGAGCCTGTCGGTCCCATCATGCAAGACCCTATGCGCAGCGATGCATACTTAGGCACTCTGTCAAAAGAGAAACTACGTGAACTTGCGGACGCAGGTAACGTACAGGCCGCAGGATTACTTCAGGCAAACATTCCTGATCCAGTTGCACCGCCAGTCTTAGACCCAGCGCAACCCGCAGCCCCTGTGTTGGCTCCGCGTGTCGTGCCTGACGTTGACTACAGCGACCCGACTATGGCACCTCTGCCTCAGCCTGTCCTAGTAGACACAACGCAACCAGCAGCCCCAACTACCACGGAATCCGAACCTGTGTTGAAGTCTGGTGCGCAAGCGCGTTCTACAGGCGCACTAAGTGCAGGTAGTATCACAAGTTCATCTGGTCCTAAGACAAGCAACGCACGTGGCTCTATGATGCCACAGATGCTGATTGACCGTAACGAGGCATTGATCCGCATTGGTGGCGCAATGTACTCAGGTGCGCTGAAAGGCGATGGTATCGGCGCAGCAACAACAGAGTACGGACGTATCCAAGACGCAAACCGTGAGCAAGAACGTAAGATGGCTGAAGCGGAACAGAAGCGTCAGCTTGAGATGGCTAAACTACGTGCCAAAGGTGGCGGTAAACGCAGTAAGAAAGACGGTGAAGCACTCACTGCTACAAACGCAGCGATGTCTAACTATCAAGACGCACTTACAGCAATCCGTGAAAGCCGTTCAGCAGGTGGTAACCTAACTGGTATCGGTGGTATCGCAAAGTCTCTAGTAGATAACTTCACTGGTGACGAAGACGCCGCAAGACGCCTTATCTTACAGCGCGTCAAAGTTGACGATGCTCTTCTACGTGTTGCCGAAACTAAGGGTGCTATCTCTAACGCTGAGATGAAGTTGTTCTTGGCACCAGCCCCAAGCAACCTTCAAGATGAAGCAATTTGGGAACAGTGGATACTAGACCGCATGGAAGCCCTACAGCGCGTACAACAACGCCTGTCTCAAGGTGGTACAGTACCGCTTACGCAGAGGCCTACAGGTTCTACAGCATCAGGACTGTCTGACGACGACTTGGCCTACATCAATAATTAGAGGTAAGAGATGGCTGAATATACCATTGAAGACTACAAACGTGGAGCGAGAGCCGCACATGCCGCTGGCAACATTGAGGCGTCAAAACGCCTTATCGCAGCGGCTAGAGCACTCGAAGGTACTCAGCCAACACCTGCCCAACCAGACGAAAGCCTAGGCGGTGCTTTAGGCTACGGTGTAGACAATGCACAAAAAATGCTTGGCAAAGGCATCCAAGGTGTCGGTGAACTCACTGGCATGGAGGGTGTTGAGCAGTATGGTGCGGATGTCGCCCAGCGCAACCAAGCGGAACTAGATGCATCCACCTACCAACGCCCTGAAGGCGCAGACGGTATCGTTAAGAACATCCGTGAGGGTGACTATACAGACGCAGGTCGCTCTTTGCTCTACGGTGCAACTGAGGCTGCCCCACAAGTCGGTGCGGGTGTCGCAGCATCTGTAGGCGCAGGTCTAGCAGCAACCTCAGCACCTGTCGTAGGTGCAGGTCTTGCCGCAGCAGGTACAATCGCAGGTTCCACAATGTCTCTTGGTGCCACAAGAGACGAAAAGGAACAGCAGGGTCTCGACCCAACTGCAACTGGTACTGACCTAGCAACAGCGATTGCCTCAGGTATTATAGAACTTACGCCACTCAAAGGCGGCGGTGCTACACTCAAGATTATCCGTGAAGGCTTACAAGAGGCTGGACAGGAAGGCTTGATTATTGGTGGTACAGCAGTCCAAGGCGGCGAGTATGTACCTCAAGAAGTCGTAGACCGTATCGGTGACGCAGCAGCCATTGGTGCCACAGTATCTGGCGCAGCTAATGTCGGCATCTCGACGGTAAGCAAGACTGGTGAGAAGGTACTGAAGCCACGCGAGGAACTTGACCCTGAGACAGATCAGGCGGCAGGTGACGTGGCACGTATGTTCCAAGAGATTGCTACAGACGAAGACTTCAACATTAAGGACATCGACCCATCGTCACAGAAGGGTGCGAATGCTGTCCTTAATGCTGCACGTAGTAAGACGCGTGAAGAGATTGACGCTAACTACAAGGTCTTGAGCAAAGAGGTGCTAAAGGACGCAGATGCGGCAACCAAAGCCAAATTTGCAGAGACACTACGCCAAGCGCGTAACAAAGTGTCCACTACAGTCACCAAAGAGAACCTCGACTTTGTAAACGATACTGTAGGTAACACCAAAGAAGGCCAAGCGTTACTAAATGCACTTCGTAAGTCTAATATTGTAACGGAAGTCTACTCAGGCGGTCTAAAGGGCGGCATCTCGCAGTTCACTGACACCTTCAACCCACTTCCATCCTTCGGACGTGCGTATAACCCAGCAGGTATCATTGGTGGCAACATCAACACTGGTGCAGCCCTTGCAACTGGTGGTCAGTCTTTGGCTGTCCAGATTCCTACGGTGATAGCAGGTCGTGGTATCGACGCAATCACAGGACGCAGATCGAAACTCAACACGTTCATCAAGAAGAACAAAGGTCGAGACGGTCTAGCAGACCCTACTGGTCCCGCAGTCGAAGGACGTTCAGCACGTCTGAAGGCGGCACAGCAAGCACAGGCAGCTAAGGCCAAGGATGATGCAGCAGGGAAGAAAAGGTCTGAAATTGAAGCACGTGCAGCCGCTAAACAACAGGCCGCTGAAGCCAAGGCAAAAGCCAAGCAAGAAGAGGCCGCAGCCAAACAACGTGCCAATGACGAAGAGGCAGCGCGTAGGGCAGCGACCTATGTCCGTCTGTACAACGAAGGTGCGCCACCCAAAGCGAACTCGCCGCGTGGCAAAATGTTCGCAGGTGTTGCCGAAGCCTATCCGAAGTTTACTAAAGAAAAAATGCCTACTGATATTGATGCGAAGGTGGAAGAAGTTCTACAGCGCATAGAGGCTAGAGACATTTCTTCTGAGACACGCCGTTCTATTGCGGAATACCGCAGAATGCAGAAGACAGGTTACATGTCATCTGAAGGTGCGCCTTTGACTGAAGTCATTGGACTTGTGAAACTTGAACTACTCAAAGACAAGGCTGTCGATAAAGCAGCAGCCAAGACCAAGAGTAAGCGAGGTCAGACTCAAGCACCAGATGGCACACCAGTTGCACCACGTTCACCAGCCGTTCAGGATGGTATTGATGCTAACAAGGCGTTCTTAAAGTCACTCCGTGACGGAATGAATAGCGACAAGAGCATAAATTCATCAGACCGTGCAGTCTTGACTAAGGCACTAGACGAAATTGGATTGAACTTAGGTTCCGATCCTGTGTTCAAAGCGACTGAGATTGTGGATGGTGCTCGTGTGAGCCTTACATCCATGTCACTTGCAGATAAGTACCTTGTTCCCTATCTAAATAGGATCAAGATGCAGCAAGCGGCAACTAAGGCCAAAGCATCTAAGGCAAAGCCAAAGGCAAAGAAGGCAGATGAAGGACCAGATCAAACCCCTCCCACCACACCTGCGCCAGTTGTTGGACCAAGTGGATCAGGAGATACAGGAGGGCAAAGCGGACAAACTGGAACTGGACCCACACAAGTGGCCCAGCCTCCATTGGTCAGCCCCAGTCCTAAACCCAAAAAGGTCAAAAAGCCGACGACACCAGCCGTAAAGAAGAACATACCTGAAGCCAAAGCAATTATTGAGATTGGTAAGAAGGGTTCTAAGTACGAGAACGGTATCCAAGACGTAGACACAGCACTCGAAGTTGCAAAACTTCTTGGCATTACCGCTCAACTTATGAACAGCGGTACTGCGCTACAGAAGGCCACCAAGCAAGGTAAAGGCACAAGAGGTGTCCACCAATGGACCCCTGACATGAAGGGTTTTGGTAGCAGTGTATTCGGTATTAGACCGCAAGGTTCTTTCCAAGGCGTAAAGACAACTACACTAAAATCTCTTCACACTTTACTACATGAGATGGGCCATTCGCTTACTCAAGGTAACATGGATGGTAAAGGTCGTTTTGGTATAGGCGGTGTACAAAACAAAGGTACAGGTGAGTACGACACAGTAGGGCTGAACAGTTACAACTACTCTGTGATGAAGCCTATCCTTGAGTCTAAAGGTTTAGACCACCCTGCAATTAAGGAAATCATTGCGTTCCAAGAAGCAGGTAAAGCGTACATTGAGAGTAATCCAAGTGAGACTCAGGCACCTCGTAGTTCTCTGACGTATTTACTAGATGAACTCAACAAAGCCGTGCAGAACAACGATGCTGGTACAATGGTAAGTTTCAGAAACCGTTTGCGTAACTACCGAGCCTACACAAACAGTGCGCCTGAACTTTCAGTTGACCCAATGTGGTTGTACCTGATGAACCCACGTCTCGCTAAAGAACTTATGCCTATCAACACTAAGATGATTAAGGCTGAGTTCGACAAAGCGAACAACGGTAAGATTCTGTTCTACTCACATCCATTCGCAACAATACTCGCTGTCGCTATGGCAATGGGTCTAGTCGCTGCCGCTGGTGGAGATGAGGAACCATCCATACCTGATGGTGTCTTAACAGCATAGGGTGTCCCTTCGGGGGCATCCACAACCCCCAAAGAGAGCAAACCCATGAATAAAACCGCTTTTGACTTGATGCCCTTGCTGCAAAGCATTGAGGCCGTGAAGTCATCTGGACTGACGAAGGCCCAAAAAGATTTAATCTTGCGAGAGATGGCTGCACAACTACCAGCCCCTGTGTTTTGCAAGGCGTGTCCAGAGACACTTGAAATCATCGGAAGTCTATTAGGAGTAAAAAGTAATGGGCGCACCCAAGAACCCAAGAAAGAAGAGTCCCAAAAAGGAACTAACGATGCCGCAGAAGGGCCATCAGGCGGGGAAGGTAAACTACTTCGCAAAACTGATGGAAACCGAGGAAGGTCGCGCCCTAAGAAAGCAGTGGTCAACCAAAAAGCGTAAGAATGCGGGACGTCCTAAAGGGACACCAGATGGGTACAGCTTGGAAGCCATTACACCAATCAGAGAACAGGCGAAAAAAGACGCCGAAAGGATTGTTGCTAAGATGACCAAAGATAACAACATTGATGACGAATACGCAGTCGAGGCTCTAAAAGCAGCCGTAGAAATCATGCGAGAGCCGTGCCAAAACCGTGACCGCTTGACCGCCGCGCGTATGGTCTTGGACTTTACTAAGACAAAACCCGCTGCAAAGAGCGAAGTTACTATTGGCAAGGCTGAAGCCTTCTTGGAGTCGCTCTTAGTTAGCGATGACGAAGAAGAGCAAGATGGATCAGAAACTTAGAGAAGTACGCAAGCGTCTCTACGACGACTTCACTTTCTACGCTAAATCTGCACTCAAGATTAGAACCAAAGATGGCGACATCAGCCCTTTGAAACTCAAACCTGCCCAGCGCATTTTACAAAAGGCAGTTGAGAAGCAATTAGCAGACGAAGATAAAGTCCGTATCATCATCCTCAAGGCTCGACAGCAAGGTCTGTCTACCTATGTCGGTGGTTACCTGTATCACAACGTGTCCCAGCGCAGAGCGTGTAAGGCAATGGTGATTACACACCACAGTGACAGTACGAGAGCCTTGTTCGATATGACCAAGCGTTACCATGAGAACTGCCCTGAACTACTGAAGCCACACACTAAGTATTCATCACGTCGAGAACTTACTTTTGACGTATTGGATAGTTCTTATGTGGTTGCTACGGCAGGTGGTGAGAGTATTGGTCGAGGTGAGACACTTACGCACGTACACGCCTCGGAACTTGCGTTCTGGTCGAAGTCTACAGCACTTGAGAATTGGAACGGTCTCACACAGGCTGTGCCTAACAAAAAAGGTACGGCTATCTTTGTCGAGAGTACCGCTAATGGTGTCTCTGGTATCTTTTACGACCTTTGGAAGGGTGCAGTAGAAGGAACTAACGGTTATACACCAGTGTTCATCCCTTGGTTTATGGACCCTGAGTACCGTGAGAATGTACCAGAGAAGTTTGAGCGTACACCTGAAGAGGAAGAGTTGTGTGAGAAGTATGAGTTGGACGATGGTCAACTTATGTTCCGTAGACGCAAGATTGCCCAGAACGGAATCGACCTCTTCAAACAAGAATACCCAGCAGAACCAGAAGAAGCCTTCTTGACCACAGGTCGCCCTGTGTTCAACCCAGAGGCACTTCAAGAACGTATAGGTGACACACCTGACCCTGTAGCAAACTTGGCCCTAGAGGGCGAAGAGTGGCTAGAGAATGTCAGAGGTGAACTCACCTTGTACCGTAAGTATGACTCAGGCGAGAGATATACCATAGGTGCTGACGTTGCGATGGGTGTCAGAGGTGGCGACTGGTCCGTGGCGCAAGTCTTGGACAGTAAGAAACGACAGGTCGCAACCTATCGTGCTCAAGTACACCCAGACTACTTTGCTGAGGTACTCTACAGACTAGGCGAGTTCTTTAACTTCGCTTTGGTAATCGTAGAGAACAACAGTCACGGTATTCTCACATGTACACGCCTCGGTAAAGACATGGCGTACCCTAATTTCTACACTGAGATACAGGTAGACAAACTGACGGACAAAGAGACCGTCAAGTTGGGCTTTACCACCACATCCAAGACCAAGCCTTTAGTCATTGATGAACTTAGGGCTGTGGTTCGTGAGGGAACTATCGAACTCAACGACAAAGTAACTATCCGAGAGATGCTGACATACATCGTGAATAACAATGGTGGTATGGAAGCGGAGTCTGGATGCTTCGATGACTGTGTAATGAGTTTGGCATTAGCCAACCACATCCATGAGGGTGCTTGGGAACCAATAGAGGCAGTCGATGATCTATATATTGAGATGGTTTAAAGATGAAAGAACTTAAAGAACTTGATGACGATAAAATCGTCTCAATCGTAGATAGTAACCTACGAATGTCGATAGGATATGCCGACAGTGAACTGAGCCGTGAACGTGCGCGTGTCATGGACTACTACTCGGCAAAACTTCCGAAACCAGTGCATGACGGAAACAGTAAGTACGTGTCTCAGGACGTCTACGATGCTGTAGAAAGTATGAAGGCTGCACTTCTCGAAACATTCAGTACAGGCAACCGCACCTTACGCTTCTCACCGCAAGGACCAGAAGACGTGATGATGGCTGAAGTCTGTACAGAGTACACCGACTACGTCCTCCACCGTCAAAACAACTTGTTCGAGGTGATGCAAACAGTCATCCATGATGGCTTGATTGCAAGGGCAGGGGTAGCCAAAGTTTACTGGCAACAGCAGACTGATAGTTACCTAGAGTATGTCGAAGACCTAACCGAAGAAGAACTTGATGCAGTCTTGTCTGATGACATGGTTGAGATTGAGGAAATCGTAGAGGATGAGTTTGGTCTGTACACAGGTGAACTACGTGTTTTCCGTGACACCTCACAGGTAAAGATTGAGTCCGTTGCACCTGAAGAGTTCTTAATCGAACCACAGTGTCGCTCTTTGGAATCTGCATCTTTCGTTGCTCACCGTACACGTAAGACAATCGCAGAACTGATTGAGATGGGCTATGACGAAGACCTAGTCATGGACATCAGTGACGAAGACAACGACTTTGACACAGACCCAGAGGTTCTATCTCGTTTCGATGACATCGGGGCTGGACGTGGCTTCACGGCTGGCAAAGGTCACCAAAGGCAAACACGTCAGGTGACAGTAGTCGAGGCTTACTTACCACTGGACGTAGACGCTAAGGGAACCACAGACCTTTATCGTGTTGTCAAAGTAGGTAACGTCATGCTGTCTAAAGACATCGTGACACGTATGCCGTTTGTTGCATTCGTACCTCTACCAATTCCACACGCATTCCACGGTAACAACTTTGCAGACAAGTTGATTGCCATTCAGAATGCACGGACTGTGTTGACACGCTCAATCCTTGACCACGCGATGGTAACTAACAACCCTCGCTACACTGTGGTCAAAGGTGGACTGACAAACCCACGTGAACTTATCGACAACCGTGTCGGCGGTATCGTGAACGTGACACGTCCAGACGCAATCAACCCAATGCCTCAGGCATCCCTTAACCCCTTCATATTCCAGACCATACAGATGCTGGATGAAGACAAAGAGGACACTTCAGGTGTCTCACGTCTATCTCAGGGCTTAAACAAGGATGCTATCAGCAAACAGAACTCAGCAGCGATGGTTGAGCAACTGGCGACTATGTCCCAGCAGCGTCAAAAGATTATCGCACGTAACTTCGCTAACAACTTCCTGAAACCGTTGTTCAACCTTGTCTACCAGTTGTGTGTAGAGAACGAGACGATGGAAAAGATTGTCGAACTAGCGGGTACTTACGTCCAAATCACACCAGCACAATGGTCTGACAAGCGTGATGTGATGGTTGAGTTCAACCTTGGTTATGGTGAACAGGAGACACAGATTCAGAAGTATCTTGCGTTCCACCAGTTGTTTAGTGCCGACCCATCTCTTCAGCAGATGTACGGACCAAAGCAGAAGCACAAGATGCTGAGTTCTATCTTAGACAAAAGTGGAATTAAGAATGTTGCTGACTATCTACTCGATCCTAGTCAAATACCGCCACAACAACCAGACCCAGCCTCACAGATGCAGATGCAAATGGCGCAGAAGCAGTTGGAGGTTCAAGAACGTCAGACAGCAGTTGCAGAACTTAAAGCACAGACTGACGCGCAAATTGCGAACATGAAGTTGGAACTTGAGCAACTCAAGGCACAGCAGCAGTTCGCATTACAATCGGACAAACTGGACTTACAAGAGTCACAACAGGCACACAAAGAAGCAGTCAACTACGAAGAGTTGGAGATTGCGAAACGTGCTGAGGATGTCCGAGCAATCGCAAGCCCTAATGGGTAAATAACATAAGGTTACACATGCCTACACAAGAAGAGCAACTTGTGACGGCAGGGGATGAAGCAGAGGTACTACTAAAGTCCTCTGCGTTCACTTCTGTTGTCGATTCAATCGTGGAGAGTGCTTTCTCTACTTTTGTAAACTCACAGCCCGACGACAAGTTGAAGCGTGAGACTTCCTACCACCACTATCGTGCAATCGCAGACGTGGTGAACACCCTAAAGCAGAGAGTTGAAGTGCGTGACAACATTTTGGCTCAAGGCGACAATAGCCAAGAGGAACTAGGTCTATGACAAACGACCCGAGTAGTAACTCAGAACCCCGCGCGTTAGATTTAGATGACGCCGCAGATGCAATCTTAGGTCGGTGGGATGACGGTGAAAACCTATCTGAACCCGAAGACGAAGATGCGACACCCGAAGAGGTCGAAGAGACAGACCTTCAAGAGGGTGCTTATGAAGATGACGATGACGACCTTGAAGAAGAAGTAGAGGACGACACGGACCCTGAAGAAACTGATGACGCCGAAGAGTACGATGAAGAGTACGATGAAGACGATACAGAGGAACCAACCACTGTGTCCGAAGACGACCTTGTCGAAGTCAGCGTAAAAGGTGAAAACAAACAGGTATCCGTGAAGGAACTGAAAAGACTTTACGGTCAAGAAGCATCTTTAACACAAAAGTCTCAAGATTTAGCATCCCAGCGCAAAGTTGCGGAACAAGAGTTCCAAAGAACGCAATTAGCATACCAAAAGATGTTAGAACGTGCAGAGTCTCGACTAGCCCCATATTCAGAGATGGATATGTTACTAGCAGCCCAACAGATGGACGCTGAAACATTCGCCCAACTGAGACAAGATGCACGTCAGGCCGAAGACGATGTGAAGTTCCTCAAAGAGGAAAGCAGCGCATTGCTTCAGGAACTACAGACCAATCAGCAGCAAGCGATTCAAAAGGCAGCCACAGACTGTGTGCGTGTCCTAGAAGAGAACCTGCCAGATTGGGGCAACGAACTGTACAACGACATTCGTGCCTTCGCTGTAAAATCAGGTCTGCCTCAAGAGCAAGTTGATCAATACACGGACCCCACGGTTATCATGTTGATTAACAAAGCGAGACTTTACGATGAGTCAAAGAAGTCAGCGCAATCAAAGAAAGCGAAGGCTAAAGTGACAAAGTCAAAGTCTACAAGAACAAAGGTCTTGAGTTCTAAAAAGTCCCCACCCTCCAAAACAACATTGAAGGCCAAACGCGCACAAGAGGCACAAGCCAAACTGCGTAATAACCCTCGTTACGGTGGTGACACGGATGATATTGCCGCAGCCCTTATGGCTCGTTGGGAAGAGTAAACTCTTGCCTATTAGAAGGATTCATACCAATG
>Ga0181553_10004189_pt1 | contig 12341 bp, 21 predicted proteins | sample 011ome_17_FD_133753 | JGI IMG/M metagenome (GOLD analysis project Ga0181553, IMG submission 133753) | Coastal salt marsh microbial communities from the Groves Creek Marsh, Skidaway Island, Georgia - 011502XT metaG (megahit assembly) | ecosystem: Environmental > Aquatic > Marine > Intertidal...
GAAGATAGTGTTGATACTAAAACAACATCTGGTTCAGACTCAGACCCAAACAAACCTTCTGCAGATAGATTTAATGAACCATTAAGTAAACACCCTACTCTTAAAGCAGAACTTGGTGCAACCGCAAAGGAATTTGTAAAAGATTTTGGAATTGCAAAAGAAAACATAAAGGCCGCATGGAAAGAAAAGAGTGTATTTAAAGTAATAAAAGCAGTCGGTTTAGGTGGTGCAAAAGTAGCAAAAGACGGACTGCAAATGGTAGATGATGCAGTTAATTTTGCGGCAGATAAAGTTGCAGCCACTAGTGCAATAAAAGGACTACAGAAAGGACTTATAAAGGTAGATGAATTCATGGATAAGTATCCTAAACTAAAAACTGCAAGTGGTGTTGCAATTGCGGGTTTCTTAACTTATCAATGGTTATCAATGTCATTCTCAGGTAATCTGGATAGTGATTATGATTTGTCAAGTATACCAGAAGCGATTGCGGGTAATATTGGATTTACTGATATACTTGCAACTCCAGCAGGTGTAAAAGGTATGGGACTACTTGCGGCTGGTCTTGCAACTGGTGGTTTGAGTACATTGTGGTTAGGTGGTAAAAAAGGAATGATGATGGCAGCCGCATATACGGGTGCGAAAAAAATAGGAGATAAAGCAACTGAAAATACAATGTTTACAAAAATGAGACAATTTATTAAAGGTGATGCGGGTAAATTAGATGACAAAGACCGAGAACCAGATGACCCAGAAGTAAGATAATGTATGATAGTTATTCGTGATTTTTTAGATAATGTAGATGAAGTTTTAGATTTTGCAGAAACAACACCATACTATGATTATACTTATTTTACTGGTGTATTATTTAAAGGTCTAAGAACTCCTAACCTAGTTGAACTTCTTCCCGAGATAGTAGATAAAATAAATATCGATACTGGTAGTAAACCAGAACAACTCTATCTTCACAAACACGAGAATTTAAAAGATTTTAAACCCATACCACATGTAGATAAAAGTATTAAGAGTGGTGTAATATACCTAAAAGGTGGTCAAGGGTGTGGGACAATTGTAGAAGATAAACTACAAGAATATGAATTTAATAAGTTAATTATGTATGATGCAAACCTATTACATCAACCAGAAGGTTTTCCAGAAGATAGGTTAGTCATGACATTTTTTTGTAAATAATAATTTGTATATATAAAACTAGTCGGAGAAAAGTATGTTAAGTTTATTAGGTAGTTTATTAGGATTTGGGGGTTCAATAATCCCAGGCATACTAGATAGTTTCAAGAAAAAACAAGACCAGAAATACGAACTTCGTAAGTTAGAAGTTCAAGCAGAAATCAACAGAGAAAATTTAGAACATCAAGCAAGACTTCAAAAAGAACTTGGAAAACAAAAGATAGAATTATTCCAAGCACAAGCAAAAGACAAAGAACACGAAAGATTAATACAACATGATATTGTATTACAATCAGGTACGGGATTTATAGGTGGATTAGCAAGGTCAGTAAGACCAATCATTACATATGCATTCTTTCTTTTATTCGCAGTCATAGAGGGTACATTACTCTATGGTGCAATACAAGCAGGAACGGACTTTCAAGACGCAATCAATATATTATGGGACGAGGATACCAAGGCAATCTTTGCGGCTATCATTTCGTTCTGGTTTGGTTCTCGTGCAATAGATAAAAACCGTTCAAAATAATCATTGACAACTCTATTTGATTAGAGTATAATAGTCCACACTTTAACTTCACAAGGAGAAGACTTGGACTTAATCATTGACAAAAAAAGAGATAAACTATTAGAAGACTATGCAGTAGGAATGTTAAAAGATTTCTACTTGACCAAAGACGAGAAGTCGCCCCAAGAAGGTTTCGCACGTGCAAGTTGGGCATGGTCAAAGTATAACAATAAAGTAGATACAGAACTCGCAGAAAGACTTTACGAATACGTAAGTAAGAAGTGGTTTATGTTTGCGTCTCCCGTACTTTCTAACGCACCTAACGGACAAAATAAAAAAAGTAAAGGTATGCCCATATCTTGTTTTCTAACGTACGTTCCAGACACCCTAGAAGGTCTTATAGAACACTCCAGTGAACTGCGTTGGTTATCTATCATGGGTGGTGGAGTTGGTGGTCATTGGTCAGATGTAAGAACGGTATCTGATATCGCACCAGGCCCAATACCTTTTCTGCATACTGTTGATGCAGATATGATTGCATACCGACAAGGTAAAACACGTAAGGGTTCTTATGCGGCCTATATGGATATCTCTCACCCAGACATCATGGAGTTTCTAAACATACGTATACCGACTGGAGATGTCCAACGTAAAGCACTTAACATTCACAACGCAATCAATATTACTGATAAATTTATGACTGCAGTTATGGAGAACAAACCTTTTGATTTAGTTGACCCGAATGACAAGTCAGTAAAAGAAACCGTCAGTGCAAGAAAACTATGGGAAAGAATACTTGAGATAAGATTTAGAACGGGAGAACCATATCTAAACTTCATTGATACTGCAAATAGATATCTCCCACAACCACTCAAAGATAAAGGTCTTGAGATACACGGAAGTAATCTATGTAATGAGATACACTTACCAACAAGTCCTGAGAGAACTGCGGTATGTTGTTTATCGTCTCTAAATCTAGAATACTATGACGAGTGGAAAGATACTACTATTGTAAGAGACTTGATAAGAATGTTAGACAATGTCCTTGAGTACTTCATACAGAACGCACCTGACACGATTTCTCGTGCGAAGTATTCTGCAATGCGTGAGAGAAGTTTAGGTCTTGGTGCAATGGGATTTCACTCTCTTCTACACAAACATGGTGTTGCGTGGGAGTCTGAACTCGCAAAAGAAATCAATCATCAAGTGTTTAGTTTTATTCACGATGAAGCACATGCAGAAACAGAATTACTTGCAAAAGAAAGAGGAGAATATCCTGACGGAAAAGGTTCGGGTAAAAGAAACGCACACCTAACTGCAATAGCTCCTAACGCATCGAGTGGTGTTATTTTAGGAACAAGTCCTTCTATCGAACCATTGAAAGCAAATGCATATACTCATAGAACTCGTGCGGGTAGTTTTCTAGTAAAGAATAAGTATCTTGAAGAACTACTTGAGTCTAAAGATATGAATAACGATAGTATTTGGAGTTCTATAATCACAAATAAGGGGTCTATACAACACTTATCGTTCCTTACAGAAGGTGAGAAAAGTATATATAAAACTGCGGACGAATTAGACCAAAACTGGATAGTTCAACATGCGGGAGATAGACAGAAATATATATGTCAAGGACAATCTGTTAATCTTTTCTTTCCCGCTGGTGCAGATAAATCATATGTAAATAAAGTTCATCTACGTGCATGGAGTCACGGGTTGAAAGGTCTTTACTATCTACGAACTGAAGCAAAGTCTCGTGCAGAGAATGTTTCAGAGAAAGTAGAACGAGTCGCACTGCAAAGTGATACAAGTACAATCGTATATACCAAACCGAATTGTCCTTTCTGTCAACTTGCAAAAGAAGAACTGAAACTTCGTGGTATACCATATGACGAGATTAATCTTGAAGAAATTGGTAAAACTGCAAGAGAAGTGACGGGTCGAAAAGGAGTCAAGACAGTTCCACAAATATATTTACAAGGTGAATATGTTGGGGGTTATGAAGAACTTATGGAACTATTTGACAAAACAGAAATCGAAGAGTCGGAAGACTGCAAAGCATGTGAAGGATAACAATGGCACTATTAGAATTTTCAAAAACATATAAACCTTTTCTCTACCCATGGGCCGTAGAGTTAACTAAAAAACACGAAGAGATACACTGGATAGAAGATGAAGCAGAACTATCCGAAGATGTTCAGGACTGGAGAACTAAACTCACAGACGATGAAAAGTTATTCATCACCCAAGTATTAAGATTGTTTACCCAATCAGATGTACAAGTAGGAGAGAACTATCACGAACTCCTAATCCCTAAATTTAAAAACAACGAAGTCCGAAACATGTTATCTTCCTTTGCAAACCGAGAAGGTGTACACCAACGTGCATATGCATTACTTAACGATACACTTGGTTTACCAGACTCAGACTATCACGCATTCCTAGAATACAAAGAGATGTCAGATAAGATTGACTTTATGAAAGACGGAGATATCTCTACGCAACAAGGACTTGCACTATCACTCGCACAATCAGTATTCAACGAAGGACTATCAGTCTTTGCATCTTTTGTGATGTTATTAAACTTCCAGAGATTTGGTAAAATGAAAGGTATGGGTACAATCGTTGAATGGTCTATTCGTGACGAGACTTTACACGTACAAGGTAATGCAAAACTGTTTAGAGAGTTTTGTGCAGAACACACACGTATTGTCAATGACGAACTTAAATCTAAAATCTATCAGATTGCAAAAGATGTAGTTAAGTTAGAAGATAAGTTTATTGACCTTGCGTACAATGGACACAAGATAGAAGGTCTGGAAAAGAAAGATGTCAAACAATATATCAGACATATTGCAGACCGAAGATTATTACAACTTGGTATGAAACCAAACTTCAATGCAAAAGACAATCCACTCCCTTGGTTAGATTGGGTACTCAATGGTGCATCACATGATAACTTCTTTGAGAAGAGAGTCACCGAGTATTCGGTCAATGGTCTTGAAGGAGAATGGGGTTGGGAAGATGTGGACACACCACAACAACTCGAAAGGATTGAAGATAAACTAGATGATTTAGTTGCAAATGTGGGTTGTTAGTTTTGGAAGAAAAAGAGTATGAGATAATCTGTCACGTATGCGAGTCTCATACTCATATCATTATAGATAATGATGAAGAACCTTTATACTGTCCCATGTGTGGAGCTCACCCAGTAGAGATAAATGAACTCTAAATAGTCGTGTGACTTGGTTATACGAAAATAAAGTATTTGATTTGAGTGAAGAAGAACTTGAGAAGTATCAAGGATTTGTTTATGAAGTAGAAGAATGCGATACTGGTATGAAATATATCGGTAAAAAGTTTTTCTGGAAAAAGAAAGTCCTACCTAAAAACCAATCTCGAAAAAGAAAGATAATCACTCGGGTACAATCCGATTGGAAAGATTATCATGGTTCAAACGACCAAGTCAAACAACTGCGTGAAGAGGGTAAATTATTTAAACGCAGAATATTATACTTATGCAGAACGAAAGGAGAATGTTCTTACTATGAAGCAAAACTCCAATTTGAAAATGATGTTTTACTTCGTGATGATTACTATAATGAATTTATAGGGTGTAAGATACATTCTAAATTTATTAAAGATATGAAAGATGACTACAATAACTCGTGAACTAATCAATCCAAACTTTTATCACGTCACAGAAAATGTTGACTATAAAACTCTTTGTAAGAAGATAAACAAGTTTAAACATTTGTTTCTTTCCAAAGGTGCAACTAAAGAAGATAATATTGGAACGGGAACACTAACTGCAGATACAGATACCATTGCATGTTATTTTGCAGCTTGGGAACTTGGTATGACTCTCTTTCTAACCAACGATGAAGTTTTAGCAAAAGAACACTCAAAAGAACTACTTTACATGGACTCACTTGTTTACATGAATAAAGTAGTATCTGAAAACTTTACTAATTATAACAATCGTACCTATTTAAGTTCATTTATGATACACGATTTATATAGACCGATTGACCCAAACAAGTCTGGTGGAATGACTCGTATGGATTTAAAGGACGGACTGTATCGTAAAATTTTAGAAAAGTATGGAGATAATAATACAACTGTTTTAGAAATGCGTGATATTGCACCGATGCCTGGAACTGATATCCAACCATGGAAAGTAGACGAGAATGATATTGCAGTAGAAAACATGAACAATGTTTTAAAAATAAAAAAGATAACTGATTTCTGGTTTCCAAAACAATATACACATAAAGAAGTATTGGAGTCTGTAGAAAAATATTTACCTGACTTTACACATGAAAGAGTTGCATTATCAAAAACACCACACCATAATAATTCTCTTGATTATTATTTTTTACCTACACTTATGACTGCAAATAAAGTTTACGATATTAACATCATGGAAGAGTATGGTCAAGAAAACGAACGAAGATTTATGAATGCTACTATGGATTATGGTAATAAAGTAATACATGACAATAAGGTAGAAAGAATGTTATTGTCTAGTCGTGAAATTTATGAGTATATGCAAAATAGAAAAACACAACCGTATACTCATGAAATAATATTTAATTTAGGAAAAGAAGAAATTGTCAAAACTTATTAACAGACATATAATAAATGATAACATAAACTTCAATGGTAAAACCAAAGAAGAACTTATTCATGAGATTAAAAAATGGAAGATGTTGTTTCGAGAAAACTATAACGTCCGTAAAGGAGAAGTGGTTGCAATCTCTATATTAGATGTCAATCATTATCATTTAAGTTGTTTACTTGCGTGTGCAGAGTTAGGACTTAAAGTATTCATTATTGACGCACCCGCAACCAAAGAGTCTTTACCTTATACTAAACTTGCATTGCATGGGCCTGCAGATTATTGTGTACATCATAAATTTATGGGAGATGCTTTATATGACGGACTTCACGGTCAGATGATAAGAGAATATAGTAAAGAACTAATTGATACTCAAGAACTTATATTCAAAGAACCAAAAGACTTTGAAATGCCTGATGATATATCCGAGGACGATATTTTTATGATTAGTTCTACGTCTGGTTCAACCAAACCTTCTCGTAAGATAGAATTTACACACAAAGAAGTTTATGAGATGTCTAAAAGAAATATTGATATCTTTAAATTTAAACCTGAGACTCAAGTATTACATACCAAGAATATGCACCATGCATCTGCAATGATATGTACTTTATTACCTTCACTCATGGTATCACACAATCATAGGTCTTTTACTTTACCAGAAAAGTGGGACTTTCTAGATAATGAAAAGTACATGAAAAGTCTACTACAAAATATGATTGCAGAAGAAAACTATAAGGTGACTGTAGACGGTGGATATCATATGACTGTACCTAATCAACAAATTTTAGAGTTTTTACTTACTTCGGTATTTCCTTCTTTTAAAAACAAGACTATTATATCAATGTGTGGATTTACTTTACCCGAAGAATATATTAATTATGCAAAGACTTTTAATTTAGAATTTATTTCACATTATGGTAGTATTGATACGGGTATACCACTTTTAGTCAATTATCTCGATGAAAACACAGAATACCGTTCAGACTGTCTAGGAGTCCCACCAGACGACTTTTTTGATATCCAAGTGTCACCCACTACAAATGCGTCTGTAGGGTGTCAGCTGTGGTCAGAAGACCGTATATTAGATGATATACTTTATGTTGAAGATAATTTATACTTTTTGAAGGGTAGAGTAGAAAATACAAATACCGTCTTTGATATACCCGATGATTTAGATTTAGATAAGTTTTATCAAGATACTAAACTAAACATGGAACAATTACGTGGTCATTTAAAAGAAATTAAAAAAAGTACTTGACAATATCTGTTTACCTTGTTATAATAACAACATAAATTAGAGAGGTAAATATGACACAATTAACTAAACCAGAAATCGTAAGTAAGACTAAACAGTTCTTAGATGAAATAAGAGTCTTAGTGGACGATGTTAAAAGAACTAAAGTGTGGTTAGAAATGGCCGTTTGCACTGAACCTGGCATACCCGCAATGGAAAAAAGGTTGGAAGAAAAAGGTGCATTAGCAACTGCTAAGTTTGCAGAGTTTGAAAAGTGGCAAAAAGAAAATCCATTTGACGATGCACCTTTAACTAAAGTAGAGTTGTTTAGAAGACAAAAGGAAGGTAAGTAATGAAAGGTTATAAGAAAGGTACATTATTAGAAGAATATTTTCTAAACCCACATTTCAAACCTACACCAAAGGAAGAAAAAGAATTAGACGATTTCTTTAAATTAATTAAAAAAAGACTTGACAAAAGATGTTGAGTAGTGTAGCATATACAGTATATCAATTAGAGAGGTAATAATGATAAATGCAATAAGTAAAAAAGAGTATACGGGTACTAACTTTGATACTCTTATGTTAAATGGTGCTGTTGAAGGTCAAGAGTTTGCGACTTTCAAACAGATGATTAAATATCTAGGTTGTTCGGGTAAAGACCTTAAAGGTCTTAAGTCGTTTGCAACTTTGTTCTTTATTAAAGAAGTAGAAAACGAAAAGGGTGAGACTGAAAAAGTCAGAAGGTTCTTTAATGTTTTCTCAGTAGAGTCCGCAAAACAACAAATTGTTTTGAACGCACTTGATAATAAGGATTATTTGAACTCAGTTAAAGAGGTTGCGTAGTGAGAGACCTTGCAACTTGGAGAATAGAAGACATACCTTTGTTAAAGGTTAGTACTAATCAAGGTGGTGGAGATTGTGTAATCCCACACTGTTATCTAGAACTAGAACACATCGCAACGGGTTATAAAGATTGGATACCTTTGAACTACAAAGAGTGTCAGTTGATTGACCAATATGTTTATCTGAATAAAGAGAAAACAATAACGGGTATCAATCTTTGTATCAAGTTATTAGACGATAGATTAAAAAGAGATGCGGAAGACGTTGGACAAGAATGGTTTCCTTTAGAAGAAACTCACTTCATTCCAACTGACCCGTGTGAAGTATTCAGACACATTATTAAAACAAACTAGAGAGGTAATATGAAAGAAGTGTTAGTAGAAGAAGGCATCTTAGATGAAGTCGTAAGAAAGTTAGATATCATGGAAGAAATAATTCCATTGATTACTGACTTAGGTTGGGAGTACCAACGAATGAGTGCTAGCGGTAAAGACTCATTTGATAAGATAGAGAAACTACTCATGGATATAGGTACAGAAGTCCCAGCTTCAGTGGGGGTCAAATAATGCATTACAATGATTTTGTAAAAAAAATGTATGCAGAAAATTGTAAGGAAAGGATTGCATACGGTCAGAAACCTTACGAAGATATAAACTATTACGAGTCTGCGAACTATATGTTCCTGACTAAGAAGTATAAAGAGACAGTTAACTCTTAAATAAATAATTCGTATCCATTTGGGGATACAGTCTGACTCCCTTACGAGTTAGTCGTTCTTTTGCAGTGCGTAATGTTATAACGACTCTAAATAATATAACTAAAATTGCCAGTCAAATTTTTAGTGTGGGGGTTTACTGACTATAACTTAAACTCCCCTTTTTTGGAAAATCTCCTTTGTAGAGAGGGGGATTTGTATATATAATTTTATAGGAAACACTATGGAACTAGAAGTATTTGAAATCCTAGAAAGGTTCGAGAATATAACATCAAAGAATGAACGAGTCGCATATCTGCGAGAACAATCCATACCCGCATTGAAAGATGTCGTGCGTGGTTGTTTTGACGAAAGTCTGGAGTTCCTTCTTCCTGCTGGTACACCACCATATAACCCAAATAAACCCGAGAGTACACCTTCTTCTTTAAGGAAGTTGCACAGACAGTTCGGGGATTTTGTACGTGGTGCGAGGTCTAAAGGAGTTGAACAGTTTAGAATTGAAAGACAGTTCATTTTATTACTCGAGTCTATTCACCCAAGTGATGCACTTATTGTTCTTAAAATGATAAACAAAGAACAACCCGCAAAGTATCTTACAAGAAACCTTGCAGTAGAAGTGTGGCCTGGGTTGATAAAGAAGTAGGGACTTACGATTAACCTTGACCCCTAAGTTTCGTTATGAAATTTTAAGGAGGGCAATGCATGACATTGGCACAAATAGAACGATTAAGGGAAGACGAACGAGAACTAGACAATAGAATTTACAAGATGAAAAAGAAAGGTAATAATTCTATGGTTCACAAACTGACCAAAAAACGTGACTTCCTTAAACATTCTATAAGTGAAACGATTAACGAAATTTCACAAAGGGGGTGATACAAGTATCTCGTAAGGGGCTCTTCGGAGTCCCTTATGTAATTATAAATAATAATATGCCGACATACGTAGTAAAAAATAAAAAGACCGAAGAAGAAAAAGAAATCTTTTGTTCTTATGAAAAAAGAAATGAATGGTTAAAAGAAAATCCTGATTGGATTGGAGTAATCGGTACACCTTCTACAATATCACAAGCAGGTTCTACACTGAGTAGAACAAGTAGTGACTGGCAAAACTTACTCAGTAGTATCAAAAAAGGTTCGGGTGGAAACAACGAGTCCGCAGTTAAACATGGCTTCGCAAAAAGAAATACGATACACGATTAACGATATCGGTGGAGAAGTTGTTAAAGACAACGAAACCTATCTACTCAAGGATAATAAAACACTTAATAATCTTGTTGTCAGTTCAACATTATTAAATCCATTCAAACAAACTACGGGTCATAATCATTCGGGACAAGAAGAAGTCTATATCTTTGTGAGTGGTACGGGCCGTATGGAAATAGATGATGAAAGTTTTAGTGTGAGTGCAGACGATGTAGTTCTAATACCTGACGGGTCTTTTCATAGAGTTTATAACGAGACTGCAGAACCTTTATACTTTGTTTGCATCTTTGACGGTAAGAGAAATCACTAATGAACTTTAAAGAATTACAATCTATGTTATTAAAACAAGACTATATGATTTCTTTTCAAAGTGATACAAGTAATAAACTTCACACAAAAAAATGTACACTTAGAAATACACCAACCAAAGTAAATCAATCAGAGGGGACACGAATTCTTGTATATTTGGTAGATGATAAAAGATATGAAGATATCCGAATTGCGACTATCAAAGATTGTAATCCATGTTAAAACTTAACAAGATAGAACCCACCACTAAAAACCAAGAACTTGTTTTTAAAACATGGAAAGACGGAGATAATCTAATACTCAACGGAAGTGCGGGTACGGGTAAAACTTTTGTCTCTCTATATCTTGCACTCGAAAAGGTATTAAGTAAATCAAGGATTAAGAAACTTGTTATTGTAAGAAGTGTTGTACCCACAAGGGATTTAGGCTTTCTGCCTGGAACTGTAGAAGAAAAACTATCCGCATTTGAAACTCCATATGTCAATATGTGTGCAGAACTATTTAACGATAAAGGTGCATACGAACAACTCAAAACTAAAAATAAGATAGAGTTTGTTTCTACATCTTATATTCGGGGTACTACCTATAATGACTCTATCCTTATAATAGATGAATGTCAGAACTTGACATTTCACGAATTGGACAGTATAATCACTCGGGTCGGTCATAACTGTCGTATTATATTTGCGGGAGATTATTACCAAAGTGATTTTAAACAACAAAAAGATAAGGAAGGTATTATTGAATTTATTGACATTATTGAACAACTAAATAAGTTTAGTATTGTAGAATTTGATTGGAAAGATATAGTCCGTTCTGATTTTGTTCGGGATTATATTATGACCAAAGAGATGATGAAAAAATGATACTTGCAATTCCATTTTTATCATATCTTTTTTCTATAGTATTGGTTGCTATATTTGGAGAATATATTAAAAAAAATAATTATCTCTTAGAAGAATTTGTTGCTTGTATTGTTTTAACATTAACAATCTTAATTATTTGGAAATTTAAAAAATGAAAATAGGATTTACTTGCAGTACTTTTGACTTACTACATGCGGGTCATGTACAGATGTTGCGTGATGCAAAATCTCAATGTGATTATCTTATCGTGGGATTACAGATAGACCCAAGTGTAGATAGAAAAGAAAAGAATGCACCCATTCAAACAATCGTTGAAAGGTATACGCAACTCAAAGGTATTAAGTACGTTGACGAGATTATACCTTATGCAACTGAACAAGACCTAGAAGACATTCTAAGTCTATATACTATTGACGTAAGAATATTAGGAGATGAATATCGTGATAAAGACTTTACGGGAAGAGACATCTGTCGTCAAAGAGATATTGAAATATATTTCAACAAAAGAGACCACAGATTTTCTACTAGTGATTTAAGAAGGAGAGTTTGTGAAACTTAGTAAAAATTTTAGTCTAGAAGAATTAACTAGAAGTGCGACTGCAACAAAGTTGGGTATTGATAACAAACCTGACGAGGAACATTTAAAGAACTTACAAGTAGTGGTAGATGAAATCGCACAACCACTCAGAGACCATTTCGGGAAACCCGTTAGAATAAACAGTGGGTATCGTTCTCCCGCATTGAATGATGCAATCGGTGGTTCAAAGAAATCGCAACACAGTAAAGGAGAAGCGATTGACTTAGAAATAGACGGTGTATCGAACATGGAAGTTGCGGGTTGGATTACAGA
>Ga0181553_10004210_pt1 | contig 12301 bp, 8 predicted proteins | sample 011ome_17_FD_133753 | JGI IMG/M metagenome (GOLD analysis project Ga0181553, IMG submission 133753) | Coastal salt marsh microbial communities from the Groves Creek Marsh, Skidaway Island, Georgia - 011502XT metaG (megahit assembly) | ecosystem: Environmental > Aquatic > Marine > Intertidal zone...
ATATAAATTATTATATTTAATTTAATTGTATTTTCTTTAAATTTAGAATCAATAGATTTATTTTTGGATAGTTGTATTTCTAAATCGGCTATATATGGGTGTATTATATCAATAATATTAAAAATCAACTTCTTCTTATTAATTGTAAGAATATTAAAATTTAAATATTTTAATACAATATGATAGGTAGATGTTATAATTGATGTTCTAAGTTCATCCTCATCTTGCCCTATATTCATTCTTACATTATCCTGAAATTCTGTTGGTTGTTCTAAATAAAATGATTTTCCTATTTGTTCAGAACATATTTTACAAAAATAGATAAAATCTATTGGGACATTAGACATATATTTTTCAACAATTTTTTGGTTAATGTTATAATTATTATTTAATTTTTCAGATAATTGTTCGTTATCTATTTTTAATAATTCAAGTTGTGTTTCGTATGAGTGTGGGCATATGATATCAAAATTACAATTATAACAAGTATAATAAGAATTATCACTTGAATCTTTAGTATTTACAAAATCTTTTAATAATTTAAAATAATAATTCTTTTCTTGAATATTTTTGATATATCTGAATTTATTTAAAATCTTTATATGTGGACAATCATTATTATTATAAGATTTTAAAAATTCTTCTTGTTTTTTATATTCTATTAATATGATATCTTTATACTTTTTTGGTAATTTCATTATATTAAATAAATTAGAAGAAGTAAAGATATTATCTTTATGGTTTTCATTAAATAGATTTGGAAATTTCTTTTCTGTCAATCTTTCATATATGATATTTACTATCTTATTATTATTAATTTTACCAATATTAACTTTATCCTGTTCATTTATTTTATTTTTTAATTTTATATCTGATACAAGTTTTTTTACCACAATATTGTTAAATCCATAGAGATATATATACTCGTATAATAACCATAAATTTAATTTATCAAATGTATATAAAATATTAAATTTATAGTGATTAGATATAGTATTAATATTATCTATAGAATTATTATATAATACTAATTCATCATCATCTATTGTTAATTTAGGAAGCTTATAATAATATTCATTTAGATTAAAATAATTATTAGAATCTATCGGATAGTTTGATTTATATATATGTTGATTAATTAAATTAAGTAAATGTTTATCATAAAAAATTAAATAATATTTAATCATATCTACTAAATTATATAATAATGTATCAGTATATGCCGAGTTAAATAAATATGATTTTGATATTAATTTATTATATTTAGGATTTTTATTACTAGTAAATACATCACCTAATTTAATTAAATTATTAGGTTCTTCTTGTAATAACTCGTTATTAATATTTTCATTTATTAGATTACCAAGTAATATGTAATTTAATTTAAATATATTTTCTTTACATTTAAATTCAGAACTATTATAATATAATTCATTATTATCTCGTAAAAACCACTTAAATATAGAATAATAATCCTTCGCGAAGAATGGAAATACTAAACCAACAACTGATATCTTAGTATGAGTTGGGATTTTAATTAATTTAATATTTCTATTTTTAATATTAGAATTATAATACAAACCATATGTTTCATAGTCTAATATAGTACTTAATACATTATTAATATTTGTATTATCACTATCTTTATCATTATTTGACGGCCAGTGATTAATAATTGGATATGTATATTTTAATATAGACTTTAGAATAATACTATCTATAGATGATGTAATATTTAATCTATTTTCCACCTGTTGTAATATATCATCACCAACCTTAAAATTTTCTATATGTTGTCTATCGATATTATATTTATTTCTAATTTCTTCATAAATAATATCTCTTTCGACTGATGTTATCTGATTTTTTTTAGTTGTAATGGTTATATCTCTTTGTGTCATATTTTTTATTTATACAAATATATATAATAATTTATATTATTTAAATTTATATAATAAATTTTTCAAATAATTTCAAATATTATTTAAATATTATTTAAATTAATGATAATATCCAACAGAAATAAAATGTCATCGTTATATACTAAGTATGAAAAATCAACGATTACCAAATTTGATATAATTGGGTCATATTTTGTTGGTATTTATTACAATGAATTATATTTAAAGGCAGAGCAACTCAGAAATGATGGAAAGTATAATTCTCTGACACAGGCTTATCAAAGTGTTTTATATAATTACATACAATTCACTCAAAATAAAGATTTCTTTAGGAAAACTATTTTAGGCATTCACAAATATTTTATATCTACTACTAAATTTGTATCTATGACATATAAAGAATGTATAGATTTTATAGTAAATGAGTTTGTACCATCTCATTTATTTGAAAATATTAAAGAAACTCAAAAATATAATATATTAAATTCAATAATCACCGATTGTCTAAAAATATTTACAGAAAAAATACTAAAAAATCAAATGGCCCCAATTATTGATAACCATTTTGAGCAAGCTAATATAAATATATTACAAAATATTTATTTAGAGATAATGTTATTAGAAAAAGATAAAATGTATTCCAGATTTATTAATCCAGATAAACGAAATCATACAATACCTACTGAATTATATAATACCATTCAGAAACAATTAAAAAAATTAACAGAAAGTAATGTAGAATTGAAAAAAGATAATGGTTTATTAGTAGGTGAAATTGCTAAATTTAGAAAATTAGGACTACAGGTTATAGAAAAAAATAAACAACTACAGTCTGAATTAGATAATTTGAAGAAATCGATTCAAAATAATTTAGAAAATACAAGACAATATAATAATAGACCAGTTGTTGAATCTCGACCAGTTGTTGAAATCCAATCACCAACAAAATCAATTAATAATAACATCAATAAAAATATTCAATCTCATAAATTACAACGAACAAATAATCATATTAATGTTATAGATGAAAGTAGAAATATAAATAATCATTTACAGTTGCAAAATATACCAATGAATAACAACACACAAGAACTACATGGACAAGGTTATGGTGATATTAATATCAGAAATACAATTAGTTCAGAACCAAAAAATGATATCATCCATATTTCTGATGATGAAGATTTGCATTCGAATAGTACTGTTATATCTAATAATTCATCTGAATCTAACGCCGAACATCCAGACTTCAATAATTCAATAGAATCAGATGGTTCAGATACAATAGATATAGGTTCTGAGTTAATTAAAAGTGAAATAGATGAGAAACAAAATAATATATTAGCCGAATTAAATATTGATGACGATGGATTTGATAGTTTTGTTCAATTTACATAAAAAAAATATTATTATAAATATATTAAAAATAAATTAATTTTTTAATAATAATTTAAAAATGGTAAGGACTCTATCAATGAATGGTCTATTAACAACAGCAAGAAAATCAATAGAAAATAATTTAATATCTAAAATTATATCTAATCCAGTATTACTTTCCATAGTTATTGTATTAATTATAACTATAATTTTACATTTTAATAGTTCTATATTTACTGGTATCATATTTAGTATATTAATAACAACTGCTTTGATATTTTCACACAATAATATAATTAAAAAATGTTTTACAAAAAGTGTTGGTGGTGGTATGGAATCCTATTTTGCAAATATTGCAGAAGGTTCAACCAGTAATATAGATAATGTAGAAAGAAATACATATAATGATAGTATAGATAATTTGGATATTAATAAGTTTTTCGATGAATAATTATTTGTTATTCTAATAATTTATTTTTTTATATATTGAATTTAATTTTCATAAAGTAAATATATAGAAAGATATGGACAATTTGGAAACAAACTTATATGTAGATAAAGACGTTATACCATTGGTAGAAAATTCTGCTAATATATTTTTACACAAATCATTAATTTTATATGGTAGTAGTGGTTCTGGTAAAACAGTATTAATAAAACATATTCTACATTTATTAAAAGATGAAATACCACAAGTAATTGTTATAAATCCAACAAATAAATTAAATAATGCATATTCAAGTTTTGTTCCAAAACAAGTCATTTATGATGAAATAGATGAAAATTTATTCCAGATGATTTATGAAAAACAAGCTATGGCAAGGCAGGTTTATGATAAGGTCCAAAAAATAAATCCTTTATGTAATTTATTTAATAAATGTGCCAGTCGTGATGAATTAGCAATTTATAAAAAGATGAATAATTTATTTGAAGATACAAAAAATAATATTGATAAAAGGGTAAAACATATTATAGATAAGAAGAGTCAGCAAAATAAATTAAATGAAGAGCATCAAAAATCTATAAGAGAATTTTTTAAATATACAATTAGAAAAAATAAAAAGGTATTAGAATCAAATGATAAAGCACATATAATTAATAAAGAAGATAAACAAATTATTAAATATCTGGATTATAATCCTAATTTATTATTAATATTTGATGACTGTGCTGCTAGTTTTAAGAATTGGGGAAAATTAACTGGTGTAAATGAATTATTCTTCAATGGGAGACATTTTTACGTTACAACTATTATGAGCTTTCAAAGTGATACAATTTTACCACCAGATTTAAGAAGCAATGCCTTTACGAGTATATTTACAACGAAACAATGTGCATTAAGTTTCTTTGAAAATAAAAAAAATGGAATCTCCAAACAAGATTTCAAAAAATATTCATCATATATAGATGAAATATTCAAATCTAAAGAAAATTGTAATAACTTTAAAAAATTATGCTATTTTAAACACAATTCAAATTATTCAATTCAATATATAATGGCAAATATGTATGATGACTTTAAATTTGGTAGCCAATCTCTATGGGATTACTGCTCTCAAATAAAAAAAAATACAGATGATATAGATACAAATAATCCATTTTATGATAGTTTTAATAATTAAATATCATTAATAAATAAGTATATCAGTTAATATTTATATCAATTATAAATCTCGTAATATTATTTTTTTCTATTTTTTCAAGTATATTATAATCTAAACTATTTAATCCATCTAACTTAAATATATCATCATAATTAACTTCTTTATTTATTATGATATTAATATTATTTGTAATTATTGGAATTTTATAATAATTTAATCTATTAGCAATATCATCATCTTTATTACTAAATCCATTTATCAAGCTAAATTTATTTTTCTGAAATACCCAATCTCTATCTAATAAAATTGGATTATTACAAGATTTAGTAAAATATTGTAAATTATTATTTATATATGTAGAATTCAAGTCTATAAAGCATATAGATTCTATATTTTTATCTTGTAATAATTCAAATCCTATATTATACATCATATTTAAATTATATTCAACTCCGTGTAATTGTTCTATTATATATATTTTATACTCTATTAGACTATCTTTCATATATTTATGAATATTGTTAATTACATAACTTAATTTTTTTTCCTGTGTATTTTCTTCAGTTTCTTGAACTGGTATTATAAATACAACATTTTGTGTCTCTTCACAATTATTTATAAATGTAATAGGAAGCATAATATTTGATTCTGACTTTCCTTGAATTTCATTTTTATTTAATTGTAAAACTTCTACTAAATTATTATTCTTCTTAGTTTTAGTTTTTTTAAGAATATTATATTGATATAGTGATACGAATTCTTTATCATTATCAGTCAATTTATTATAAATTTCTTTATTGTCATCACTAAATTTATCTAACATAGTCTCAAATGAATTCGACATTTCTAATAATAATCCAACTTTTTCTGCCGTATTAAATATATATTCTAAATTTACTAAATACTCATCATAGTATTCATTATTTGAAAATGGTAGTAGGACACTAATTTGCTGCCCTACACTTGATAATAAATTAGATTTATATTTTTTCTTAATAGAATATTTAAGAATGTTATTTTCTTTAACATTCCATTGTGATGTATCTTCTAATAATTTAAACACCCTTTCACCATTGAAACAAGTAAATAAAAATCTTCCATTATCTCTTAATAGTTTATATACAAGTGTCAATAAATTTTTAATATTCTTATCAATATTTGTTAAATAATGTATTGCAAAATTACAGACAATTACATCAGCACTACTAAATGGTATATCTTCAAATTGTTTAATAATTTTTGTAAATGCTATGGATAGGTCTATATTTTTTACATATATATTCATTTTATTTTTTGTTCTTAATTTTAAATTATGTTTTCGCTCAATTAAATTAAATAAAGCATTAGAATCATTATCTACAAAGATACCATTTTTAAAACCTAAATCAGTTATTCTTGCTAAATCTTGTCCTTTCCCAGATGCCAAATCTATGATCCAATTTTTATTATTTCTATCAATCAATTTATCATCAACTATAGCTTCTAAAATTTTCGTCTTTACGAATGAATTAAAATTTCGTTGAGGTTTGTATTGATCACCACTTTTTGAAAAGAAGTAATCGTTTGATTTATCTGACACCAAATCATTTATTGATAGTGGGTTTTGAATGTTGTGCCAGTTTAATTCAGCATACTTAAATGCATTTCCAAAATATTCACCACGTTCAACTTCTATATCCCTATCAGTTCTTATTTTAATTAAATTCCATTTATTATTTTTGGTATCATATAAAAATTCTCCAACCTTTCCAGTCAAATTATCTTTACCATCATATACATATTTATATATTAATGGACTATTACTTGGAGTAAATGCTATAGGAAAGTATTGATTATTGTGATATTTTTTAGGAATTATTTTATAATAATTACTAATTAATTGTATTTGTAATTTTTCATAGTCTTTTTTATTTATACCACTACATAAAATATAGTCGTTCTTATTCTTATCTAATGATTTGGCTATGTAAAAATCTATTGTGATTTTATCTTCCGGCTTCCATTTATATCCTAACATATCTGAATATGTCTGGTTAATACTATTCTTATCATTTTTTATATTAGATGATGGTGTGAATATTAAACCATCTGTCTCATATTTCTGTTTTAATGATTTAGTATAAAAATCCTTTATTTCTTTTTTATAATTTTTAGTTAATTTAATAAATGATTTTATCATACCTAAATTATTTTTAGTCAGAAACTTACTAACATCACCAAATAATTCAAATCTTTTTTCGAATGGTTCATATGCTAAATTTGTATTATTAAATAAGATAATATCAAATACATAAATATCTAAATGTTTTAACTCTAATATACTATCCTTTTCACCATTATAAATAAATTCAATATCTAAAATAGTAGTTTCATCAATTTCATTCAAATCTTGAAATAATGTATTATCTTGAACACTATATAATTTATCAGAAACAATCTTAACTTCCATTTTATCACCTTTTTTGGTAATATATAACATACCACGCTGTCCGTCAATCTTATCTGTTAAATAATAATTTGTAATATTTGGTATAATTTGGTCATAATATAATACATAATTCAATTCTACAACATTATTACTTAATCTCTTAAAACCAGACTTGGTCTTAAATTGGTTGAGTAAATACTTATTTTTTATAATAAGCGTTGCTATCTTATAAATATAATTTTGATATTCTACTTTATTTTTATAATTTGGAGTAATAATATTATATAGATAATTAATTGGGTCATTGATATTATCAGTAGATAATTTATCTTTGTCTCCAATATATTCTATTTCGAGTGATAATTTGTCGATAAAATTATATGGTAATTTATTCAAATAATTATCAATAGTTATTGGAAACAAAATTTTATTTTTATATTCCTTTAAATTATTATCTTCAATCCGAACTGTCTTTAATAAATCTAAATCATATCTCCAATTTGGTAATTCTTTTATAGAAAATGATACCCTCAATTTAATATTAATCATAGATATTTTAGAAGATGGTGGTAATTTATATTTTGACCGCTCATCCTTTAAATGTAATGAAATTCCTAAAATATTATCAACATCTGTCTTAAAATTTAATGGCTTATTTAATGTTTTCTTTAGTATTATTATATCGTCATTTAAATTAACACCATTCTTAAACTGTTTCGTAACTCTAAATGTACTATATCTATCTTCTAAATTTTCATATAATATATTAACTTCTAGTGTAATTGAATAAAAACTATAATTTTTATTTAAATTATTAAATATTTTTTCAAATACAATTTTTTCTATATTCTTAAATTGAAAATGAAATTCCAATTCAGCATCATTAAATTTTTGAAATTTAGATATTATTTTTTTTAACTCGGTATTAAAGTAAGAATCCATTATATTTATTATATTTATGATTAGTTTTTAATTCAAATTTAAAATTGAAGTAAATTAAAAAAAATAAAAAATTTTTGAATATATATTATAGAATTTAAATAATTTTATTTTTATTAGTATTAGATTATAGAGATTAAAACAGTATATATTATATAAAAAAATTGATTCATATATTACATATATTATATACATTCTATAATATTACATACTTCTATAATCTAATATGTCTTATACATTAATGAATAATAATAAACGACAAAAAAATAATAATAATGAAAATTTTAATTATATTGAAAATAATAAAAGAAAGAATGAAAATGTTGATTATATTTGTGATAAAAGACAAAAATTTAATGGTATTGAAAATATTACTACTGGATTTAATGGTATTGGAATTACTAATAAAAGAAAAAATAGTTTTACTGAATATAACAGTAAAAAAAGACAGAAAAATGATAATATCGAAAAAAAGTACTCACCATATCTACTAATAAATGATTTTATGGATGATATAAGAATGAAAAAAGAAATTAATGGATTTACACATAGCCTACATTATATAGTTTAATATATTTATTTTTTTATTCATATTGAGTTTCCGACCATGGTAGGTGTTTAAATTCAGATGGATGTTCATCATATTTAGTCAATTCTTTAAATGATTCTTCCCCATATCTTTTATATACTATATTCTCCTTATCATAACCAGATGAATTTAACCCATCAGTTTCTTTTCTTTCGTAATTGCGACCACGGCTTAGTTTATTATAGTATTTAATACTATTATCTCTAATTAAACATTGGTCATGTATATTAAAAGCAGTTTGCTTACTTTGGACGTCCAGAGAACGTATATCATCTACATACATATCCTTGTGCATCTTTCCTTGTTTTGCTACTCTAAATGGGTTAATATCTTCTGTGTAAAAGTTTTTTACTGGTGAAAAACTTTCCTTAAATGTTTCTATAAACATTTGATTAATATAATCTAATGTTGTAGTCAAGTCATCTTTAATCATTTTTCTTGATATATTTTTATCATCGAATTTTCCTAAATTAATCCAACTATTTATATATTCTTTTACTTTTAGTCTTATACTATCCGTAGTTAAATTTGAATCCAGGTCCAATTCATTAATCATCATTGATGTTAATAAATTAATATTTTCTTTAGAGCCCATCATCTTTTTTAGATTCAAGCTACTATTTTCAGTAATGTCATTTTCTTTAGAATAAACATATGGTTTATTGTTAAGATTAAATATTTCTTGTCTAAAATTATTCATAATATAATTTATATATTTATCTATTTATATTTTTTTGTTAAATAATATTTATTTATTTAATAATTCCCTTAGATAACAATAATTAGGCTCTTCCTCAAATTTTAAATTTTTACAATATATAACAAATTCTTTAATTCTTTGCGGGCATAATTTACATAAAATATCAATATCTATAGTTTCTTTCATTTCTTTAATTTTTTTTAATCTATCTTTCTTATTATTTGTTTTTAAATTATACCAAGGGAGAGCCCCAGTAAATAGGTATATTAAAATATAACAAATTGATTCCAAATCATCTTTTCTACTTTGGGACATATTATTATGAGCGCTAATACTACAATATATATATGTTCCTATAAATTTATTAATACTTTCATATTTTATATGTTCTTTATTTTCATAATATACTTTGGCTAACCCAAAATCAATTAATACACATTCTATCTTATCTGGTCTAAAACTTATTACAAAATTTTCAGGTTTTAAATCTCTATGTATAATATTTTTAGAGTGTATATATTCTAAAACATCTACCATCTGTAATGATATTGTATTCAATGTATCTATTGAAAAATGTTTATTATGATACCTAAATATACTACCCAATGATGGTCCATGTAAATCTAATACTAATATATTATTATTGGCTTGTTTGGTATATAAAAAAACATTTGAGATATGTTTATATTTTCCTAATAATTTATAAATATTATATTCATATTCTAAATACCCAGTACTACAACAACTCTTTATAAATTCAGTTTTTATAGCAACTTCTTTGTCTGTTTCTATATCATATCCCAAAAATATTTTACCAAATCCGCCGCTACCTATTTTATATTTAATTCTATATTTATTATCTATATCTGACATATTATATTAAATATAATATAATAAAATGTCAAGAAATGATAATATAATTTTATATAATTATAATTACACAGTAAATAAAAATGAGTTATTTGAAGGAGAGATTATATATGATTATATAATTGACGTAAATGACCCACCAATTTCTACTTTAATAAAAGGAGATTGTGTGGAACTTAAAGTATCACAACAAAATGATAGAATATCAAGACAAACAGAAGAATATTTTCCTACTCCGCACTCTAAAATAAAAACCTGTTCTTTACAATGTAATCTAAATACATTAGAGGATTCAACTGGTTATATATCAAGAATTGGTGTATTTGATGATCATAACGATAAAACGGCTAACCATGATTATGGTGGTAAAGGTTATTTCTTTGCATTAATAGATAATGTCTTAAATATAGGAGTTAGAAATGGTACAATTGATAATGGTATTGATATATTAATACCACAGACAGAATTTAATAATAATCAACTTATAGATATTTCTTGGTCAAATACATATATATATAATATAGAATTTGCATATAAAGGAGATGTTCATTTTTACGTAAATACTGGTAGCGGTCTAATATTAGTGCATTATTTTAATTATATTGAAAATCAAGAATATATAATACCAAGTGGAAACCTTCCTATTAGATATGAAATAATTAAAACCGGAACTCAAGAAAATATTGGTATAATGAAACATCAATCATCCCAAGTATATATTTCAAATAAATTTTATAGTAATGATACTAATTTTTCTTCATTAAATCTAATATCACAAAGTAGGGGTAAATTTTATTCATTAAATAAATTAATTTCTAGAGGGTATATCCAGATTAGAACACATACACATGAGGGTGGTAGCAAACATAAAAGTAAAAATAATGGTAATCATAAAGGTAAAAAACATTCTAGCCATCACAAAAATAACCACATTACACCAACTGGATATCATACACCACATACTAGACCCATTCATATTCATGGAAATTGTGATCATCCATTGAGTAATAGATGCAGACATCCAAGTCATACAGGATATGTAGATAGTATTAGTGTTATATTTGATAGTAGTAATTGTACAAAGGCTGGATGTGATTATCACCACCATAAACAGATGTATGCAAAAACAAGAGAGTATTTTCCACTATTTTCTATTAGATTGGTTGCGTATAATAATAGAACATTTTTAAAACAATTTTCTATAATATCAAATACCAAATCAAATGAGTCTGGTTATGTTTTATCTATAATAAAAAATCCCATATTTTTAGGAATCAATTCGAATCATTGGCATGTAGTAAGTGATTCATCTATAGAATATTCTATAGATAGTGAACATATATGTCAAACTAAAATAGATATAGTTTATCAAAAATGGATAGGGTCCGGTGGATTATTTAATAAGATAACTTTCGATAAATTGGCACAAAAATTGGAAGATTTTGTTAGCTTTGATAGTAATATAGCTGGTGAGCCTAATATATATACATTTGCGGCTCAGAGAATTAATACTGACAATCCCAATATTTTATTGAGCATGGAATGGTTGGAATAATTTTATATATTATATATATAATTTTATATCATAAAATTATATATATAATTTAATATAAAACTTGTTATGGCACACAAAAAAATAAGCAAAGAAATTATTATATCAAATACAAATGAATATTATAGTTATCAAAATGATATGCCAATTGATTTATCTATATTAAAAATAAAAGATGGACAGTCTTCGACATTAATTTTAAAAAAATGTAATATTGAATTTTATAACAATAACTCTATAGATGTTTCTAATAATGAATTATCTATTATTCATAATAGTATTACTTATAATATTTCAATACAACCCCAACATGTATATGATGATACTACACTTTTATTAAA
>Ga0181553_10004217_pt1 | contig 12287 bp, 11 predicted proteins | sample 011ome_17_FD_133753 | JGI IMG/M metagenome (GOLD analysis project Ga0181553, IMG submission 133753) | Coastal salt marsh microbial communities from the Groves Creek Marsh, Skidaway Island, Georgia - 011502XT metaG (megahit assembly) | ecosystem: Environmental > Aquatic > Marine > Intertidal...
AGAATAAAATCAAGGAACGTCTGAACAACGCCTACGGCTGCGCCGATGTTGCCGCTTGAGGGCGCTTTGCGGCGTTGTTGCAAAAGTCTGACGACGAAGGATTCACTTCGCGAATCCATGGCGTTAGACGCGGTGCATGAGCAAGCCATCTCCCGCCCGCTATCGCACGACGAACTGGTCCAGCTACAACGCGTCGCTCAGGAAGCGGGGGTCTCTGCTGATCTGGGTCGACAAGGACATGACCTGGCGCGCTCCGCGTGACGGTCGACCCGGACGTCCGGCGGTGTTTTCCGATGCCGCCATACAGTTCTGCTTGTCGATCAAAGTCCTGTTCAAGTTGCCGTTGCGCCAGACCGCCGGAATGGTGGCCAGCCTGCTGCGACTGGCCGGCCTAAACTGGCCCGTGCCGGACTTTTCCACGCTGTGCCGCAGGCAAAAGACCTTGGCCGTCCAGGTCCCTTATCGCCGCGCAAATGGCCCGCTGAACCTGCTGGTCGACAGCACCGGGATCAAGTTCCTCGGTGATGGCGAATGGCAGGCCCGCAAGCACGGAGTGCAGGGCCGACGCCAATGGCGCAAGGTCCATCTGGCCATGGACCCGGCCACCTCCGACATCCGAGCGGTGGAATTCACCCCTAGCCGCGACGGCGACAGCCCCGTGCTGCCCGACCTGCTCGGCCAGATCCCCGAGGTAGAGCAGATCGGCACTGTCACTGCCGACGGCGCCTACGACACACGCCGCTGCCACAAGGCCATCATCGAACGCAATGCCGTTCCGATCATCCCGATCCGAAAGAACGGACGTCTCTGGAAAGAAGACTGCCCGGCTGCACGCGCCCGCAACGACACCCTGCGCGCCACGCGATACTACGGGCGGGCATTCTGGAAACGCTGGACCGGATACCACGCCCGCAGCCGGATCGAGGCGAAGATGCGCTGCCTGAAATCCTTCGGCGAGCGTATCATGGCACGAGACCCCGACCGACAGACCGCCGAAATCCACATCCGCATCGCCCTCATGAACCGCTTCAACGCCCTCGGCACCGCCGAGATCATCCGCGTGGCATGACATCAGTGGGGTAAGGGCCAGTCACGTCTCAGGCGAGAGTAATGCAACAATGCCTGGGCGATGTAGGAATAGGTTCGGGCGAAACGCGCGAGGCCTGCCTTGAACTCCGTCAGGTGGCCGATGGCTTCGGCAATCTGCTTGCGCTCATGGTCGGCTTTTTTCATGCCGTCCGCATTGTCGTCGATGTGGGCCTTCTCGTAGGCATCCTCGGCAGCCTGAGCCAACGCCCGCAAGTGCTTCAGGCGGGCATTATAGGTGTCCGTGGGTTCCTGTGTCGCGGCAAACATCGCTTTATGTTCCGTGTCTCCATCGGCATTGAATGCCGCCGCTGTCTGATAGCGTGCGATGCGGAACTGGTGCACACGGCTATCGTCATAAATCCCTTCGCTATCAAGCTTGTCCTTCATGTCGTAAATGACATTCAGATCTTGTACCTGCTCAATCTTGGCCCCGCTGTCATATTGGGCAAAGGCGGCCTGTATGGAATTCGGGTCATTCACAAAGTCGATGATGAACACCTGATCCTTACCCGCAAATGTCCGGTTCAGGCGCGATAGGGTCTGCGCGGCGTTGTTGCAAAGCGCCCTCAAGCGGCAACATCGGCGCAGCCGTAGGCGTTGTTCAGACGTTCCTTGATTTTATTCTTGCCCTTTTGCTACTCAAGCTCGTACGAAAATAGGGTGTATTCGTCAAAATACGCAATGCAAGACAACGCAAATGTGAGATGGTGCATCGTGTTTACGAGATTAGAACAGCCTTCGAAAAATTGGATCAACCCACTTTCACGAGCGGGCCAAAGTTACACAACCCTATAGAGAGATTTTAGTTTGTCATCCAAAGAAAAATTGAACTTAGACAACGTGTGCTTAGTCTTTGCTACTCAGCGTAGTGGGTCGACAGCGTTCTGTAGAGCCGTCAAACAAACAGGAATATTTGGGCGACCAAAAGAAGTTTTCTTGAATAATATGGTGCGTTCCCGAGAAGACGTGTTCAGAATTTTGGAGGCGACTGAGTTTCCAGAAAACTCCAGAACTGGATCTGCCAAAATCATGCTCAGCCAAACCCTCAATATAGCAAATGCGCTTTGTGGAAACGACTATGACGATGATCACATTTCTGCAGTGAAAGCTATAGTAGATGCCCTTAGTGCTCAGTGTCAGTTAGCTACATTTGGAATTATCCGGGACGAAGCCTTAGAAATCGCAATATCTCTTGGTTTCGCCAACATGTCCGGGGTTTGGCATCTGGACAATGAAGTCGAGAGGCATTGGAGTGACGCAGACATCGCTCAGGTTGCCGCGAAGGCAAATCAAGCTCTTCCTCGCGTATTAAAGGAAACAGCCTTGTTAAAAGAGTTAAGTAGGCATGTGCCTGAGATTATTTGGTATGACTATGATTATTGTGCAGAAAGGAACTTCCGAATATCCGATGATATTGTTTTCCGAAGTGAACAGCGAAACATCTGGGGTGGCAGACTTTCTAAAAGAGAGAAAGCCGTAGGCGACGACGGAATGTATAAGAAAATTGTCAACCGAAGGGACCAGGAGCGGGTAATGGAAGCGATGGATCTAATCTCTACTCAATCGTGCTCAATAAAAAATGACTGACTCCACAATTTGCCGTGACGTCGCAGTGTTCTGCACTGTTAAGGATGAGGGCCCCTTCATTCTGGAATGGGTTGCTTGGAGCAGGCTTATTGGGTTCAGCTCAATCTACATAGCTCAAAATGATTCGACCGATGGAACCATCGAACTTCTTGAGTGCCTGCACGATGCGGGCATTATCACTTACCTCGATAACTCCTTTTCAACCCCAAATGGCGGTCGGCCCCCTTCTTTTCAGTCGCGTGCGTATAGACTATTTTTGAAGCAGGCGAAAACTGCAAATTTAACATGGGCTATGGCTTTGGACATAGATGAGTTCCTATACCTTTTACCAAGCAACAAGGGCGTAGAAGAAGTAGGTGACTTAACCGATGAAAGTATAGACGAGATTCGTCTTAACTGGCGCTTCCTCAGTTCACCGACAGAACAACATTTCGTGGACAAGCTTGTTACAAGCAGATTCCAAATTACGAAAGAACTTGATGCCATAGAAAAGAATCCCACCCCGGTGAAAACTATATTTCGGGTGGCTAACGCCAAAGCGTTAGGGCCACATTTCCCTGACGCCTACATAAGAAAGCCAAGACGGATTATTAACGGTTCCGGTCTTGATATGGTGCAATCAAGAAAGGTGTCTGTCACAGACCCAGGCGGGTGCAGTAATGCATTCGTTGCTCACTACCGCACCAAAGACCTTGAGAGTTTTCTGATGAAGGGAGTGCGTGGGCTCGTAAATATCAATAGCAGTGAGAGGTATGACCAAAAATATTGGGAAATGGCCAATTTGGCCTCGGCTGAACTCCCTGTATTGGCTGAGCAAAAGGTTAGAATAGAAAACGAAATTTCCAAAATAGACTTGCTAACAGCTGGTCATGCTAAGAAACTACACAGGAATTCAGTGCAAAACTGGAATCAAAAAATCAAAAGGTTGTTAAAAAACCCAGAGTTTATGCGACTCGCGCAGGAGGTAGACCCTACGTATCGTCCCAGGAGTTCGAACTTTTGAGGATCCCAAGCTCAACCAATTGAGATGGATTAGCATACTCAATAATCTGTGGGCCTTTGGTTGCCAACTGTGAATCCGAGGACGTCTCTCTTTTCACACTGTTACTTAATAGACGATAAAAACGGGCACCCTGAAAGTGTTCGCCGCGTTCGACGGCTTCGAGAAACCTTTCCATGTATTTTCCGATGAATTTGTAATGCAAAACAGCAGTGGTGACGTCGGCGATTGGAACATGAGTATGTTGGTGATTATTTGCTATGTAAGCAAAATCTTTATACATTTTCACGAGCGGCGATTTGGTCATCAACAGGCTCTGCCCAGTCAACCTGGATCTCATGCCACCCTTAATGAAGTAATACGGCGGAAGTTCATTTTTCATCCAGATATAGTCGATGTCGATGTACTTGCTGCTTTCGAACGGATCGTCACCATTTTCCGCGTCTGAAAAGTCAGGAAAAATATCTATCATCGGTCCAACCGTTGCCTGGAACCCGTTCGCGTCCATGTAGTCTGTGAAATCCCTTAAGGTGCGCCCTTGATCTTGGCCTGGAAACACAAGTGCTTCATCCATATCGAGGTGCATACACCAATGGCCGACTCCAAAGCGACGCATCAGGTGATTGACCCAGAAAACCCCGCACGCGGAGGCTGAAAAGCTTCCTTTGTTTTGGAATAGCGAAACATCGGGTTGATCTTTTAAATACTCAAACGTGCCGTCTGTAGATCCGTTGTCACAAAAGAAAAAATGATTCACGCCGAGGTTTCTATAATACGTCAGGAACCATTCGACGTACTCAACCCCATTAAAAATGGTCGTAAAGCTAAGAATGTTTGAAGGATTTCCTTGATATTTCAAGGTTACTTCTTCCGGGTAAGACGAGCGTGCATTCAGAGACATATGAGCACTGTCCTGAAGGTAGTTTTTCCAACCTTCAGAGGCTTCCTGATGAAGTCCTTTTTGGGCATGGAAGTACATTTGAAATGCACGTAATTCGGCGCACTGTTTTATTCCTTCAGGAAGTGATCTGTATTCTTTTTCTGCTTCGGTTTTCCGCCCCAAAGCAAGCAAAATGCGAAGGGAAATGGCTTGGATTCCGGGAGAGTCCTTTGCATTTGGAATAAGGGTAGACAATTCGTTCTGTGCCTTCTGTAAACTTGGGCCATCAGCGCAAAAATAATACAGATACAGGGCGTAAATAATTCTTATCGAGGTAAACCGCACTCCATCTGAAATCAATAATCGAAAAAAATTATTAACTTCTAATTCATCGCCCCCTTGGCAAACTTTGTAGAAATGCATCATCATCCAAGTCCAACTTGATCTGCCTCTAATGAGATGCAGTAGTTCGTCTGTTTTATGTTCAAGCCCAAGTTCAATCCTAAGGCTGCATAGCGTTTCAGAAATATCGTATTCGCGTGGGTATTTACTGAGGATGCCGCTTAGGACTCCCTCAAGCTGAAGCAACCTGTCGCTTTCCCGCGCAGCTTGGAGCGCGTGCTGGCACAACGTTGGGGAAATATGCTCGCCAGTTATTGAATCCAGAATGAAATCCAAGCACTCATTGTACCGCCCGGCCAGATTCAAGAGCATGGCCTTTATCTCGTCATAGGCGACAGAACCCTGTGCTAGAGCATCAGGGAAACTATCAATCTCTTTCATCGCCTCAACTGGACCCGATCTGAGCAAGATCAGCCTTATCGACAGAAGGACGCCTTCGGCCGAATTCGATACTTCTACTGCCAGGTTTTTAGCACCTCTTTCTGCTTCACTTACTTTTCCTTGGGACAAAAGTAGCAATATGTATCGATATTCAATTTCAGATGTGTCGCTGTTTTTTTTCCTAAGACGCTTGATTGCCGCATTTGCGCGTCGGGTATCGTTTTTACCCGCTGCAATTTCAAAATCCATCCGGTCCCAGACGTCCGAATTCTTCGCGTAAAGACCATATTCCTTCAAATATTGTTCAGACTGGTTAAAGTGCTTGGCCGATATATGTGTCTGTGCAATGTCGAAAATAGTTTCGGCCGTTCTGTCGACAATGTAGCGACGATGCGCGATTTTTAGCGCCCATCGAGTGTCTTGTGTCGATCGAGCGACATCAAGTGCTTTTTGTAGAACTTCAGAAGAATGCTCCTGTGCAATCAACCCTTCCGCGTCGACACCACTTGCCATTAGCATACCGAACGAAATGTTATATTTAAGAGCTTCACCTAAGCTAACAACAGACAGCTGATGATTGCTTGCAGACAGTATCCTTGATGTAAATGTCATGAAGAAATTAACTCCATGACTCGATTTGAATGTGAGCCCTTCGCGGACATAATGCGATTGTACACAGTTGGCAGAAAACCATCATTCTGAGGAGGTCCGGAAAGGTCCATTCCAATCAACCGCCAAGTTTCAGTGTAAACGTGGATATTGTGCGCGGTATTGAAAAACTCGGCCCGTTTCATGAATTCAAAAGGATGTAATAACCTGCCTGTTTCCATCCACCCTACAGGGTTCAAAAACTCAGGCGGCAGTAAATTATAGCTGCCCAGCGCACCTTCCCCTAATAACTCAGCAAGTAGTTGCGGACCTATTTTGGCAAAATGAATTTCACCATTTTCCACATAGGCTTCCGATGCCTTCATGGCAGCAATCTGCAGTGCGTCATTTGCTGGTGCGGCCATTTGCGCTCCGTTCGGGCCTAACAAACCACCATCTGTCCATTCGCTAGCAATAAATCGGCAACCTTCGGGATCAAATGCACGCAAGTTTATTACATCTGTATCAGTCCAGAAGCCGCCAATTTTCGACAAAAGTGCATAACGGAAGAAGTCGGAAAACGCACCAAGTGAACCCGAATGTGCACCACTTTTTCCCCCTTCGCGAAATATAGCGCTTCGAGGCAGAACTGAGTTGGCATCACATACCTCTACACCGTCTGGTACGTTGGTAGGCATGTCGTAAACATATAGTTTGTACCGCCACCCGTTTAACAGGAAGGACTGAATGGAAAGCTCCTCAATCCACCTAAGTTTAGGTCCGATCCATAATGATTGAGCCAAAGGGCGTCCGGAATTTAGGTGTAGACTAGGGCTGGATGGGAAACTTGTTAATGGTTGCTCGGTTTCCAGTGCCTTTACTGTGACACCGATTAAAGTCGCGCGCCCTTTCAAATACCAAGGAGTTCGTCGACCAAAACGGACATGGTTCAATGCGGCCTTAGCATTTTCAAAATCCCCACAATGAGCGGTCGCCAACGCCCTGAGGCATAGTGCGGTGTTGCCTAGCTCTCTATGGTCCATCACCTCATCGGTAAGAAGACGGACACTTTCCCATTTCTCGTCCATCACGGCGAGGCGTGCTTCCATAAAGGCACGCTCTACATTGTCAGTTTCTGAAGTTAGAGCGTTATGAAGTGCAACCGCCTCTGGTAATAGGTTGCATGTTTGTGATGCCCCCAAAAGATACTGAGAGAATTGTTCTCGATAAAGTGGATCAGACAGTTTCTGTGCTCGAGCGTATGCAGACTGCATATCTTTTTGTCTGAGGATCAGAAGGTATATCTGAATCAACTCGTCAAATTCATCCCTCTCAACCGAATCTGCAAATCTTTGAGCTTGCTCTTCGATTGAGAGAGCATGTGCTTCCTCAGACCAGCGACGCGCAAGAGTTTGAAATTGCCAATAATCTGGAATGTAATTTTGATCGATCTCGATGAATCGAAAAATTACCCTTTCCATTAATTTCGTATTTCCGGAAAGAAACGATCTACTAACGAGTTCATTTTTCAATCCGGTCTCCACCGCAGATAGAGAGTCCCAAAGCACAGGAAAGAATAAACTTGCTAGCTTTTCGGAGCCGATTATTGCGTCAACACGGTCAAAATCCCTGATGACTGGCCATATTTGCCCACCGCGCTGAGCCGACTCTATCGAGTTGATCCAGTCCGTAAGAAATTCACGATTTGAAATGTCGTCGCCCAATAACGTAGTCACCAAGCGTCGCCAAAAACTGAGTAAAAGCCGAATTTCATTTACTGAGCGAGTTCTCGGTTGGATAGAAACAAGCAGCTCGGAAACACGGTCCCAATCCTTCACATCCAACGCCTGCGCGACTTCGATGAGATCCGATGCAGGGTTCGCCGAAGCACTACGGGGCGTGACCTTTTGGATAATGCTCCGAGTGCGACTGAAGAAATTCGAAAGAATCACGGTTCCTCACCTTTTAGGTCATGCCGTTCTTATTGCTCAAGGCAATGGTGTTTCCTAAAAGCCCAACATGCTAGGGTCTTTGTTAGCAGCATAAGATCGAATTTCGTCTATGTTAGACACTCTATCGCTACTGTTCTGGGCAGCAGTTGGCGGAACAAAACCCTCAGGGATGTCTGCATATCTGTCTAAAAACTGAAATACCCGCCGATATTGGTCACTCCAGTTTTCTGCGAGCAAGTCCTCGTACGTGACTTCCAGTGTCGTTGCCCCCAATGCAGCGAGAACAGTACGAGCGTTTTCCGCGGCATTTTGAAAACGGGTTGCCCGTTCGAATACTTGACGTGGAGATAGACGAATTTTCTGCTCGGCTTTCTGCAATCCCCTACCATTGCTTTGGTTTAGGTACACTCCGGTACCTTCAGCAACCAACAATGAGACAGCCTGAGCGATTTTATCTTTTCGAACAAGGTGTACAAATGGCATGCCAAGCTTGTGTGCCTCTTCCAAAAAGGTAGGCACCACGACTGAGTAGTCCATATCAGCATTAACGCCAAATGCGTATGCCTGTGGATATTTGATATCTAACACGATCCGTCGCGTCTCGGGCATACGATTGTAGAAGTGCTGTAGAAAGTGATGAACTGACGCAGACGCTTCTGTCATGATTTTTGGCCTGAGTAGATCGGTGGAAAAATACTCTTTCAGAGTAAAACCGCTCTCAGACTCTGCGTATTGATTCAATGGTTCGGGTGGCGTCAGAATGTTGGCCAAGCGTCCCATCGATAATTTGAGCATATGTGAGCCCGAACGATAGCTCGCCAATAGAATGAATGACCGTTGAAAATCACGGTAATCCAACTTCGGTGGGCCTTCCGCTGATGAGCCAGCTTCAAGCCCCGTCGAAAGAAATGTCGTAGCGTCCATTTTTAAGTCGCTTAGAATGCAGTTCGCAGGTAAACCCCGAAGATATTGTGTTGTGTTGCCGCTGCAGCACCAATCTGCTGGCTGGCGACTGCGCCAGATAATCCAAGCTCCAGTTGTTCACCAAGATCTATCGCGGCTGATACACCAAATGAAGTCCGAGAGTATTCGCCATCAGAAACTCGATTTGCGGTTGGGCCGATTCTCCAGCCGTCGAATGCCATCTGGTATGTGGCAGACGTGTATGTGGCGCCAACGTTCCCGCTTTCAATTAACGCATGAAGGCGGCCACCGCCCTCAAAAGTGCTTTCAAATTCAGCGGTGTAGATTAGACCCACTTCGGTAGTGTCGTCCGGTGAGCTTGCTGTATCAGGAGATACACTTACGGCAATATTTGAAGCCCCTACTCCAACCGTGATGGTTGACGTGTTAGATACCGGAGTGCCGTAGGTTAACAGAGCTCTTGTTGTCGTCGATGTTCCTGTGCCCGCAGTTGCATCGTAGTTTGTTTCATATGTTGCGTTTAAGAAATCAACCCGTGCGCGGAGACCCGTCTGAGCGGTTTCAGCAGCACCGGCGTCTCCCTCCATAAGTGTAGAGCGAATACTTACGCCTTGATAAGTACCGCCAACCGAATTTCCCTCATATATCGTGATAACTTCAAAATCCTCTGCAATCGCGATCGAAGGGACTGCGAGAACTGCGCTGGCAAGAAAAAGTTTAACAAGTTTCATATCACTCTGCCTTTGCTTTATATGACGTAAAAATGGGCAAAACCATCGGTTGCGCACTCTTCAAGTGCGACATTCCTGATGACAAAATTGCCTGACAGAGGGCTTCCAACTAGATCTGATGCGAGCGCTTGTGCGGCTGTTTCATCCAGCTCGAGGAGACGGCAAAAGGCCTCCTCAACTTCAGTTCTAGAAATATGATCACTATAGGATGCCCCTAATATGAAGTTGGTGTAAGCCGTGACCGTATTTGCAGTCTTAGCCTCATCATAAGATGCACCCGCATAGGAGCTTGAAGCGCCAAGAAAAACGCCGAGAAACGTCATTCCTTTGGCGAGTTTCTTCTTCGGCAGCTTTCTCAGAATACGTTTTAGCACGGAGCACCCCCAGTTCGCGGTCCATCCACTTAGAGAAAGTGGAATCTGTAGCATTCAAGTTAGCTTTAACGGAGTGACTTCAGATTTCAATCAAAAATTCGCACCGCCAACCAAGCAATCATCAAAAAGGCTGGAAATTAACCTCAATACGACGGTTTGTCCGTCGTCAGACTTTTGCAACAACGCCCTTTACAACCAACAGCTACCACAATCAGTCTTGGGCAGCAAAACACCCTTGCAGACCATGAAAGATTGGTACAAACTCAAACCAAAGCTGTTCAAAAAAAATCCTTACCAGCTTCCGGGACGTGCCACATAACCATACCACCGGCCCACTCACGTCCGCTGTTAAGACAGCGGACCAAAAGACACGGTAAAATAAACGTTGAAGCGGAAGAACCACCCTTATGCAGTCGTCTTACAAATTTACCAATAATTGGTTTCGTGCCGGCGCGATTGTTTATTGGGAGAAACTACTCGCGAAAGTAAAACCACAAAAGGTTCTGGAAATCGGATCATATGAAGGCTCTTCTGCGACCTATCTGATCGAGAGCAACAATTGGTGTGACAACCTAGATTTGTGGTGTGTTGATACTTGGGAAGGTGGGATCGAGCACCGCGCAAAAGACACTGATATGAACCAAGTCGAAGAGCATTTTGACTTCAACATTTCTTTGGCAAGAAAAAACGCCCAAAACTCCGCGACTGTTCACAAGTTGAAAGGTTATTCTGGTGTAGAATTGCCAAAGCTTCTGACCGACAACCATGCCGGAACTTTCGACTTCGTCTATGTTGACGGTTCACACCAAGCACCGGACGTTTTATTCGATGCAGTCTTAGCTTTCAAGTTGTGCAAAGTCGGCGGCCATATCGTGTTTGACGATTACTTGTGGTCAGAAAAGCTCCACTATGGAAAGGATCCTATTCGAAGCCCAAAAATGGCAATTGATGCATTTACAAATATCTTCTTTAGAAAGATTCAGATCCTCAAGGCGCCGCTCTATCAACTATACGTTCAAAAAGTTTCCGACTAATATCAACATTTCCAAAACTATTGGCGCAACAGATTTTGACGTTTCAAAAGGCTTTGTTGCACAAATGGGGTGAGGGATTCCCTGTGCGAATCCAGCGTGGTAGCTGGCGAACATGAGCAGTTGGTCCCTTACGACGTACAAGACCAAGAACTGGCCTTCGTACAACACGGCGCTGAAGCAGCGCGGTTCGCTATCGATCTGGTTTGATCCCGAGATGACCTGGCACGCGGCACCGACCGGCAAACGCGGGCGGCAACCCGAGTTCAGCGACGCGGCGATACAGGTTTGTCTCACGATGAAGGTGTTGTTCGGGATGCCTCTTCGCCAGACGACCGGGTTCGTCGAAAGCCTGCTGCGGTTGGCAGGCCTTGACTGGAAAGTGCCGGACTTCAGCACCCTGTCTCGCCGCCAGAAGACCCTGAGCGTCGCCATCCCTTATCGCGGAGGAACGGGTCCTTTGCACTTGCTGATCGACGCGACCGGGATCAAAGCGGAGGGCGACGGAGAGTGGAATGCCCGCAAGCATGGCGGGTCAAAGAAGCGCCTTTGGCGCAAGCTGCATCTCGGTATGGACGAGGAAACACTGGAGATACGCGCGGTCGGCGTCACAACAAGCAACGTCGGCGACGCCCCTATGTTACCCGACCTGCTGGAACAGATCCCGCCCGACCAAGAGATTGCCACGGTCACCGCTGACGGAGCCTATGACACGCGCAGATGCCACAATGTGATTGCCGCTCGAGGTGCCGCTGCCGTCATTCCGCCACGCAAGAACGCCCAACTCTGGAAGCCAACCACGGCAGGTGCTATCGCACGAAACGAAGCAGTGAGGGCCTGCAAATATCTCGGACGGGCACTCTGGCGAAAGCTGACCGGCTATCACCGACGAAGCCGCGCAGAGACGAAGATGCACTGCGTCAAACTCCTCGGCCAAGGCCTCATGGCCCGAGACTTCGACCGACAGGTCGCTGAACTCCAGACCCGGATCGCGGTGCTCAACCGTTACATCGCCCTTGGCATACCCGTCACTGAGTCCGTAGGATAAGTCCGTCCGGGGAAAGGGGAAGTCTGCCCTTCACCCCATTTGTGCAACAAAGCCGGTTCGGACTAGTCCGACACCTGCGAATGACTGGTCTGGCGACATCTGCTGTGCTTCAAAAGCGCGTTTCTGCCAATGCAGGCAAATGCTGCGTCAGCATTAGCCGCAACTGCACAAGTCCGGTTTGTCCGCATAGCAGCCATTAGTGCTGGACGAACGAAATGTCCGCTCCCTCAGTTGGTGCTGGCAAACACAATTAACCCCGAATGAAACTACGCTCCCAACACTAAAGGCCCGCGGTCCAAG
>Ga0181553_10004221_pt1 | contig 12280 bp, 7 predicted proteins | sample 011ome_17_FD_133753 | JGI IMG/M metagenome (GOLD analysis project Ga0181553, IMG submission 133753) | Coastal salt marsh microbial communities from the Groves Creek Marsh, Skidaway Island, Georgia - 011502XT metaG (megahit assembly) | ecosystem: Environmental > Aquatic > Marine > Intertidal zone...
AATTTGACGCTTTAGCGCTTAAAAGAAAAAAAATGCCCGCAGCTTTACCAACCGTGACGGTTCAAAACGGGAACGGCGCCTCTGTCGCGCTCCCGGAAGTTTTCACTTCGCCGATCAGACCGTGCGTTTCTTCTGAAATCGTCTTTTTTATGGTCGCGTCTTCGAGCGCGGTCTGTCGTTGCGTTACATGATGCGCTTGTTTTTTTCGTGGGGTTTTCGATTTATATGCGGAAAATTTCGCGAACGAACGCGCTCTAAAGCCATGAGACGCGACCGCGCTCGAAGCTTTTAAACGATCGAATCGCGCGTCACAAACACCATTCTAACCGATTCTTTCCTTTTCCTTTCCAATTATTTTTATTATTATTAAACAACAGTGATATCGTCAATGCCGTGCACACCGGATTGAACAAAAACTCGCGTCAAGCGTACGCCGTCTCCTTGGAAGCGGGTCACCAAACCGCCGCCGAGTCCTGGGGTACCGGTCGCGCCGTGTCTCGTATCCCGCGTGTTCCGGGTGGTGGTACTCACCGCGCCGGTCAAGGGGCCTTCGGTAACATGTGTCGTGGTGGTCGCATGTTCGCGCCGACCAAGACGTGGAGAAAGTGGCACCGCAAGGTGAACTTGAAGGAGAAGCGCTACGCCGTGTGCTCCGCGTTGGCGGCGTCGGCGGTGCCGGCGTTGTTGATGGCGAGAGGTCACAGAGTCGAAAACGTGCCGGAAGTGCCGTTAGTGTTGGACGATTCCTGCGAAGGTACGACCAAGACGAGCGAGGCGATTAAGATTTTGAAGGCGTGCGGCGCGTTTGACGACATCGAAAGAGTCAAGGCGTCCAGAGCCGTCAGAGCGGGTAAGGGTAAGATGCGTAACCGCAGATACGTCCAACGTAAAGGTCCGTTAGTTGTATACGCGAACGATTCGGGTATGACCAGAGCGTTTAGAAACATTCCGGGCGTTGAGTTGTGCTCGGTTGACAGACTCGGTTTGTTGTCTTTGGCGCCGGGGGGTCACTTGGGTAGATTTATCATCTGGACGAAGAGCGCGTTTGAAAAGTTGGACGGTGTCTTTGGCACCAAGGCGCAAGCCAGTTCCTCCAAGAAGGGATGGAAGCCCCCGGCGCACATCATGACGCAACCGGATTTGAGCAGACTCATCAACTCTGACGAAATCCAATCCGTCGTCAACGCTCCGAAGACTGGCAAGACGAGAGCGCACGCGCCGCTCAAGAGAAACCCGCTCAAGAACAAGGCGGCTATGGACAGACTCAACCCGTACGCGAAGGTTGCCGCGGAAATGCGCCAACGCGCGGAAGCGGAGAGAGCGAAAGCGAAGGCGGGCAAGAAGGCGGGCGCCCGATCCGCGGTTGGCCAAAAGTTCTACGAAGCCATGCTCGTCGAATCCGAATACCACAAGGGTGGAGACGACGCCGAGTTGTTCGAAAACTACAAGTTCTGGTTAGGCGAAGAACAAGTGGAAGCGAAGCCGGAATAAATAGACTTACATCTAGTACCACAATTGTTATATCCATCGTTCATACAACAACAATAACTACACAACTCATCTATCTGCTCGAAAGTTTATCGACGATGGCCGCCGGGTTTGGGATCCAACTCGTCCCGCTAAAGCTATTCCACTCGCCGCTTATGTTCTCTTGCGGATCGAGTATGTCCTCAAACCACATTCTCCTTTTTGAATCCCATTTCGGGTCGAAGCTGGCGATGACTGGAACGATTTCCCATCCTAACTTTTGTCTTATTTGATCCGCTAAATTTCTGGCTCTATTCTTCTCAAACTTGATGCCCTGATCGTAACTCAAGGCGAAACTGCCTCCTTTGGGCGCATCTCTCGCGGCTATCCGAACGTCCACAATGGCGTCGTTGTCTAAAAAGTAAAACTCGGCGTCAAAAACGTCGCTTTCGTTTACGACGATGTCCGGGTCTTTCACCCCGCCCGGAACGTCGAACAATCTCAAAACAATCTTCCCATTGTTCACGTCGTATTCTATGCAATCCCCGAGAGGACCTTTCATTTCCGGCATGCTGCTAGTATTCAAGTCTCCTCCACCTTTCTCTTCCAACGCCAAATCTCTCAACGCGCTTTCCCGCGCTTTCTTTCGCATGGCTTCGATGCCGACCGACGCGCCTCGCACTGCCGTCGATACTCTCGAATCTCTCCCTTCGTCGTACGAAAAGTACCCCTCCCCTTCCTTATTCCCTAACGCTACCATCACTAACTCTCTCATCGCGTTCGCTTTCGACATGGAAAACCCCCACGGATTGAGAAAATGTCCTTCGTCGTCGTTCGTCGTCGAGACGCAACTTTCGCTCACTTCCGGGCAGCTGCTCAAATATTGCACGTCTTTCTGAAACGCGTCCGGGTCTTCAAACTTTCTTATTTTCACCGTTTCCGCGTATAAAGTCGTTCGTCGGTCGTCCTCGATGTTGGTCATGTTTTCGTTTGCCAACGCTGATGATGAAGACGCAAAAGTCGCTGCTGCCACGAAGACTCTCCTCAAAGCACTTCGGCGGTTGAGATGATTTTTTGCATCATCATCATCACTTTTCGATGACGACGAAGACGAAGAAGAAGAAGCTTTCGTCGTCAAAACCGCCGCCGTGCGATGACGACGACCACGATTTTGAACACCACCGCCAAGGGAGTTGCTCGAGAGTAAGGAAGCGACTTTGTTGAAAGAAGAAGAAGAAGAAGAAGAAGAAGTAATCATCGCTTTTTTTGCGTGGTAATAAAACAACAGATTTTGAAGATTTTTAATGAGTGAATTTCAAAGGACGAAACCGGCGAGGATCAAAATAACCGGCGCGACTCGCGGAAGCCTTTCTCGAGCGCGTTCGAACCAAGTGCAGTCGTCTTGACTTCTCTTGGCATCTTTGCGATTGATTTTTTTAACGCCTGTTGCCCTGTTTTGGTTTTTGTTGTTGTTGTTGTTCTCTTTCGTCGTCGTCGTCTTTGCTGCGCGGCTGCTGACGCGTTTTGCCTTCGTAGTATTGTTGTTAGTCTTCGTCGAAGAAGAAGAAGAAGGAAAGAGCAACCTGCGAGTGCCGAAAGTATCTTTCGGGTTCACTACAGCTGGTCTTTTGAAGTCCTTCTTGTCGACTATTTTCATCTTTTGTTTCGTCGCTTTACTCAAGGAGGAGTTCACTATTGGCGGTTTCTTTTTCGTTTCGTTTCGTCCTCCTCCGTTCTTTCGCCACCGGTTGAACGGACTCGCGCTGCTACTGCTGCTCTCGCCGCGACTAGTATTCCTCGACTTCGAGCCTTCTTTTCTACTACTGCTATTACTACCGTTATTGGTGTTGTTAACATCATTAGATCGAAACCTGGTCGTCAACCCTTCCAATCCTAGGCCCTTACTCGCCTCTTTTCTCTTCTCTTTTTCCATCGCTCTGCTCGCCACGAACACGGTTTCAATCGCGCGGTTCCTCCCGATTTTGTCATCCAAACTCCACGCCATCCCGGCGGTGACTCTTAACGCGGCGCCGAAACTCGCGCTCGTCACCGCGTCTACAAATCTGCGCATCAACTGCCTTTCTTTCGCGGTTGGATACCTGCCGTCTTTAAACTCGTCGTTCACGTGGCCAAACACTCCGCTCAACGCCAACGCCCCCAACGACTTCAAGTTCATCCTGTTCGTCTCCTCCTCGTCGTAATCGAGATCAAAGTCGTCCGTATCTAACACCGCGTCTGCCGTGAATAACGCTTCGTTCGCTCTCTCTAACGCCGATTTTGCATCGTTCGCGGACGTTTGCGTGTTTCGTAAAAATCGAAGCTTCTCCTTCCTCTTGAAACCACCAAAACCGTTCCTCTTCTTGTTCTTCTTCTTCTTTCTGCGCGATTTCACCGTGTTCGTATTTCTGATCTCTCTGTACGTTTTCACTGAACTCCTCAGCATGTTGAGGAGACACATCGCGGCGTGCGCGAGTGAAAACATGCTTTTCCCGGCACCGTCTCCACCCGGAACGACGAGTCGCGTCGTCGTCTTTTCCAAAATCACCGTCGTCGTTTTGACGATTGATTTCACCGACAACCACGCGGAGAGCGCGTGCAACGACGCAAAGGTTAAGTTTACGTTGTCGTTTGTGTTATTATTATTCGATTTTTCCATCGTTACTGGTTCTTTCTTCTTCTCGTCGTACCCACCATCTTCTTCGTCCTCGTCCACGTGTACGTCGCGCGCGTTCTTTTGACGTCAAAAGAAATTTTTCCAATAAAACCCAACACCATCACCACGAAGAAAAACAACCCACGAGACACGCCAAACACGAGTGCGCTTCTGCGCGCGAGAGAGAGAGAGAGAGACGGGAGGAAGAAAAATGACGACGACTGCCCTCTGCGCTCAGGACTTGATGGTAGAGAGGAAGATTTGGCGACACGAAAAAGCTTGGGAGCACGAGATGGCGGATTTCGAAGCCAAACCAAAAGGGAACACCCCGTGGATTTGGGATTGCATCGTGCCTGGCAAGCCGGGGACGATATTTGCAGACGGGCGATTTCCGGTGGTGCTTGACTTTCGAAAGTCTTCCCACATTGGTCTGCCTACAGCGTACGTTCCGGAGGAGTTTGGCAGCGACCTTGAAATACGTGAAAAGCACTTAAATAACCAACAATTTGATGGCGTACCGATTAGCTGTGATAATACAGTGTGGGGTCTCTACGCACTTGCATTGAGATGCTATGTACCGCCGAAGGAATCGAATACATCGATTAAAACAATTTTACTCAAAGTTCAGGAATCTAAGTTTACCAGCTTTGATGAGACCTATGACGACAAATGTTATGGAAAGGAAGAATGGACGCGTATTATAGCCAAGTACATTCCTAACGTGGATGAAAAACGAGGAGGAGGGAGTCCGAATGCAGTCCTACCCACCACGGCGAATTCAGCGGTTTCAAACAAGAGAACGAGGAAGGAGAATCATCGGAGTGCAACGACGATCAGGAGAGAAGTGCCAAAAGAGTTGTGGGAAGGACAGGCTTTTAACTGGGACGATTATTGCGTGTTGACCTCTCGCGCAGACGACATTGAGAAAATAATGAGAGAGTATCCCAATTTGAGAACGCCTTGTCTTTGTCTAGATTGGGACCAAGTTGAAAGAAACATCGGAGCAATGTTAAGGCTGGTCAAATGTGTTGAAAATTGGCGACCGCACGTGAAAACAACAAAAATGACGCTCGTTTGGAACCTTTTGCTAGAGAAAGGCGTCTTTAAATTTAAATGCTCGACGATCAAAGAGCTGCACTATTTACTTGCTACCATCGAACATCACGAAGTAGCGAAACAAAAGAAGGAAACGACGACGAAAAGAAGGAAGAAGACAACAGCTTCAACGAAGCAGAAGGACGCATTAAAGTACGATGTTTTATACGCGCATCCGCTCGTTTCAAAAGAGCAGTGTGAAGACGTAAGAACACTCGCGATGGAATATCGCATGGTGAAAATTAACGTCTTGATTGAAGCGGCACCTAGATTAGAAGATACCACATTGTTAAAGCTCTTTCGTGATAACTGCTTAGTTGATTGGACGTCGATGCAAGACGATACCATGTTACCAAATGTTGGATTTTTTCTCGATTTCAGCAACGGATTCGACCGAACTGGATTCAGTTTACTGGATCCTTCTGAGGTGGACAAGACGTTCTTTGAAGAGCTCATGTCTCACGCTTGGAGTCGAAGTCGCTTTTCAGGACTTTCTGTTTATGAAGGTCACATCGATGATTGCGTTGGATACGACAAAGACAAGTTGAAAGCAAGAGAAATGAAATGGAACATCGATGACGAAGCAATCGTAAATTTTCTTAAATTTCATAAAGAGCAACAGTCGTCAAAGGTTGGTACGATGGTGAAGGCAAATAAAACAGCGCAACCGATTGAAATTGTCACCTCTGGTACTCCTACATTTATTCACGCCCTGGACAAATATTTGAACATGAAAACCGGCAAAATGGATCGTCACGAAGGAACGTTTTACGGGAGAAAAATTCTGAGAACTGTATCCCCTGGCACTGTAGTGTTCTTTGATCATCGTTCACACACGCAAATATGCCAACAAATGCGCGATAACAATATATATTTGCGACCAGCACTGTATGTTGCCGCCACGGTTGTATCAAAACCTGGAAAGAAAAACGATCGAATGTTTACATGCAACGCGGGATCAAAGTCGATTGCCGCCGAAGCAGGCTCTCCCATAGCAATTGTCGCTGCTAGTACAGGCAAATTATCTTTCAATGGTGCGACCAAAACTATGACTGAAACGTTTTGGAAACAAACCAAGTGCTCAGAAGAACACCTCACGTTCGAGGTCGTTAGGAATTTTATCGAAGATGGTGGGGCACCACCGCCGGTTGAAAAAGGTGAAACCATTTTCATGGTCCCTCGTCACGTGTGCCCAACTGTCAATCTCCATGAGTGCATCAATCTACTTTCTTATGATGATGATGCACGAAATAAAAACTTTATTCATCGAGCAAAAATAGATGCGAGAGGGCACTATATGGATCCGGTGGAGAACCACCTCGATGAGCTCTGCGAATCTTTCAGTTTGGGTACCTACAAAGTGGGAAAATTTATGTAATTTATGCAATCACAATGCGACTTCCGCTGCTATCGCTATTACTACTACTACTACTACCACCACCACTACTACTGTTACTACTACCATTACCTTCTCTTCTGCCTCGTCTGAAAAGAGCATCGAGAACTGCGCGCACTCTTCTCGAAATTTCCGCCTTGAATGTTTCCAAGAGTAATCGTCTGCCTTCGCTACTGTTGAGCGCGTCGAAAGCGATTTTAAACCTCGGAATTTGCGTCAAGTTTGCGGCATCGTTCAACACGCGAAGCAACGACGCGAACGCTAAGCCTCCGATTGCATCGTCGTACGCTAACGTCCGAGCCGTTTTTCTCAACACTTCGCTTTGGTTTGGATTTTTAAGCACCCGACGAATGGCTACCGGATACACCTCTTTCAACACGTTGAACGTCCCGTCCGCGCTTCTCGCCATGCCTTCTAATCCGCCCAACGCGCGCGCGTTGTTGATAAAATACGGCGGTAATTGAAACTCAAAGCGAGGGACTAAAGCGAGCAAGGCGAATAAAAGTTCGTCGAACCGTATCTCAGGGACAATCTTCCCCGAGCCGGATTCCGGGAATTTCAGCGTTTTGTTCGCAGCGTCCTCTAAGGCGTCTTCGAGGTCCTTCATCTTCACCGCGTCGTTCATCACCGATGGTGGCACTAACATCAACTCGCCAAACAAATTCGCCACTTTCCTGTAATCTTTCTTAAATACCATCAGCGATACCGCGGCGACTAAACCGTCTCGGACTTGTTCCGGAACCGTTGAAACCAATCCGAAATCTAAATACGCCAACCCGCGATTATCGGGAAGTTTGATCAAATTTCCTCCGTGCGGGTCCGCGTGCATGACGCCTGTTTCGATGAGTTGACTCAACGTACACGCGATGCCTAACCTGACCAACGGTAAATCTTTCGGATCGACTTCGCGCAATTCCCCGGACGTCAACGGCGTCCCTTCTATCCATTCTAAAACCAACACTTTCTTCGACGTGTACTCCTCGTACACTTTTGGCACTTTAATTTCTAGCTTACTTTTCCGTCCGCTGTTATCGCTGTTACCCGCGGCGCCGTTCACGACGTCGTCCATCTTTGCCGTTCCTTCTGGGCCGTACAGACTGTTAAACTTCTTCACGTTTTCTGCCTCGTTTTCGAAATCCATCTCCTCGAACAATCTCGACACGAACTCGTCCACCGCGTCCACGGCTTTCGCCTCCACCAAATTAAACTTTTCTAAATACGACGCCGCCAATCTCAACAAGTACGCGTCCGCCTCCACCTGTTCTCGGATGTTTGGTCTCTGCACTTTCACCGCGACCACTTCTTGCGTTTTCAATCGACATTTATACACCTGACACAACGACGCCGCCGCCACAGATCCTTTCTCTAGCATTTCCTCTACGTTCTCTATGTCCTCGTATAACTCGGGACTTTCTTCTCGAATAGTATCGATCGCTAACTGATCGCTGAACCGTCCCATGTCGTCTTGCAACTGCCCGAGCGCTCCCGCTAACTCTGGTCCGACGAGATCCCCGCGACTCGCCGCCGCTTGCGCGAATTTCACGTACGTCGGACCGAGTCTAGAAATCGCGCTCGCTATGGACTCGTAATCTTTCTGCGCGTATTTCGCCGCGCACCGGACGAACGTCTGCACCAACAGTTGCACCCGCTTCGCTATTTCAATCAAAGGCATACGCGGTTGCTTTTGCGTCAACACTACATTCGCTCTCTTTATGTTTCTCCTATTCCTCGAAGTGACCACATCCAAAGAAGAAGACGAAGACGACGAAGCGTTCTCTCCTTCTCTGTTGTCCACAAAAATCGCCCTCAATGTTCTCGACCGAAGAGGAAAAACCTCCTCATCACCGCCTTTCTCTCTCTCTTTCGTAGTCTTCTTCTTAAAAGCGAAGTTTGCGTGCGTTCTTCGAATACCGCTCTCGCTTAAAGAAGACGATGAAGATGCAGAAAAAAACGCTCCAACAAATCTTCGTTTTCCATTTCCTTTTCCTCGCTTCCATTCTTCATCAGCGCGAAGACGGCGCATCGAAGATAAAGAAGAAGACTTTAAAGAAGAAGAAGAAGAGCGACGATGAGAAGAACGCGCCAACAAAGAAGAGGGGGCAACGAAGGAGACCATCCTCTCTCTTCTTCTTTAAAGTCTTCTTCTTCTTCTTCTCTTCTTATCTCTGTGTTATAATAATGTGTTCAGTTCTTTCTTTTTTTGCGAATGAAGAAAAGACAAGACACAAGACTTTGGTGCTTTTTTTGACTTTTCTGCTTCTTTGTTTTTTTCTTCAAAGAGCTCACAAAAAAGTGTTGGTGTTTTGGGATAAAATCTTCATCATCATCGCGATGAGTTTCCAGTCGTTCGTGGACATGATGCAAGGAGGAGGAGGAGGAGGATTTCAGCAGCAAAAAAGCACGACCTCTTCTTCTTCTTCTCCCTCGTCGGTGGTGGTGGAAACGAACGCGATGATACCTTTGCAAGCCGCTTCTGCGCAACAAAATCAACAACAAATAAAGACGAATACGAACAAAAGAAAATTTCTGAAAACGAGTCTCATCGTCTGCGGATGGTTCGCATCGACGGTGCTTTTGATTTCCTTCAACAAAATCTTAATGCGAGACGGGAGCAAGTTTCGATTGCCGATATTTCTGACGTTCATGCACATGTGCGTGGCGTACGTGTGCTGCGAGATTGTGCTGAGTTTCAAAGAGCGGAGTTTAGTCGTCGCTGCGTTTAATAGTAGTAGTGGAAGTAGTGGAAGTAGTAGTGGAAGTAATAAGAGTAGCAATAGCGCTTTTAGAGTGAGCGCTCGACAGCAGTTGCAATCGAACAGGCAGTTTTGGAAGATTTTTGCGTTGAGTCAAACGTTCGCGGTGTCCATCGTCGCCGCGGTGGCGTCTTTGGAGTATTTGGAGGTGTCGTTCGAGCAAGCGATTGCGGCGTGCACGCCGGCGGTCACGGCGTTTATGGGGATGGTGATTTTACGGAAGAAAGAGCATTGGCGGGTGTGGGCGAGTCTAACACCGGTTATTTTGGGTGGGATGGTCACCGCGGGTGCGGAGCCGACGTTTCACGCGAAAGGTTTGGCGTTAGTTTTGGCGAGCATGGTCGCCAGAGCGACGAAGAGTTGTTTGCAAGAGTTGTTGTTGAGCAGCGCGGAATCGGAAGGAGGCGTTAGTAAAGACGGAGTCGTCCAACAATCGGAAAAGTTAGATTCGTTGAATTCGTTGCGATGGATGAGTTTAATGTCCGTGTGCACGTTGCTTCCCGCCTCTGTTGAGTTCGAAGGCGTGTGCGCCATCAAAGCCGCCTTACGATCTGCTTACGAAGAAAACGATTTAGCCTGGGCGCTCTGCGCCAACTGCGCAGGCGCGTTTTTAGTCAACATCAGCCAATTTTTAGTGACGCAACACGTCGGCGCGTTGAGCATGCAAGTTCTCGGTAACGTAAAAACCATAGTCACGGTTGTCTTTTCCGTGGTTATATTCAAAAATGTCGTCGGTTTACGATCCATGCTCGGGTACGCGTTGACTTTAATCGGATGTTTCGTATACTTGCGAGAGAAGCGAAGACGGGAGGCGATTGAAAACAACAACAACATTAACAACGAGCTCGTCGCACCTCTCGTCGGGAACACCGAAAACCAGGTTTAGTCGTAGAAGAAGAAAATGATATAACAGTGATGTCTCGCGTAGAATTGATTATTCTTTTATTTTATTCCTTGTTGTCTGCCCCCTCTCAGTCGATTCGACAGAATTTTATCCGAATACTAAAAAAGGCCACGAACAACACGCGAGGAAGAAGAATCGAAGAGGACAACAAATGACGACGACGTTTGCTTTGTTGGTATCGTCCTCCTCCTCGGCAGCGACTGCAGTATTTAAAATCGGCGGCGGTAAAAATAACAACAGTAACGCGCGTCGTCCTCGTAATCAACACACAGAGCGAAGCCGCCATTTGTCCCCAACACAAAGGAAAACGAGCACACGAGCGGCGAGTTTACCACCGAGTCGTTTCAACTTCACCTCGTCCAATCAGAACAACAACAGCGAGTCCTCCTCCTCCTCTTCCTCCTATCCGAATGGTAACAGCCATCGTTTGTCCGCGATGGAAGAGGAAGGCTTCGCCGGGAAATCCGCCTTCTTTGAGGAGGCTTTATCCGAACAGGAGCGAACGAGGAGTCGAATGTTCAACACGGAACCGCTGTCGATGGTCACCCCAACTGCGAGACAGGAGAGCAACGGATCGGCGAGCACGTCGTCGTTTACGTCGTCGTCGAATAGTAATAGCAGTAACGAGATAGGGACGTTTTTCAAGCACGAACCGAGGGAGAAGTGGAAGAAGAAGAACAAGTTCCCGGTTTTGTTTTACTCGAAGGAGCACGAACCGCTGGCGAAGAAGATCGCGGAGTTGGAGGAGTTTTCGGTGGAGTTGGGGACGATTAACTGGGAGTCCTTTAACGACGGGTTCCCGGATTTGTTCATCAACGACGCGTACGATATTCGAGATCGACACGTTGCGTTCTTGGCGAGTTTTCACAACCCGGAGGTGATTTTCGAGCAGTTATCGATTATTTATTCTTTACCGAAGATGTTTGTGGCGAGTTTTACGTTGGTGTTACCTTTCTTCCCTACTGGAACTGCGGAAAGAGTCGCGGTGGAAGGCGAAGTGGCGACGGCGGTGACTTTAGCGCGCATGCTGTCGTCCACGCCACCCAGTCGCGGCGGACCGACCAGCGCGGTTATCTTTGACATTCACGCGTTGCAAGAACGCTTCTATTTCGGAGATGCCATCTTGCCGTGTTTTGAAAGCGGCATTCCGATGCTCTTAAAGCGATTACAGAAATTAGAAGACGCGCAGAACGTCGTCATCGCGTACCCAGACGAAGGCGCCTATAAACGCTTCCACTCGTTCTTCGATCGCGCCGGGTACGAATCCGTCGTCTGCACGAAAGTTCGACAAAAAGAAAAACGAATCGTAAAATTAAAAGAAGGCGAACCGGCTGGCCGTCACTGCGTCATCGTGGACGATCTCGTCCAATCCGGTGGAACGTTAATCGAGTGCCAAGCGTTGCTCCAAAAACTCGGCGCGACGAAAGTCTCCGCCTACGTCACCCACGGCGTTTTCCCGAACAAAAGCTGGAAACGCTTCACCAGCGAAGGCGCCGGGGGGCAAGGATTTTCCAACTTTTGGATCACGGATAGCTGCCCGATGACCGTCAAAGACGTGGAAGGTTTGAAACCCTTCGAGGTATTATCTTTAGCACGGAGGATTGCGAAAGCTTTGCAAATCTAATCATACATGTTATGTTATTATTTTGCGTACTGCTGTGTATTTATGTAACCATCAAAATCCGCGTCATAAACAATCTTTGATCTTATTAATACTCAAGTCTGCTTTTAATTAAAGAAGGAGCAATGCTGCCACCCTCTGCGTTGTTGCTAAAACCCTCCTCCTCGTGTACCAACGCGCTCACTTCTGTTCTTTCAAGATCGAAAACATCGAGATTAAAAGGAGGAGGGAAAGGAAGACGTCACGCGTTCGTTAAAACACAAAAAGCGTCGTCAAAGTCATCAAATCGATTCTCGTTCGACGAGTCGGACGCGATGGAAACCGGCGAGTGGTCCCCGTACGAAGTCTTAGAGGTGGATTCAAACGCATCCGCGGAGGAAATCCGAATCGC
>Ga0181553_10004222_pt1 | contig 12275 bp, 11 predicted proteins | sample 011ome_17_FD_133753 | JGI IMG/M metagenome (GOLD analysis project Ga0181553, IMG submission 133753) | Coastal salt marsh microbial communities from the Groves Creek Marsh, Skidaway Island, Georgia - 011502XT metaG (megahit assembly) | ecosystem: Environmental > Aquatic > Marine > Intertidal...
ACCCTAAATCCATATTATTAGGGTTATTTTTTACAATATCAATAATATCTGTAATTATTTCGATTGTTTGTTTACAATTTTTATTAATTATATCATTCACCTTTTCCAAATCGTCCATATCTTTATTTATTAAATCGTTTATATGCATTATTACTAATTTTAATTAGTTCCACCTTGTTGATAAACTCCATTAGATTTCTTGAATTTGAATAACTCATTGCGGAACGTAAATAAGATGAGAAATTTTCAACCCAACTCTCTACGGTGTACTCTACCTTTCTAAATCTTATAACACCTTCAGAAGTCTTTAATACTTCGTTTCCCCACTTCTTTTGAACTTCCTTAGTACTCATACCCCTAAATTTCTTATAGACGTTCATACCTATACTATGAGCCTTTTCAGCTCCAGATTGTGTTATACCTATCTTTTTCCAGATATAATTAGAACCACATGATTCTAAACACTTATTTAATATACTTCCAAGCATTACATAGTCAGCACCTAAAGCTAAGGCCTTAATAATATCTGAATATGTTTGCATGCCGCCATCAGCAACAATTTTTGCTGGATTATCAATTGTTAGAGATACATAATAACATTCTCTAATTAATGATGCCATAGGGAACCCTACACCAGTTTGTTGTGTAGTAAGACATCCACCACCGTTACCGATACCTACTCTAATATAGTCAGCACCAGCATTTGACAAGTCTCTATATGTTTCTGGGTTAGCCACATTACCAACCATTAGTAATAAATCTTTACCCCACTTGTCTTTAGCTAATTTTACAACGTCAATCATTTTTGATATATGACCATTGGCTGTATCAATTAATACTCTTTTAACACCTATTGTGATTGCTTCGTCATTAGTTAGAAATATATTTTCAAATTCCTTTAATGAATAAGATTCGAATTCATTACTAAAAGCTCTTTCCCCTCTAGGTAAACATACATTTATTGCATTATTTAAAAATATGTGTGAATTATCTTCATCTACGACAGTATCCATTGGAGCTGTAAATAATGGTAATTTAATATTATCATCATATATATCAATTTCTGTCCTTGACGTTATATCACTAATAATTTTTGGTTTTATTAGGATATCGTTAAAATCTAATTTAACGTCACTATACGCAATACAATCATTGTTCATATTTTTTTTATTTTACACCAGTAGAACCAAAGCCACCTTCACCTCTATCAGTATCAGTTAATTCATCTACTTCGTTAAATTTAATCATTTGTTTAGCCATAACATTAGCGATAACACCTTGAGCTATTCTATCACCTGGGTTTATCGTGAATGTTTCTGGCTTATGATTAATTAAAATCACCTTAACTTCACCTCTATAATCTGAATCAACTGTACCTGGTGAATTTAAAACTGTAACACCATGTTTAGCAGCTAAACCACTTCTAGGTCTTACTTGTAACTCTAAATTAGGTGGTAATTCAAAATATAATCCAGTTGGTACCATTACTATGTTATTACCAGATTTAACACCTGGAATCTCTAAAGGTTCTGTTAAGTTAGCTCTAAAATCAAACCCAGCAGCGCCATCAGTTGCGTAGTCTGGGTTTTCATTATCTGACTTGTTAACAAACTTTACAGGGAATTTAAACATATCTGAATTTTCTTTATGAGCTGTATGACTTACGTTACTATATTCTTCATTAAATTCTTCTAATGTATATTCACTGTCTGGAGATATAGCTTCTAATAACTTATCTCTAATTTCATTTTCGTTATATCCGTACATATCTTTTTATTTTTCTTCAATAACTGCAATCATATTAGCAACTCTAAGTATAGCTGCTAATTTATCCCCGTCATTAGTTAATTGTTTTTGTGCAAATTCACTATTGTAATTATAGATTGCATAAACTTCATCTTCAGTTAAATCTATACCAGCTTTAAGGGCATAATAAATAGAACGTTCCGAAGTGCTCATACTTAAAAGGTCTTCGTTCCAGGTATACATTTCACCCCTATTTTTTTTATGCCACTCTGATGTTTGTTCAACATACATTTTAGCTTTACCTATTTGATGAATAATACAAACCCTAATAATAGAATCCTTGTTAACTTGTTTTGATTCTGGTAAAGACTCATTAATACTTAAGGCATGTTTGGTCGTGTTGATTATGTGTTGAATTAAACCACCTTCATACGCACCATATAAATTTGTTGTTGTGGTACAAGGTGCTGTTATAAAACCATCACCTAATAGAGTTAGTAATTCATCATTAATTACACCGTATTTAACCCCAGTATCATTAAATTTTTTAGCGTTTTTTAAAACTTTTTCTTGCGTTAACATATTTAATTATTTTTTATCAATTATATTTTTAGCACCCTTTAAGACAGTTTCCAATTTCTTACCCTTAGCAATTGTTTTTGTTTTATCCATATCCTTAATATCATTAAGTGATGGACCGATATTTTCCATTACCTCGGAAATAGGAACGTAGTCTCTTAAGTTACCAACTTCAACTTCTGAAATTTTACCTTTATCATCTAGTGTAACACCAATTCTACTTTTAAAAGTATCACAAAGTTTTTCTTCATTCTTTTTTCTTTCCTCTTTAAGAGCTTCTTTAAATGGTTTTGTAGCTTCTTTAACCACTCTATTTGTTAATGCATCTTGTTTATCTAACTCATCCATTTTTTTCATTATGGTGTAAGCTCTTTTCATGTTGTCATTAACTTCTTCGTTTTCAGTAACCGTGTATTCAGAATCTTCTTCTTTAGTAATACTTTCTTCTTCGGAAAGGTAATTAGCTATAAAATCAAAAACTAATTTTAGTTTATTTTCTCTATCCATGTTTACAAATTTATTATTTTTAATCTTATTATGCAACTATTTCTGGTTTTTTTACCTCTTTTAATAATTTTAAATATAAATCACGTCTTTTTGAGGTAACGGCATCAATGCTGTAAGTATCTTTAACAGTGTTGTGTAGCTTCATACTTAAGTCTTCAACCATATTTGGATTAAGTATAAGTTTTTTAACATTTCTATACCAGTCCTTATGATTTTTAGATGTTCTAACTAATAACGCATTACCATTTGGATTTGTATCTGGTATTTGTTGACCCTTCTTAGGTTTTTCGTAGTAGTTCTCTAAATCAATCTGATATGGGCCGTAATCTTGAGCTATAATAGCTTTCTTATGAAAACCAGCTTCGATTACCTTTAATTGAGATTTTACTCTATTAAAATTGTGTTCAACTATTGGTGCTAAAGACACATCAAAGAAATTATAATTTGTAGCGTATGTTGATATAGGTTTAGTCCAAACTCTTCTATATGGTTCGTTAGCTATACCTTCATATTCACCCTTTTTAAAACTAAGTAAAAAATCCTTATATTCCTCACTAACTGTTGAATAGTTACTTGTGAAAATTTGTTCATATTTATACCAAACACTTTCTTTTGGTCTAATTGGTCTTTGTGTTTGTTTACCGTTTTCATCAATCATTGTGATTGAACCTCTTAAGTCAAAACCACAAACAACAAACTGTACCTTATCTAGTAGTCCATCACCCTTTAGTTTTCCGACCATACCTTCTAAAATCTCTAAATCTTTTAAGTGAGATGAACCACCTAACCATCCAATTCTAAGTCTATCAGAAGATTCTGGATTGGGTATATATTGTTTTTCATTAGGGTCAATCGCATTAGGTAACACATGTATTGAGTTATTGTTGAACCTTTTTATCTCATCAGCAAATATTGGAGTAGTTGTAGTGATATTTGTAGCACCTTTAATATTTTTTAATATCTTTTTATCCATTTCAGAATTCTTTATCATAAGGTATGCTGGGTGATGTTGACCAGGACTCCAGTGGTCATCAATATCCATAATAGTTATAATACCTAATTTGTTAGCTTTTTCAACAAATTCATTACATCTTTCATATGGTCCTAGCGTTCTGTGATAATGTATAATATCATATTGTTTAAGCCAGTTATCATCATTTAACTTTGGTTCGTAATCAATATCAACGTGAAATTCATTCGGATAATTTTGCTCTAAGGCAATGTGTGGTTTTGTTGACCTAAAATAGCCAACACCTGTTCGGTCACTAGGGACCACTAAAACTTTAATTTTTTTACTCATATATAAAATATTTTAAATAAATATAGTTTATAAAAAAATAAATGTAAATAATAAAGGCCCAGAATATTCTGAGCCTTTAAAAGTTTTTTAAGTAAATGCTTATTTACTTTCTTGTGGTTTTAATCTTACCTTCTTTAATTAGTGTATTAATAGTTTTTTTAATAACACCTTCAGTAAGGTTCTTTGAATAATCAGCTGCCAAGTATTCTACTAAAACATCTTTAATTATACCCCTTAAGGCTGATTCACTAACTGTAAATTTATCATTATCATGTTGTACCATTTGTTCATTCATTACTCTCTTAGTTTGTGTTTTAGGAGTTGAAGGAGCTGGCATTGGTTTTTCATCTATTAAGTCAGATACATCTTCTAAATTAAATGTGTGATTAATAGTTGGTTGAGCTATTGGGTTTTCTAACATAGCTTTTTTTACCGCATCTGGCATTTTTGAATTTCTTATAGCTTCAGCATTTGGTGCTGACATTTGTCTAGCTGGATTACCCATACTACTTATTTGATTTTCAGCTGGTACGTTATTACCTTGCACAAAGTTACTAGTATCTTGAACTAGTGCTGTAGAGTCTACATTACCAGTTTGAAAATTTCCAGTATTAACTTTATTCATTATATTTTTAGCGTTACCAAGAATACCTTTAAGTTTTGATAAATCCGCTGGAGGTGGTGTCTGATTCATATTATTTTTTTTTTATTTATTTATACTTTTATTAAAACGTTACCCCTTTTTCAAGACCGTTTTTAAATGATTTATCTCTATTAGGTCCCCAATACTTTGGTGCATCTGAACCCTTAAGTTTATCAACTGGTTTGTACCATTTCATATCTGTAACTTCAATTTTTTCAATACCATATCTCTTACCATTTTTATCAGTACCAGGTAATAAGAAAATTTTCCATTTACTATTACCACTCTTAGTACCTCCGAAGGCTTGGAATGCTCTAACTGCGGGGTTACCACCTTTTGTTGTTCCTTTACCATAGATGAAGACATATCTCTCTTCTAAAGTTCTAGTTTTAATATCACGATACCAAATCCTAGCTGAACGATAAAATTTATTACCGTTATTACTAGTTTCACCATCAATTAATTTATCTATAACACTTTTAACGTCACCATTATAGTTTTTAATTGTTTCAGCTTCATCATTACCAGCACGTTCAATTGAACCGTCTTCTTCAGAATCAATTTCTGCCTCTAATATAATATCCTTATATAAATTGTAAAGTTTCATTAAGTATTTTTTATCCGAAATTAACTTGTCCTACGTTTCCAGATGTATCTGGGTGTTCATAATAATTATTTGGTGTGTACCCCCAAGTACTACCATTGTTAGCAAATGCTGCAAGTCTACCAGAACCTCCATAAGTTGGGTTACCATTAACGTCTAAATCTCCACCACCATTGTAAGTGTCTAGGAAAAGTCCAGTACCTTTACCGTTGATAGGTGTTTCAGAGTCAGCTAATGCTCTAGTATGAGTTGCTGTATAATTATTAGCGTCTGCCTCATTATTGTAATTATTTATAGCAATTAAGGATTCCCTAGTCGCAAGTGCTGCTTGTTCTAATTTATTACTCATAATTTTTTAAATTTTATTTTTTTTGTTATCCATGTATTCTATTAAATATCTCATAGACTTAATTTCTTTATCGTAAGATTCATAATAAGCTATTTTTTTATTTTGATTTGTCTTACCATCTTGCCCTTTACCATCAAGTCTTGTTATCTTTAATTCCTTATTACTTGACATGTCCACTTCATTATCTTTTGTTCTGTTTTTAAAATGATTATTTAAACCACCAGTAATATCTTTCTTGGTTCCAGGTCCGTCAGTTTTCATTGCAATGTCTTTTGGTCCCTTAATACTATCCCTTTCTCTTTTAGTCAAACCCTTAAGATAATTAAGAACATATTCTTTTTCTTCGTTAGGTGTTTCTTTAATGCTAGATTCAAGTCTAGATATTTCAGTGGTTAAGTGATTTCCACTAATATTATCCTTACCTAAAGATTTTTTAACTCTATCATCGGTAATCGGAATTGTTTTTTTATCTAAATCTAAATTTGGCATTACTTCAATTCATTTTTTATATGTTGTAATATTATTTCTAAGGTATTATCTTCAAAATTATCTTTATTATTATTTAGTGTTTGTATAAACTCATTGGTTTTTGAAATAACATCTGGAATACCTATTTCGTTAATATCTATAATATTATTATTATTTAAATCATTAGAATTTGATTGTGACACAATTTCTCTATCATTACTTTTACTCTTAAGTAATTCCTTAATCATTTCTTTCATTTTATCATTACCCATTTCCTTGATATGACTTTCGTTTGCTGAAGCACCATAATAATTACCCATACTATATCTACCATACGGACCATATGGTTGTCTCTCGTTACGGGTTTGTGCGATATATTTATCTAATGTTTGTGGACCATTACCCTTGCCTGGTTTATATTTTGATTTATCAGTATGCGTTTTTTGAGTGCTGACAGTTATTTGTGATGTAGGACTAAATTCTGGCGTGTCACCACCGAATTCCTCACCACCTGGCTCATGTAATTCGTCAACTTGTTCGTCTTTACCTAACTCAGATAATTCAGTATTTTCAAATTGTTGCTTAGTAATTTTCATAAATATTCTTTTATTTATAAATATAAGCAAATCTTGTAATATTTATATTAAAACAAATAATTATGCCTTTTATAACAAAATTAGATTATTCTGATAATAGACAAATAAACCAGAGAGAGGTAACATTTACAAAACTTTCTGGTGGAACAGTATTTGGTTTACCATATAGTGGCTTGACAAGTGGTGTTGATAAGTCTGAATCAAGTACTGCTGTTACTGAAACATATAATAACGTATTTAGTACATTTTCTGGGAATGGTGTAAACACTATTTACACTTGGTACGACCCTAGAATGGCTGTTGGTGAACCTTATTTATCAGCAATAACAACTTCAAATAGTGCCTTAACACAAGAAACAGGTTTAATATATTATAGCACATCAAGTGGTACAACACAGGATGGTTATAATTATGATATTGATTTTGGTGGAGTTAGCTTCGATATATTTGTTCTTACAATGGTACCATCTGGTGGTGGTTACACTGGTACATTAACAACTGATTTTTTAGATATATATTCAGCAAGTTCTTTAGATTATAGTGGTAGAACTATTTGGATTGATAACCCAGAGATAACTAGAACAAAAAGACTTATTGTTACAAATAACCCACAACCTGGTTACGCATTAATATGTAATAATACAGAAGGTGAGGGTACATGGCAGCCAATCTCTGCTGCAACATCTGGTGTTACATTCTGGGAAGAAGATGGTACAGGGCTTACAGCGCTTAAGGATGAAAAGGGGTTACATACAATAAATGGTGTGTCCGATAATTCAATAATAGCTGGTGGAGAAAATAATTTAATAGAAAATTCTAAATGGTCTGGAATTGTAGCTGGTGAGAATAATAGTATTCTTTTCGGAACCCAGGGTGGTGATTACTCATTTATTGGTGGTGGTCAAAATAATGTTATAAGTGGTCATACTTATTCAGCAATCGTTGGAGGTTTTAATAATTCAATTGGTGCTGATAGAACGGATAACTTCATTGGTGGTGGTAGGAATAATAATTTGTTTGCTGAAAATTCTTTAATTTTAAACTCTAGGGACTCTAGCGTAGGTTTGGTTACTGAGGCCTCATTAGATTCTGGTATTATACTTTCAGAAACTGGGAATATTCTTTCTCACCCACTAAACGCTAGTTTGAGTAGTGTACATTCGTTAATAACAAATAATATAGAAAGTAATATATATTTTGGTAGGTATTCATCAATATTAGGTGGTGGTTATCATAATTTAACAAATGCTATTAATTCAACAATCATTGGTGGGGATAATAACACAATAACTATATTAAGTGGTATTGCAGAAACTATTAATAGTTCAATTATTGGTGGTGAACGTAATTTAATTGATAATACGGATAATTCTCTAATTGGTGGTGGTTCTGGAAATACTATAGATGGTAATTCCGATAGGTCAGCTATCTTAGGTGGTTTAGGTAATAACATCACAAGTGGTCATACTGATTCAGTAATACTTGGTGGTAGTGGTAATACTATTCATTTTGGAGCTGAAGGGGCTGGTGAAGCAATATTAGCATCTAATGATTCTATTGTACACGATTCAATAGTTAGTGGTATATTCACATCCGTTGAATCGTCATTAAGTGGTAGCTCTTATTCCAATATCATTGGTTCAATAAGTTCTACTATATATGGTACTAATAACCAAACCTTTTTTAGTAACACTATTATAGGTGCTAGAAGTGGTTCTTTTATTAGTGGTGTAACTACCGCTACTGATAACCTAATACTGTCATCAAATGGTTCAATATATGGTAATTCACCAGTTAGAAATAGTATAATTGGGGGTGGTGATTCTGATATTATTAATAGTGATGGTGCAACTACTATTAGTTCAGCTCAAGTGACAATTGAGGATTGTAATTATGGTGGTATTATAGCTAATAGAAGAGGTTATTTAAAGGATTCAAATTTCTCTGTTATAATCGGTGGTTTAGGTAATACTGGTGTTGCTGATATTAGTGCATCTACGTACTCTACCATAGTTGGTGGTGAAAGACATAATATTAGTACATCATTAAACGTTTCAATCGTTGGTGGTGGTTTTAATAATATAATTGGTAGTGAAGGTTCTAGTGTATATGGTGGTGGTCAAAATGGTATAGACACTAGTGATTATTCATCAATATTAGGTGGTACTAATAATGGTATAACTGGTGGTACAACTAATACAATTGTAGGTGGTAATAATAATGAACTAAAACTTAATAGTTCTTATGATGGTCATACTATTATTGGTGGTGATAGTAACTTAATTGATGGAGATTTTTATAATAGTATTATTGGTGGTAATAATAATTTTGTAAGTTGTGAATCTGGTGGTGGTATTGTTGGTGGTACTGGGAATGAGGTTATTTCCTCATATGGTTTTATTGGTGGTGGTGCTAATAATATATCTAAATCTTCCCAAGGTTTTGTTGGTGGTGGTCAACAAAACAATCTTTCTGGTGGTACAAATAATGCAAGTATTGGTGGTTGGCAAAACATAATGAAAAGTAACTCTAATAGGTCACTTATTGGTGGTGGTTTTAGTGGTTTTATTCTTAATGCTGATGATACTGTATTATTAGGTGGACAAAATAATAGTATTGAGATAACAAATAATGGTGCTATTATAGCTGGTCAAAACAACACTTTAAGTGGTGTGTCTATTACAGAGATGGTAAACTCAACTATTGTTGGTGGTAGCGGAAATACACTTAACCTTTCTGATGAGTCAGCAATAATAGCTGGACGTGGAAATACTGTAGATTCTTCTACATACTCTTCGGTTATTGCTGGTTCTGGTAATACAATTGAGTCTACTTCTTTACAATCAGTAATAGTTGGTGGTTCTGAAAATATAATATCTGGTCATACAAACGCATTCATTGGTGGTGGTTATAATAACTTTATAGATTTCTGTTTAAGTGCTTATGGTGGTAGTTCTTGGAAGCAAGGTGAATTCATCGTTGGCGGTAGGGATAATTATGTTAAAAATTCAAGTGAGTCTGGTATTTTAGCTGGTAGCGGAAATACTGTAAATTCTTCTACATATTCTGTGTTAGGTGGTGGTAAGGGTAATTTTTTACGCTCAAGGAGTAGTTCATTATTTGGTGGTATTAATAATACACTTGACGTTACAGAAGGTCTTTTATCTGATATAGTTTCAGCTGGGTATAGTAATGTAGAAGCTTATGGTGGTAGTAGTATATTAGGTGGGTTTGGCAATATAAATAATGGTGCTGGTACGGCAATTGTTGGTGGATTAAATAATACTATTGACAGTGTATGTAGTATAGGTCTTAGTACTATTCTTGGTGGTAAAAATAACTCAATTACGTTAACAGGAGTTCCTGGTTCTGCTGCAAATTCTAGAGGTAATAGTATTCTTGGTGGTAATGGCAATACGATTACTGATGATGGTAATAATGCTGATAACAATGCTATAATTGGTGGGGTAAATAATTTTTTAAGTGGCACTACTCGTAGTGTTATCATTGGTGGTAGTGGAATTACTGGTTTATCAAATGATATGGTTTATGTACCAGACTTGACTATTGATGGTCTTACATCTGTAGATTTATCAACTGATGCTGATGGTAAGGTTATAGCAACACCATCTGATATTAGTCTTAAAACAAATGTTAAAGATATTACATCTGCTTTAGATAAGATAAACGGACTTAGAGGTGTGTCATTTGAATGGACTCCAGAATCTAATATGGGTGCTGGTCAAACTAAGTTTGGATTTATAGCTCAAGAGGTTAAAGAAGTAATACCAGAAATGGTTAAATTAATACCTAAGTCTGATGGGTTGCTTACATTGGCTTATACTGAGGTTGTCCCTTGGTTAGTTGAGGCGGTTAAAGAATTATCTAGTAATGATTCACCCTTGCTTAATAGAGAAGAATTAATACTTAAGACGCAAACAATAGCTTCTGAAGATAATAATATAGAACTTAACTTTGGTGGAACACATGAGTCAGCACTTAAAGGTGGTATCACAGTTATAAATGGTATTGATGAAAACAAACATTCAGAGTTTGAAATTAATTCTGATGGTGATTGGACAACTAATAATTATATAATATCTCATGGTTTAGTGATTCCAGAATTCACACCATCATCAACAAATGATGAAAAGGGTAAATTAGGTGAAATTACTAGGGATGATGACCATATTTATATTAAGACAAGTTCTGGTTGGAAAAGAACTGGTTTAGAAACATTTTAATTATGGGTAATTTAAAGAACTACAATTTTAACAAACTTGACGCTTTCTTAAGTAATAGCGAATATTATGATTTTTATATAGCACAAGATGAATACTCTTCACATGCTATGTATAATGGTATAATTTCTGGTAGTTGTTTTGTTGTTCATTATGATTTTAATGAAGGTGGAATATACTCAACAGGTTCAACATCTGCTGACACTATTTATAGTCTTGTTACCTGGAGTGGTGCAACAAATATTGGACATACATTCTCAACATTTGGTTTAACTGGTATTGATAATGGTTATTTAACATATAATAAAACTAGTGGAGATACATCTAATACAGCATTGACTCAAACAATAACTGGTTCTACTGTAATAATATCATCTGCCGACACTAGACTAACTCTTACTAGGGTTACTGGTTTAACAGAAACTTATGAATACCCCGTTGAGGTAATTACTGATAATTCTATTCTTGGTGATTATTCAAAATTATGTGGTGGTTTTTATCAAGGTTATTATAAATTGGATGGTTACGATTATGAGGTATTACCAACTAGGGTACCTAAAGCTTGGACTGCTGAGGTATGGTTAAGAAAACCATCTACAGATGAGTGTCCACCAATTACAACAACAATTACATCCGCAATAACATGTGACACTTTTTATGAGACTAGTGAAACATTTGTAGTTCCTAGTTATCAATTAATTGGGACTAACAATATTAGTGGAACTGTTTACGACACTTATAGATTATACCTTGACGGTACAGGGTCTACTTCAAGTGGGTTGCATACAATATATGGGAATAGTGGAAACACAATGGTATTCCCCCCAGCGTATAATGAACCAGCACCTTTTGGTGCTAATATTGGTGGTGTACCTTCAGCCTTTTGGTCGATTGCACCTGGCAGTCAATGGGATTCTTGGTTAACCGTTGGACTTACTGATGGCAACATAACCTCAGAATTAAGTTCTGTTGGTCTAGATTTCAGTACTCATTGGGGCAGTGGGTATCAAACAACATTAAGTGGTAATAGTGCAGCTGTATTTTGGATGGCCCCAGATAGTGGACCATTATTTAGTAGTGGTAGGGTATGTGTTGCACAAATAACAATACCAACAGGTACAATATTTAATGTTAAATTAAACGCACAAGGTAGAAGTGTTAGTGGTGAAGACTGGTATCAAGAAGATATTGAATTCACAAATGGAACACCATCAACACCTCAAAGTCCATTACCATCTGGTC
>Ga0181553_10004224_pt1 | contig 12265 bp, 6 predicted proteins | sample 011ome_17_FD_133753 | JGI IMG/M metagenome (GOLD analysis project Ga0181553, IMG submission 133753) | Coastal salt marsh microbial communities from the Groves Creek Marsh, Skidaway Island, Georgia - 011502XT metaG (megahit assembly) | ecosystem: Environmental > Aquatic > Marine > Intertidal zone...
ACCTTGGCATAGCTCCTTTCAAGAAAACGCTTCAGAAACCCGTAAAGCCTCAAAAACACCGCTGATCTCTGGGAAAATCTTCCGACCAAACAAACCAAGAAATCACCCCTAAACAAATAAAATTATTAATCCTAAACCTAATATATATAAAGTATGAATATAACTCCCGAATTTATGACATCCCGCCAGTTCAAGAAGTTTAAGAAAGAGCTGGGGCATCCCGCCGCAACTGAAATGTACGTCAACCTATGCTGCCAATTGGAGGGCATCACCCGTAAGTCTAAAGCAGATAATGGATGCCTTGGAACTACTGATCCAGAAGAGATCGCCTTCATGTGCAATGCTGAGCAGTACGAAGACCTCGACGACAAGAAACTTACGGATGCTCTGCTCGTTTCATCCTTAATGATTGAAGAGAGCGGGGACTACAGGGTTATCTCCTGGGAAGAGAATAATGCTAATCTGCTTAAGAACAGAAAGAATGGGAGGAAAGGTGGAAGACCTTCGTCGAAAGACTCCTCTGATGTATCAGGTGTACTCGCTGATGATAGTAATGCATTAGTGAAAACGGAACGGAACGACAAAGGAACCTTAAACAGCAACGATAAAGGAACCTTAAACAGCAACCTAACCGAACTAGAACATAACCAAACGAAAACAGAACAAAACGAAACAATAACGGAACGTAACGTAACAGGTGGGTTAACCCAAACAGAACCATCGGTTAACCCTGGGTTATACGAGGAGGAAGTTGATAACGATGATTTCCCTTGGTAACATCGAACGAGAGGATTAAATGATTCCTAGTTTACCCAATTCCCTTTCCTTTTAGGAGGTACTAATGAGGTACCAATGTGCTTTCTCGGAACAAAGCACTTCTCTAAGTGAATAGATACCTAAGTTTCGGACGATCTAAGATCTTACTCAACTATCCCAGAGTCACCTAGTCGGTTACCTCATAAACCTCTACCAGTACCTCTCCTATACCATCATCGGCTGACTTTACCTGTACCGTGTAAACGCCTATGCCTAGTGTCAGAAACGCGACCGCGCTCTTGCTGTCGTCAGTCATAAATGGGCGGCCTTGGAAGGTATCCGTAGGCTGGAGAGGGAATGCGCCCGCCGCCTCCATTGCGGATACGATTTCGACAACATTATCGTTGTCCTTTTTCCAGTCGTCAATGACTGCGACCACATCTGGCGGATTACCATCCCAGCGAGCCTTGTAGACCGTCATAGTCGGGTTTGGTAGCGGGTTTCCAACGCCTAGGTCGGCGAGCTTTGGCCCAACTGCTCGAATCAGCATCTTCTTCTGCTGTCCTAAAACAGTGAAGCCCGGCGTAACAAGCCCTTCAGGCCCGAGGTCAACACGAGCTGATACATTAACCAAAGCCTTCGCCGACTGGACTGCAGTCGCCAACTCATCCTCTGAATATAGTTCATTATTGGAGGGAGATAAAACCACTTCCTGCTGACCTAACTTTCTAGCGGATTCAAAAATCGTTATAGGAATGTTGTTCTGCTGGAGGTAAGATTCTGTCTTTATAACATCCGTGCTATCAGTCGGATCACCTCCGGCCAACAATTCGAGATCATCAGTAAAGCCATCATTATCAGAGTCAGATGAAATTACTGCCGTCGTATCGTCAGTTATCTCGTAAACTTCCACTAGCACTTCTCCAACACCATTATCAGATGAACTTACTTGGACCGTATAGACCCCGATATCCAGCGTTAGCAGAGCAGCTGCACTTGTGTGGTCATCCGTCATGAACGGCCGGCCTTGAAAGGTCGCTGCCGGCTCGAGGGGAAATGCGCCAGCAGATTCCATAGCCGATACAATTTCCGCTATGTTATCATTGTCATTCTTCCAATCATCAATGACTGCGATAACATCGGGTGGATTACCATCCCAACGTGCTTTGAAAATTGTCATAGTAGGATTTGGCAATGGGTTACCAACACCTAAATCTGCAAGCTTCGGCCCAACTGCTCTAACGAGCATCTTCTTCTGCTGGCCTAACACAGTGAAGCCTGGTGTTACGAGGCCACCAACACCAAGGTCAACTCGAGCTGACACGTTCACGATGGCACGAGCAGCCTCAACAGCATTATTCCTCTCCTCTTCTGTATAGCGATCTATTCCATATTCAGCCGGATTTCCTTTGACATCCTCCTTTCCTAGTTCCACCGCGGATGCTAGTATACTATTAGACAGTCCAATACTCTGAAGATATTCTTCGGTCACCTGGATATCTTGTGGATTCTTTGGATCACCCCCAGCAATTTGTTCGAGGACGTCAGAAAAACCATCGGAGTCATCATCATAGTCCGAGGAATCGACAATCCCGTCATCATCTACGTCAGCTGACGTTTCATCATCTCCCGCATACAAAACCGCTGGATCTCTCACTATACCTAAGGCAGGATTATCATCGTATCTACCATTATCCCTGATATATACAGTCATCGTACGTGTTGCTTCATCGTATATATAACCTTCGCGAATTTTTTCATCATATTTGAAGTCGAAGTATTCACCGCTGGCTTGATTTCGCTTAAGATAGACAGGGTTTTCAGTACCTTCTGGTATAATCCACTCTAAGCTTACGATTTGGCCAAATTTATCTGGATCAGTGATTGTTACCGAAAAATCAAGAACCTCAGTCAACGGCGTAAAACCTTCACGCCCTGCATCTCTTGCTGTCTTAGCAGCCATTATTTCGGAGTGTCTATTAGCAACCGATACCTCCAAGTCGAAATGCGAATTCCCTTGCCCCGCACCCGCAACGTACATCGTCACTTGTTCCGACTTTGCAGCTTGATCGTCTTCCTTCGTACTTGAAATAGCACCCAAAGTGTAAAGCTTTGACTGAGCAGTATCACTCGCTTGGTCTAATGCATCTTTACTGGTTATAACAGCCTTATCTTTTGCATCAGCCACAAAGTTGGAAACTTGCTGCGAGACTACCCCGTCACCATTTATATCTTGGCCAAAAACGGCTTCGTTTAAACCCGCCGGAGTGTAGAAAATCAAGGAACTTTTATCAAGTTCTCCATCTTCAGAAATATCGTAAACTCCGTAAGATACTTCCGTGGCCTCATTGAATTCGAAAGTATCCTTTACAACTACTGAATAGCCTCCATCACGTTTCGCTTGCACAGCCATCGCTATCGATGAATAGCTCAACCCCTCAACCTTCATCGTAACGTCGAGATTTACTGGGCCTCTCGAATTATCCAGGATCGGAATAGTTGTTCTCCCATCCTTAATAAATAGCGTCCCATCATTTGTTTTGCGTAAAATCGCACCAGTCGTATCCGTTTCGACGTCCGCTAGCTCCCCTATTTGGTCGGCTCTCGATGAAATTTTTCCATCACCGTCTATATCTTGATTGAAATCGTCTTCGAGCCACGTGGCACGCTTGTGTTCAGCTGTAAGTGTCCAATCAATTACACCATCTGCTGATGCATATAGCCTCTGCCAATAAAACTCTTCCGATGATTCTTCAATTATTTTCAAGAGTATATAGTAGCCTACTCCTATATCTGTATCAACAGCCTCTGCTGCATATACAACTGCATCATCTAAACTCACATGCATACCGCTATCGTCAGTAATTTTCAAAAGTAAGCGGTCTAACTTCTCGATAAACAATCGGCCACTTGAATCGGTTTTCGCCTTTTCACCTACCAAATCTGTTTCAACCGCCAGTAAGGATGAAAAGTCTTCTCCAATTTCACCGTTGAGATCTAAATCTTGCCTGAAAATACGCTCCTTTGAAGCTATCGCAAAGCTCGCTATTTCCGAAGTCCAATCAATGAACCCCGTTTTCGAGACTGAATACATGAGCCACAGGATAGTTGCAGAATCAGACCCTACTGGCATGTAAACCTCCTTAATCAAAAGGGCGTAGTTCTCTTCAGCAGCCTGAAACTCGACAGCGTATCCACTAGATTCAATAGAACCCCATTTATCGCTGTCCTTATATTCAAGGTTCGGTTGCGATCCGTGACTGTCTTTTATCGTGATATAACTTCCCGAATTCTCAGGATCATGGATATAAAGGCCTCCGAAACTGTCTTTCTTCAAGATAGCTCCAACTGTGTCATTTGGTAAAACGTTCAAATCCCCTTCGTTTATACCAATTTTAGCATCCTCATTTAAATCCTGATCAAAAAACTTTTCATGCGACGCTATTGCAGGCCCAAATGCTCCAGATTCCCATTCGATGGTTCCATTGGACTTTATATTGTAAGTTTCCCAATTAGTTACGCTTTCAGACGTCGTTACATTTGTTTCGACAATCTTGATAGCAATTTTGAAACCTCCACTCTCATCCGCCTCGACAGCATAGGGATTCGATTCGATTTTTTCATTATCCTTCGTAATTTCGTAAGAGAAACTCAATTGAGATCCATCTTCGTTAGCGACAGGTATTGTGCTTCCGTTAGAACTTATAAATAGATTCCCTTGTTGATCTGTTTTAAGCACAGCACCTTTTGTATCAGATGAGACATCGATTAAATTCGGTACTACAAAACCAATCACACCATTACTATCAATATCCTTGTTTAAAGACGTCTCAAAACCATAAACGGCATTAGTCCACTGGCTTTTTGCGTAATCAAGCACACCCTTTGAATCTGTCTCCAAAACCTCCCATCCGTATGAGTTTTCCTTTGAATTCTGATCAGTAAAAATTAACCTAGTAAAAATCTGGTAGACTGAATCTCCATCCATGAAAGATTTAGCTATGGTGATAGCTTTTCGGCTGAAAGTTCCACCATCTTCTGAATCGGTAAATTCAATGTCTGGAGAACCACCGTAAATATCATATATTGGGGTAATGCTGTTATAATCTAGTATATAAAATTTTCCAAAAGAATCCTTTGCTAAACCAATTGAGCTAATTTCACCCGAAACAATTTCTAATGCCTCTATGCTATAACCAACTATGCCATCACTATTTAAATCAGTTCCTAATTCCTCCTCTAGCTCAACAAGATTTTCCGTGTAATAAAAAGAATCCCGATTCACAACCCCATCCGATGAAACGCTAAAAGTTTCGTAGGAAACATAATTTCTATCATCCCAATTAGCTTTTCTCTCGACTACTAATATGAATGACCCGTCTTGCTGAGATTCAATTGCGAACGGATTAGATGTCTCTTCATTCGATCCATCTCTCCAGGTCCAATTAAAATTAACCATCCCTCCCCATTCATCGGTTATTGCGACCAATTCCCCATTCTTTTTTTGTATATACAGGCCCTCGCTACTGTCCTGCCGCAAAAGGTCCCCTGAAGTGTCAGTTGCGAACGGGGTCAGGCTCTCTACATTTATTCCGATATACTGGTCACCATCCAAATCTTGATTAAAGATCTGCTCCCAACATACAATCGATTGCATCCACGCATTATCTTCCCATTTAATAGTCGCACTCGAATTTTCACTATTTCCGATCAAACGTAAAACTTGCCAGTTAGCGTAATCCTCACGTTCTCCTGATTCATTTGTCGATTGCGACTCGTGTTTAATCGCTAACCAGAACGTTTCTTCCCCTTCTACCGGCTCAACAGCAATCAAGGTACTCTTGTTCGAGTGAAATTCATCTTCGTATGAATGATCAAAATAAGCTGCGTAGCCTCCCTCTTCTTGAATCTCATACAACTCACTATTGTACTCGATAAAACTGGGTGAAGTTGGATCTGGTATCTTTGGAACGGTATTTGCTTTCGGAAACCTTTTGAGGAAAGCTTCAGAGCCATTGTTTGCTGAATCCGTCTCGACGTACACAAGAGCCTCAAGAACGAGACCCTCGCTTGATCCATCACCATTAAAATCTATTTTGAAAATTGACTCGTAATCTATAACAGAAGGTACCCACGAAACGTCGTCCCAATTGAAAATACCTTTTGAATCAATTTTCACTATCGACCAATCCACGCTGTTCTCTAATTCGCCCTCATAATTTTTCCATGTTGAAGAATTACGGGTTATAAGCAGGAAGCCTCCTGGCTCATCAGGATTCTGAGCAACGGCTATAGGGGCCTGAACGCGTAAATAGCCTGAATCCTGATCAATATGTTCATATTCAAAAGTATCTCGCCCACCCCAAGAGTCCTTAATGGCTAATGTCTCGCCGAGGTTTTCTATATAAAGAAAACCTTCTGAATCCACTTTTAAGACCGCAGGCTCGACACTGGAATCGACTTCAAGTGGAGCGTTTTCGAGAACTAAGCCAATCCCGCCGTCTCCATTCAAATCTGTCCCAAACTGGCCCTCCCATGGCATTATAGACTCCGACCATTCAACACTGCTTTCCCAATCGAATGAGAGCAACTGTTCTCCTCGGTCTTCGTTTACAACGAACGAAAGCGTTATTATCTCCCAGCTAATGTATCGCCCTGGCTGTGCATCAGGGAGGGCAGGATCTTGCCACAAATCTTCTCTTTTGACAGCCAGCACGTATTTGTCATCCGATCGATCTGCTGTGTTGAGGCCTTCTATTTTTTCCACAGCTATTGGCTCGGCGCTATGTTCTCCGTTTTCCCATTTATGCGACTCCCTAAAACCGTGTCGATTTCCCCAACTGTCGGTTACAGGGATTAAAAGCCCGTCATTTTCTAAATCAGCATGATCCAGGACATATACAGATCCAGATGAGTCGTCGATACGCAGATAGGCATTGGATCCTCCATCCACTTCAGGTGAATCCATTGTTGAATAGGGAACCGACGCTAAATTAAGCCCTATCGAATCATCACCATTTAAGTCCTGTCCGAAAATTTCCTCATACTCTAGCGCTGTCACCATGGTGAAATCGTCCCATTGCACTACGCCATTCTGATCAGCAATCCCCAACTCCCAATAGACGTTTTTTTCCCTCGAATCTCCGTCCTCCGAAGGCCATGAATCCTCAAGTCGCATTATAAAATTGATATAACCTGTTACCGCGTCTTTCTCGATAGCATACGGCACCTTTTTAAACTCGAACCCGCTGGTTTCATCCTTGTAGGATTCAAAAAATGAGGGGGTCCAGCCCCATTCATCTTTTAAAGTAACGAACTCTCCTTGTTCTTTTTCAAAAAGAATCCCGCCATCATTACCCAGAGTGAATAATTCAAGCCCTGAATCATCAGTCTCTACGCGCGTTAGAATAGCTTCGGACAGTCCGATACCGCCATCATCATTGAAGTCTTGGTTAAACTTATCCTCTATATCAAGTACACTTTCAACCCACAGCTCCTCGCTCCAATCAACCACTAATTCAGAGGTAAGGCCTACCAACCGATATTGCTCGTCTTCAGATTGCAACTGTTCTCCACTGTTCTCATCTACATACGAATGGCTCCAGTTAATTCGTATGGCCAACCAGTAGCCACCATCTGATTTCTCCTCCACAGCAATCGGTATCTCTGAATGGGAATATTCAGAATTGGAGTAAGTGTGTTCAAAATACGGATAATTTCCATGTTCGTCGACTATCGGCGAGGGCATATCATTTAAACCCTCCCCTTCAGACGCCACGAACAAACCCCCAGAATCGCTCTTTCTCAGACGAGCACCTATCGTATCGCTCTCAACAAACAAAATAGATGAAGGATCTCCTCCAACACTACCATCCTGGTTCACATCAACGAAGTATCTGATTTCCAAATCCTCTAATTCGTTAAACCACTTGTAGCTCTCCTCATTATTAATGACTCCCTCCGAGCTTAATACAAAAGAATCGTAATTGACTTTAGACTCCTCACTTGTCTCCAACTCCCCTGTTTCTGCGTTTATGTTGCTGTATACAAAACTTTCAAGGTGCTTTCGAACCAGCAGGTAATGACCGCCGCTGATTTCGTCTTTGAGGGCATTTCCCAGTTCAGCAATTTTCATAACGGAAACCTGCACCGTGCCGCTGTTTGTCCATCCCTCTCCTTGATCACTCCACGAATGTTGGTATTCTAAATTTGCTGCACCTCCCCATTCTTCCACGATCTTAATGGGTGTTTCGCTACCGTTCGCTGTGATTCTACCATCAGTAAAATCTCCCACGGCGATATAAGTCGCTCCTTCAGTCGTTATTGAGTCAATACCCTCGTAAACACCCTCCTTAACCAAACGCAAACTAGTTGCATCGCTAACTTCAGAGCCACCGAGAAACTTTAATCCCGCCAGCGTAAAGCCGACCGCGCTACCATTACCATCAAAGTCTTGGTCAAATAGGGGCTCATAATCGAGAATTGATTCTGTCCACTCTTCCTCCCAATCCAAAACCCCTTCTGCCGAAACTGAATATACAATATACTCTGACCAAGTCTCCGCTTCGTAAGAATCATTCAATTCATCGTTGTCGAACTTAAAATCTACTCGATTATTTACTATGTAAATCATCGAGAATTTTCCATCTTGCTGTTTCGCTACCGCGAACGGCGAACGGGAAACAGACTGTGTCCGTAACGCCGTGTTGCCCTCAATCTCCTCACTCCAAGACCATTGATACTCATCCGAGAGAAGAGCCGCACCCCCTTCTGGTCTCACAACTAATATCGGGTTCTGATCATCAATCCCTCCCAATATATAAACTTCCCCTTCCTCGTTGGTTTTAAGTAGCTCATTTTTTGTATCAGATTCGATGGATATCAAAGCTGATAGATTTAAGCCTACATGCATATCACCATCAAGGTCTTGACCAAAAGTCTCTTCATAGGCCACTATGCCGCTCTCGACATATAGTACGTCGTTCCAATTCTTTAGAGATCCATTAGAATCTAATTTATATAGCTCCCAATATTTGTATTCTACAATTCTATTTTCATCAGGATATTTACTTATATTTCTGACAGCAATAATGTATCCGTAATCTGGATTTTCTATTTTGGAAACAGCGAATGGGATCATCGTATGACCACTCCCATCATCTGCAGAATATACGAAGCTTAAATGCATCGGGCTTCCATCGTCATGGCTCACCTGAAGCTCTCGCTCGCCATCAACTATCTGGACATAGCCGGCTCCATTTTTGTTCAACCGTTCGTTGATGGTATCAGTCTCGACAGCAATCCAATCTAAATTCTCATCACTTCCCCCTTCATCGTCTTCCTCAAAAAAATCATCTAGCGAAAGCATATTGCTGATCACGATTCCTTCTGTGCTGGCTTCAAGCCCATCACCGACAATCCTAAGTCCTTCTATCGTCTCATCCGAATCTGCCAGAAGCAAATTTAAATGTACACATAGTGAGGCTGCCATTAAGAAAAATCTTGCTTTCTTGTACATGACTAGGTGGAAGCAATGCATCTCCACAATCGCTATGCGAGGCTAGGATTAAACCTACTATATTTTTACTTTAAATTCAATTCTTCCACCTATTAAAACAAGGATAACGGTTAAGCTCCTCAATACATTCGTGCTCGTTCTTCTGAATTCAGTTAACCCAAGGAGAAAGCTGTCAAACGCATGGTCCCTCTCACCATGCAATTAATAATAGGCTAGTATATTTGAAGGCCTAATCAATGACCCTCAACTAGTTCAGAAACTCTTTGTTAAGCTTTTTTTAGAACACTCGGTGCGGAAAAATCTCAATGTCCATTGAGTAGTGTCTCGCCATATTCCCGAGTCTATCCAAGTGCTTTTCGTCGCCCCTGTCTTTTAGCACAAGTACAATGACAGCCTTCTTGCCTGTCTGCATAGCGTAATTAAGACTCTGGCCAATGGCCTCTGCCCATTTGTCCGCAAAGTCCACTTCAATGGCGTGGGTGTCTGTTAGGATGTCGCAGCGAGTGCCGTCAGGCATAGTCACTTCTGTCCTGCCGCCCAGTTTCTTGGCGTATTGCTCTTGGTAAAAGCTTTCTGAATACGCTTTAGATGAGCTGGGAACAGAGGTTCTTGGCGTGGTTCCCTGATTGTGGAAGTGATACGTTCCTGCCTTCCGATCCCAGTGGCCCCCATTTGAGTCGGTGCGACCTGAATGGGAGAAGGCGACTTGCAGGAGACTAAGAAAGGCTAGGATGAATGAAAGCTGCTTCATAATTGAAGAGAGAGCTTGATGGGGCGTAGCTGTGATGTCAAAAGAAGGTATGATCCGTGCTATATTTTCCACTGCCTCCCCATTTGTACGTTGCCTCGCGGCTTTTGTGGTGTGCTCGATTTCGTTCTCGGGTTGGGCGGAAACGTTTGAAGAGATTAAAGAGATGGCTGAGCAAGGTGTTGTAGAAGCTCAGTTCGCCCTCAGCCGTATGTACAACGACGGCGACGGCGTCATTCAGGACCTTGTCAAAGCGCATGTGTGGTTCAATTTTGCTGGGGCCAATGGGATGGCTGTTGGCGGTGAGATGCGAGACAGCCTCACGAAAGACAGGACCTCAGATCAAATCGCCGAAGCACAGAAAATGGCCCGCGAGATGGTTGAGGCTAACCCCCAGCTGATGGGCGAATAGAAGATGGTGATTCGATTACTAGTTTTCCTTTTTCTTTGTATTCATTTTTCAGTATCGGGAAGGAGTCCAGAGCAAGTCGCCGAGTGGCTTGAAGAAAGTTCTTGGTCAACGGCTGCACAGTACAACCTTGGCAGTGCTTACATGTTAGGTGATGGCGTCCCTGAAGATAAACCTGAGGGATTTAAATGGTTTAAAAAAGCAGCAGAGGAAGGAAGTGCCGAGAATTACTGGAGACTTGGTATCTGCTATGACGAAGGTCAGGGCGTAGCCAAAAATCCTGAGGAAGCTTTTGAGTGCTTTGAGAAAGCCGCAAACATGGGCCACCTAACAAGCCAAGTGCGGATAGGCCTAAGCTACATTGAGGGCAAGGGCGTGGAGCAAGAAGACCGAAAGGGGTATGCTTGGCTTTTTGTCGCCGCTGCCAATGGTTGGGAAGGTGGTGAGAACTTTGAACAATCTTTTGGTGAGTACTTAGAAGGTGAGCAAATTAAGGAGGCACAGGAACTAGCCCAACAGATGATGAGGGCCAATGCCGATCTGGCTGGAGATAACTACATTCCCCCGACAGAGGACGACCAGCCGCCATCAGAAGAGAGAGTAGCCTTAATCAGAGAAGGCGCTGAGAAAGGCCATGTTGATTCAATGTTTTTGATGGGGGTTTTATACCGAGATGGCTGGGGAGTTGATAAAGACGGTGAGCAAGCTGCTCTTTGGTTCAACCTAGCCGCTAGGCAGGGAGATGGCAGCTCTGCTTTTTGTCTATCAGTGATGTACCTGTACGGCGAGGGGATAGAACAGGATAGAGTTGTTGCAAACGTCTGGGCCACCGTGGCCTTTGCTAAACGCATTGAAGGTGCGGGGGAGATTTTAACTATGCTCAACGAGGAACTGACCAAGGAAGAGATCGATCAGTCGATACAGATACTCACTGAGATTAATAAGGAGTATCCAGAAATGCTAGGTGGGTAAATCCGAGGTACCTACTAACACTAATCTAATCGCGATCCATTAAAGCTGATTTTCCGCTCACCACTAAGCTCTCCCTGAATGTTATCTCCATAAATGACGGCTTTGAGATCAAAAGAATAACCTCTAATTGTGAAATTAGCAGTTACCGAGCCATCTGATTCAAGGACTACGTTTTTGAGTGGCGCCTCGCCTGCTGGAGTAACAACCGCACCCGAAAATCCTTCACTCGCTTCATTGAACCGTAGTTCCGAACTCTCTTCCGCTCCTCGCCAAGGGTTAACATATTCAATTAGAAAATTGCCGCCGAGCGGTTCTTCATCGGCTTCGGGGATTTGGGCAGATTGAGTCTCAGCTACTTTCTGTACAGTCTGACAGCCAGCAAATATGAGGCAACAGAGGGCGATTAGGACGGGGAATGCTTTCATGGCCTAACCGAAACAAAGAATGGCCAAAAGGACGACAATTTTTTCTGGGGCTGTTGATGAATACTAATGCAGAGGCTGCTACTCGAATAACCCCCGCCCCCCTTGCGGTATTAGAACTGTCCATCCTGTTACAAAGCAGGCGTCTCACAGCCACTTAACTTCATTGCTCAGAAGTTCTAATGAGGCAGTTATGAGGCAGTAAAAATTTATCGATAAAGATAAAGATAGTAAAAATAACGCACTAAATACTGATAATAAGTAACTTATAGAAGAATTGTCTCACCGAAGCCACCTGACTACGGATCAGGAGGTTGGGGGTTCGACTCCCTCGCCGCGTGCCATTTGATTTGAAGACCCCGAAGTTCTCAAGAGTGTGAGGGTCAAGGAGAGCCTTGCCAATATTCTAGGGGTAGGCTCTTTTATTTGAAGATTTACCG
>Ga0181553_10004232_pt1 | contig 12252 bp, 11 predicted proteins | sample 011ome_17_FD_133753 | JGI IMG/M metagenome (GOLD analysis project Ga0181553, IMG submission 133753) | Coastal salt marsh microbial communities from the Groves Creek Marsh, Skidaway Island, Georgia - 011502XT metaG (megahit assembly) | ecosystem: Environmental > Aquatic > Marine > Intertidal...
GGTTGCAAATTCATTTGGTAAAACTGCAACATTTATGCCAAAACCAATTAAAGGTGATAACGGTTCAGGAATGCACTGTCATCAATCCATTTGGAAAGATGGAAAACCTCTTTTTGCTGGAGACAAATATGCTGGTTTATCTCAGGACTGCCTATACTACATTGGTGGAATTATTAAGCATGCTAAAGCACTTAATGCATTCACGAATGCAACAACCAATAGCTATAAAAGATTAATTCCTGGATTTGAAGCTCCAGTTATTCTTGCTTATTCTGCTAGAAATAGATCTGCAAGCTGTAGAATTCCTTTTAGTTCAAGTCCAAAAGGAAAAAGAGTTGAAGTAAGGTTTCCAGATGCTGCAGGAAACCCTTATTTAGGTTTTGCCTCTATGTTAATGGCAGGACTGGATGGAATTAAAAATAAAATTGATCCAGGTAAACCTTTTGATAAAGATTTGTACGCCTTAAGCGAAGAAGAGTTGAAAGGTGTTCCGCAGGTTTGTGGTTCTTTAAGAGAGGCTCTTGAAAATCTCGATAAAGATAGAGGTTTCTTGACAGCAGGAAATGTATTCACGGATGATCAAATTGATGCCTACATTGCTCTTAAAATGGAAGAGGTTTATAATATGGAACATACACCTCATCCAGTAGAGTACCAAATGTACTACAGCTGTTAAACAAACTATATTTTAAAAATTAAACCCCGCCTTAAACCGCGGGGTTTTTTTTTGAAAATTATAATCTATATTTTTTTTTAAAATAATTTATTGCTTTAACCGTGAGTAAAAAAAACAACAATTATTCAGCAAAAGATATTGAGGTACTAGAAGGTCTTGCTCCAGTTCGAAAGCGACCTGGAATGTACATTGGTGGAACCGATGTAACTGCCTACCATCATTTAGCTAATGAAATAATTGATAATTGCATGGATGAAGTAGTTGCTGGTCATGCATCAGAAATTACTGTTGAACTAAATAAAAATGGATCACTAACTATTACAGATAATGGAAGAGGTATACCTATAGATAAGCATCCAAAAAAAAATAAATCTGCACTAGAAGTTGTGATGACAACTCTTCATTCAGGAGGAAAATTCAAAGATGGAGCCTACTCTACTTCAGCAGGATTACATGGAGTTGGTCTTTCAGTTGTAAATGCACTTTCTGCAAAAATGAAAGTTGAGGTTTTTAAAAAGAAAAAAATTTTTTACCAAGAATATTCTAGAGGAAAACCTACAACAAAATTAATTCAAAAAGGAACATCTAATATTTCAAATGGGACAAGAGTTACTTTTTTGCCAGATGATGAAATATTTGAAAAAGATTTGAAATTTTTACCCTCAAGGCTTTATGAAATTTGTAAAAATAAAGCTTATTTATTCAAGGGAGTAAAAATTAATTGGTTTTGTGAAAAATCATTAATTAGTAGAAAGGAAAATTTACCAACAAAGGATACTCTTTTTTATCCAGAAGGAATTGAAGAATATTTAAGATCAGAGCTTGAAAACACAACTAAAATTCATGATAAAATCTGTTCTCTAAAAGCAGAATTTGAGGATAAAAAAGGAAAAGTTGAATTAGCGATTCAGTGGCACAAAGATCGCAATTCATTTACCAAATCATTTGCTAATACTGTGCCAACGATTAATGGAGGTACCCATGAAAGTGGCTTCAGGTCTGGTATTGCCAAGGCTATAAGAAAATTTGCAAAATTTAAAAATAATAAAGTTGTATCTAGCGCAAGTCAGGAAGATGTGCTTTCTAATGCAAGCTATATAGTATCAGTTTTTATTCAAAACCCTGAATTTGAAGGTCAAACAAAAGGAAAATTATCATCTTCATTTGTATTAAAATATTGTGATCAAACTGTATCAAATTTATTTGAAGATTGGCTAAATAGAAATGGTAAAGCCGCTAATTTAATTATTAGTTTTGTTGAAGAGAAAATTAGAGAGAGAAATTTATACGAATTAAAAGATAACGTAGACAGACAAACTTCTTTTAGAAAAATTAGGTTACCAGGTAAACTTGCCGATTGCGCAAGTGACAAAGTCGAAGGTACTGAACTTTTTATCGTTGAAGGAGACTCAGCTGGTGGTTCGGCTAAACAAGCTAGAGATAGATATACCCAAGCAATACTTCCTCTTAGAGGAAAAATTTTAAATGTAAAAAATTCTAATTCAGCAAAAATTCTAGCAAATACTGAAATTAGCAATTTGTTACAGGCCTTGGGATGTCAGAGAGGAAATAAATACTCAAGAAAAGATCTAAGATATGAGAAAATTATCATAATGACAGATGCTGATGTTGATGGAGATCATATCGCAACACTTCTTTTGACTTTTTTTATTTCAGAAATACCAGATCTAATAAAAGATGGTCATTTGTTTATGGCGATGCCTCCTCTTTATAAAATAACAACTAGCAGCCAATCATTTTATGTAAAAGACGACAAAGAAAAAGATAAAATTATTAAAAACTTGAAAAAAAATTCTAAAATAGAAATTAGTAGATTTAAAGGCTTGGGTGAAATGATGCCTGCTCAATTAAAAGAAACAACTATGAATAAAGAAACCAGAAATTTAATGAAAATAAATTTACCAAAAGACAAAGTAAAATTTAAAGCAACTAATAAACTAATAAATGATTTAATGGGAAAAAATGCAGATTTGAGACTAAAATTTATTTCAGAGAATGCAGGTAAAAGTCTAAATTTAGATATTTAATGGTGCCCTCGGCCGGACTCGAACCGGCACTCCCCGAAGGGCAAGGATTTTAAGTCCTTTGTGTCTACCAATTCCACCACGAGGGCCCCTATCTACAAACGTTGTTATACTTACATTTTAGATCGACACAAACCTTTTTTCTTAATTTAATAAATATAACTTAATGACAATTATGAAAATTTTATAATGTTTTAGATTTGAATTAATTGTATGCGTAATTTAATTAATATAATTGTTTAGATATTGTTATTTTTTGCCACTTCTAATAAATCTTGCATAATTTTATTAAAAACAGAATCCCAATCATTCAAATTCTTTTGTCGATGTAATCTCATAGTTGGATACCAAGGACTATCATGCTTTGGAAATTTTTTTGTCATAGATAATGCAGACTTTTCAGCAACATCAAATTTACCGCTTTGAAAGTCTTGTAGAAGATTTTGGATCTCTATATTCGAAGGTATGGTGCTTTTATTTAATTTATTTTTATATTTAACCATATAAAAAATATATTATAAAACTTTTATGAAGAAAAATACAGAATCTTTTGTTAATTCTTACTTTGAATAATTCTGGTACTTTATTTTTTAGAAATTTTATTAACTATTGTCATATAATTTTTTACAAATGCAAAAAAATAAAATATTTTTTAATCTTATCTTAATTTTAATTAGTGCTCTAATTTCATTATCATGTATTGAATTTTTTTTAATAATTAAAGCTAAGTTTATAATTAATTACGATACTGAAATGTGGAAATACAGCAAATTACTTAAAACGAAATCTGAGAACAAACTAATTAATCATATTCATATTAAAAATAAAGAAGCAATTTTGCAAAATGTAAATATAAAAATTAATTCCTTAGGTTTAAGAGGAAATGAAAAAGATATATCTGAATGGAATAATGCTCAAAATAAAATTTTATTTATCGGTAGCTCTATTACCTTGGGTTGGGGTGTTAAAGAAGGAAAAACAATTACAAAAAAATTAGAGCATAGCTTAAATTCTTATCAAAAAAATTCATGGAAAATTTTAAATGGTGGTGTAGGAAATTATAATACACAAAGATATGTTGTTAATTATTTTGATAATTATAAAAAATTAAAACCTAATATTATAGTTATTCAATATTTTTTGAATGATAGCGAAATTTTACAAAATACATACGGAAACATATTCACAAGAAATTTTCATTTAGCTGCTATTTTATGGAAATATATTAGTATCAAAAAAGATAATTTAAAATTTTCTAATATTTATGACTATTACAACAATTTTTATGAAACAGAAAATTTCAAAAATACTAAACAATATTTAATCATGATGAAAAATGAGTGTAATCAAAATCAAATAAGATGCATTATTGCCTATACACCTGATATACAATTTTTAAATGATAAAAATTTTGATAAATTTGAAAATAAAATTAAATCTTTAACTAAACAACTCGACTATGAATTTGTTAGCTTCACAAATGATTTGAGAAAATCTTCATTAAATTTAAAAAATGACTATAATGATAATCATCCTAATGAAAAAGCACATGAAATAATGAGTCAGTCTTTATATAAGTATTTAGTAAATTGATTTTTTCATCTATAAATTTTTTAATTTTTTGGTTTTTTTCATTAATTCTTCACAGATTTGTTTTTTTCAATACTATTGGTATTGCAGGTATTGTTGGAATAATTTTTTACAGCTTTCAAGGCATTTCCAATTTAGCTGCCTTACTATCGGTAGCGGCTACATGCTATGTTTTCTGCAGGGTAAGAAAATATTTTATTTTATTTTCATTACTCTTATTCACCCCGCTCTTTTTATTTAAATATTTAGAAATTATATCTTTTTTTCAAATGCCTATTACCGAATTTATGATAGTGAATTTTATTAATGCCCCAGTACCTCCTGGATTATCTTTTGCAACTTTTTCTGCATTCGCTTTATTAGTGTTATGTAAAAATTTTGACGAAAATGTTTCATCACTAAAGACTATAACTGGATATTTATTTTTTTTTCCTCAATTAATTGCAGGACCTATTGTAATGCCAAGAACTTTAATTCCTCAATTAAGAAAATTTGCGCCAGTTAAAATTGATAATATTTTAAAAGGTGTATTTATTTTTTCTATAGGATTTGCTCTTAAAGCAATATTTGCAGATAGTATTGCGCTTTATGTAGATCTAATATTTTCTAATATTAGCAATAGTAACTTTCAGGATATTATTATTGCCACTTTATTATTCTCCCAACAAATTTTTTTTGATTTCAATGGATATACCATTATGGCAATTGGTATAGCTTATAGCTTTGGAATATCACTACCAGAAAATTTTAATGCTCCTTATCTCTCAACTTCAATAAGTGATTTCTGGAAACGGTGGCATATGACACTTTCAAATTGGATAAGAGACTTTATCTACATTCCCTTAGGTGGCTCAAAATGTTCAAAGCTTAGAAATTATTTAAATCTACTAATTGCAATGTTAATTTCTGGAATTTGGCATGGTTACGGAATGGCTTTTGTAATATGGGGATTTTTGCATGGTAGTTTTATTATTTTAGAAAAAATATTCACTTTTAAATTTATTCCAAAATTTATTAAAATTTTACTTACATATTTTTTAGTTTCATTTCTTTGGATTTTTTTTAGAGTTAATAATTTTGATGATTTAGCTTTTATATTTAATTTTTCAAATATTAATTTTTTGTTTAATCAAAAAATAATATTAATAATTATTCTATGCCTTTTTTTAAATTATTTACAAAAATTTTTAACTATCAATATACTAAATAAAATTTTTAATCGTACTAATAAATATATCTTAATTACAATATCAATTTTTATAATAATTTTTTGCATAGTGCTGAGTGAGGGCTCTACGCAAAAATTTATCTATTTTAATTTTTAATCAATCCAATTCATATTTATTTTTATAATCCAATAAAAGTTTTAGATCTTGATTGCTTTTATAGGCAACAAAATTATTTAATACTAAAATATCAAGATCCGTGCCCAGAAAACAATTTATTGCATCTTTAGGATTGCAAACTATCGGCTCTCCTCTAACATTAAATGAGGTATTTATTAAAATAGGACACCCGGTATTTTTTTTAAAAGTTTTTAATAATTCATAAAATTTACTATTTGTATTTTGATGAACAGTTTGTATTCTTGCTGAATAATCTACGTGAGTTACTGCTGGAATTGTTGATCTTTTCTGATTTAATTTATCAATGCCAAATGCTTCATCATTTTTGTTAATAATTTTAATTTCGTTTTTAATATTTGCAACAAGGAGCATATAAGGACTATCGCAGTCTAATTGGAAATATTCTGAAACGTTTTCTCGCAGTATAGATGGGGCAAAGGGGCGAAAACTCTCTCTAAACTTAACTTTAAGATTTAATTTTTTTTGCATCTGATCTGATCTTGGATCTGCAATTATTGATCTATTGCCTAATGCTCTTGGTCCAAATTCCATTCTTCCTTGAAACCAACCAATGGCCATACCTTTTTCTAGTTCTTTGCTAATTAAATCATAAAAACTATTATCAGCAATTTTAGTATAATTAATTTTTAAAGATTGTAAGTTTTCTTCAATTTCCTCATCTGAGAATTCTGGACCCAAATAAGACCCTTTCATAAAATTTGAATTTACTTTTCTTGGAAATTTTTTCTCATGATATAAATATGCCAATGCAGCTCCCAGTGCACCTCCAGCGTCTCCAGAAGCGGGCTGAATCCATATGTTTGCAAAAATTTGATTCTTTAAAATTTTACCATTAGCAACGCAATTTAAAGCTACTCCGCCCGATAAACAGATATTCTCAATTTTATATTCTTTCTTTAAATTTTCAGCAATTCTCAAAACAACTTTTTCAGTTACATCTTGAATTGATGCTGCAATATCCATATGAAATTGATCTAAATTTTCTGTTTCAGCAATTCTAACTTTTCTTCCAAACAAATTATCAAAATATTTATTTGTCATTGTTAGGCCAGTTGCATAATCAAAATACTTCATATTCAATCTAAATGAGCCGTCCTCTTTTAAATCTATCAAATTATCAAATATTAATTTTGTGTATTTGGGCTGACCATATGGAGCTAAGCCCATCACTTTATACTCGCCGCTATTTACCTTAAAACCTAAATAGTAAGTAAAGGCAGAATATAAAAGACCCAATGAGTGTGGGAAGTGTATTTCTTTTTTTATTTCAATATTATTATCATCACCAATACCGCAGGTGGTTGTTGCCCACTCACCCACTCCATCTAAAGTCAGTATAACTGATTTTTCATATGGACTTGTAAAGAAGGAACTTGCGGCATGACTTAAATGATGTTCTGAAAATTTAATTTTCTTAATATCAAAAAAATTTTGATCGATTTTTTTTAAATGATCAAAAATATTTTTTTTTTGAAATAATTTTTGATTTATCCATAAGGGAATTGATAAGCAAAAAGATTTAAAACCTTTTGGAGCAAAAGCTATATAAGTTTCTAATAATCTTTCAAATTTTAAAAAAGGCTTTTCATAAAATACAATTGCATCTAAATCGCTAATACTTATATTTTTTTTAGAAAGAACAAACTTTATTGAATTGGCCGGAAAAGAGTCATCATGTTTTATTCTTGTAAATCTCTCTTCTTGAGCAGCAGCCACTATATTATCATTTTCAAGAAGAACTGCAGCACTATCGTGATAAAAGCAAGAAATTCCTAAAATAAACACTTAATTTAAAATATAGTATATATAAACGGTGCAATAACTGTTCCTTGGGTTAGCACAATCAAAATACCAAATATTAATAAAATTATTATAATTGGCAAAAGCCAATATTTTTTTCTTATTTTTAAAAAACTCCAAAATTCTTTTAAAAATTCAATCATCAGAATTGTTTATCCATACTAGATTTTAAATCAAGTTTATTAATCCAATAGGTTTGTTTTTTTTGTGACAATTGCAATGACAATATATCTTTTTTAAATATTTTTAAAATTAAGTTAGTTAAAACAACAACTGTGAAATAGATTAAAAATAAAACTAAAGGAGATATAAATTTACCTAGAAAAAAACCAAATTTTTTCCAATAAATGTTTAGCCTACCTAATATTGGAAATTTAAATAAAGTTATAAAAAGAAATACGATTCCTAGAAACACAAAAGAAAAAAATAAAGTAATATTTTCTTTAAAAAAATATGATAAAATTATAAAAATTAAAAAAAAGAAATAGCCAAAAAATTTATCTGAGGATATGTCTATTTTTTTCATAATAATCGATCTTATATGAAGTTAATATTAATAACCTACAAACTATTCAAGTTTTTAATTATTTTTTTAATACTTGATATTTGTATTTTTTTATTAATACCCGACAATTTAAAAACTTCACTATACAACAAAAGAAGTCATAAACTTCAATCCTATTACTATCATCACGACCAAAGAGCTAATGCGACATACTATGATCATTGGGGAAAAAATAAGCCTCTAATTTTTACAAACAAATATGGATTTAAAGAATCGAAAATTGGTGATGTAACTTTTTCCAAAAAAAATATTTTATTTATTGGCGATTCTTTAGCTGAAGGAGTTGGACTCAAATACGAAGAAACATGGGTTGGGCATATTGCAGAGCAATTAAAAAAAAATAAAATTACAGTCTTAAATGCTGGATTACAAACTTATGCTTCGTCAATATATTTAGCAAAAACATATGATCTAATTGAAAGAAAGAAAATTCCTATTACTGAAGTATTTGTTATGATTTCTGTTAATGATATATATGACGATTATTATAGGTATAAGGAAGTTGATAAAAATTTTCGTGTAAGACATGATGATGAAAATAATATTGTATTTATAAAATTAATAAATTTTATAAAAGGAAATACAATCATCTACCAAATAATAGCAGAACTAAGTCCGCCACTGGCATTTATACAAAAAATAAAAGCATCTTTTAATACGATTAAACAATCTTTTGCTAAAAAAAATGAAAATTATTTAAGACAGGAAAACAATATGAGAGAAATTCAATCTATTCAATCTATTCTAGCTGTATCAAACCGTAATGATTATAAAATGATGTATGATGAAAAAATATTCGCTGAAATCGGAGCTAAATCTATAAATAAAAGTATTGCCTATCTTGAAAGACTTGGAGAATTTTTAGAAAAAAAAAATATTAAACTTAATATAATACTTCCAAGAGAATCTATTTTTATTATAAAAGACCCTATAGATAAAAATTACCAATACTTATTAAATAAACTAAGTTCACTGAAACAAAAAAATATTAATTTTATTTATTTAAATGATTATTATAAAAATTATAAAGATAGATTTGATGCCTATAGAAACCTTTTTTTTACAAATGATGTCCATTGGAATAAAGAAGGAAATAAAAAAATTGCAGAAGAGTTAATCCAAAAAGTTTTTAAAGATAATTATTAACCATTGTTTCAATCTCTTTCTTGCAATTTAAGGCAAGTTTTTCGTCTGTTGATCTAATTACCAAAACAGTTCCAAATCCTTTATCACTTGAATAAGGGTAGCTACCTATGTCTATTTCGGGATATTTGTCTTGGATTTTTGATAAATCTAAAGCTATTGAACTTTCTCTTACTTTAGCATCATGAGATAAAGAAATAATTTTTTTTCCATGAACTATTAATTTTTTTAATGGAGGAAGCATACTTTCAACATAACTTGGAATACCGGGTAAAACAAAAACATTGTCAATATAAAAGGCAGGTGCCGATCCATGTTCATTATAAATTAAGTTAGAGCCCTCTGGCATTTTTGCCATTTTTTTTCGTCCTTCATTAAAATCAGAATTAGCATAATATTTTTCAAGTATCTTGTAGGCCTCTTGATTATAATCGTATTTTTTTTTAAATGCTTTTGCTACCGACTCTGAAGTAATATCATCATGAGTAGGTCCGATTCCACCCGTTGTAAAAACATATTGATATTTTTTTCTTAGTTCATTTACACATTGTATAATTACTTCTTCTTTATCTGGAATAACCCTCACTTCCTCAACTGCAATCCCCAATTCTCCTAGCCATTTAGCTATGAAGCTAGTATTTTTATCAACAGTTCTGCCTGATAAAATTTCATTACCTATGATAAGAATAGCTGATGTAAATTGCTTACTAAAATTCATTATGAAATTTAAAAATAAACTATTACCTTCAAAATTTCAAAAAAGATATAAAAGATTTTTTGTAGAAACTTTAAGTAAAAATACGTTGTATACATCTCATTGTCCTAACTCTGGATCAATGATGGGACTACTAAGCAAAGGTTTCAAAACATGGATATCTAAATCAGAAAATCCTAATAGAAAATTAAAATATACTTTAGAAATTATTAATGATGGCTCATCAAATGTTGGTGTAAATACGCATTTAGCAAATCAAATTGTTGCAGAGGGAATAGAGAGAGAAAAAATTAAAGAAATCAGAGAATTTTCAAATTTTAAAAGAGAAATTAAGTTTGGCAAAAATTCTAGATTTGATTTTGAAATAACAAATAATAAAAAAAAAGCATTTTTAGAAGTTAAAAATGTAACTTTATCAAGAAAAAAAGGTATTGCAGAATTTCCTGATGCTGTGACATCAAGAGGATTAAAACACCTCAAGGAACTAGAGAATGCAATAAAATTAGGTTACGAATCTTATTTACTTTATTTGGTTCAAAGAGAAGATTGTAATCAATTTCAAATTGCTAAAGATATAGACCCTCTTTATCACAGTGGCTTTTTGCAAGCTAAAAAAAATGGAGTTAAATTTATAAGTTATGCATGTAAAGTAAGTGAAAAGGAAATATATATAAACAAACCAATTAAAATTTTATTTTAAAACAATGAATATTAAGCAGTACTCTTTTGAGGATTTTAAAAAATTAAAAAAAGCGGGTGAAATCACTGCGCAAGCTCTTGATTTTTTATCAGATAAAATTAAGTCAGGTATTACAACAGATTTTATCGATTCTATAGTTGTAGATTTTCTTAGGTCGAAACATGCTACTGCGGCACCGTTATTTTATAAAGGATTTCCAAAATCAATTTGCACTTCGGTCAATCATGTTGTCTGTCACGGTATACCTTCTGAAAAAGTCTTACAAGATGGGGATATTGTTAACATAGATATCACAAGTTTTATTGATGGTTTTCATGGAGATGCCTCCAGAATGTACACCGTTGGCGAACCATCTATTAAAGCTCAAAAGTTAATTAACACAACTTACAATTCATTAATGAGAGCGATTAAAATACTAAAACCTGGAGTTACTCTAGGTGATATTGGATTTACAATTCAAAACTTCGCTGAACGCGAGGGATTTTCTGTTGTTAGAGATTTTTGTGGTCACGGAATTGGAAAACTATTTCACGAGGAGCCTAGCATATTACATTATGGAAGAAAAAATGATGGTATGTCTATTAAAGAAGGGATGGTTTTTACTATTGAACCAATGATTAATGCTGGTGGTTATCAAACTAAAGTTTTAAATGATGGATGGACAGCTGTCACAAAAGATAAATCTCTATCAGCGCAATTTGAACATACTGTGGGTATAACTAATAATGGGTGTGAAATTTTTACACTTTCAGATAAATTCGATAGAATATTAAATTAATGATTCCTAGATACAGTAGAGAAATTGTTGCAAATATTTGGTCGCAAGAAAGCAAATATAAAATTTGGCTGGATATAGAAATATATGCCGCAGAAGCTATGGAAAAATATAATATTATTCCAAAAGGCATTTCTTTAAAAGTAAAAAAGAAATCTAAAATAAACGTCAAACGTATTGATGATATTGAAAAAATTACCAAGCATGATGTGATAGCTTTCTTAACATCTATTGCAGAAAAAGTAGGGCCAGAAGCAAAATTCCTTCATCAGGGAATGACTTCTTCAGACGTATTGGACACTTGTTTTAATATTCAGCTGCGAAAAGCTGGAATAATTTTACTTGAAGATCTTAATCAAATTTTAAAAACCTTAAAACAAAAAGCTTATAAACATAAACATACAATTTGCATGGGTAGAAGCCACGGCATACATGCTGAACCTATTACTTTTGGATTAAAATTAGCAACTTATTATGAAGAATTTAAAAGAAATAAAAAAAGATTAGAGGCCGCCATTAAAGAAATATCAACATGTGCGATTTCAGGAGCTGTAGGTACGTTTGCACATTTAAGTCCTAAGGTTGAGCAGTACGTTGCCAAAAAATTAAAACTTGTTGCGGAACCAATTTCAACACAAATTATTCCGAGAGACAGACATGCTCAGTTTTTTTCTACACTTGGTATTATTGCAAGTTCAGCAGAAAGACTGGCAACAGAAATTAGGCATTTGCAACGAACTGAAGTTCTGGAAGCTGAAGAGTATTTTGCTTCTGGACAAAAAGGGTCCTCAGCTATGCCTCACAAAAGAAATCCTGTATTAACTGAAAATATTACAGGTCTTGCTAGAATGGTTCGAAGCTATGTTTTTCCTGCAA
>Ga0181553_10004241_pt1 | contig 12244 bp, 10 predicted proteins | sample 011ome_17_FD_133753 | JGI IMG/M metagenome (GOLD analysis project Ga0181553, IMG submission 133753) | Coastal salt marsh microbial communities from the Groves Creek Marsh, Skidaway Island, Georgia - 011502XT metaG (megahit assembly) | ecosystem: Environmental > Aquatic > Marine > Intertidal...
GATGTATTCTGGCACGTTTCCAACGACGCACTTTTTTTCGTTCTTCTTTTGTTTCGTCGTCTTCGTCGTCGTATAATTCTGTGCACCTGTTGTCGGTTCACTTTTAGTCGAAGCCGCGTTTTTTATGTTGTTGTTGTTGTAACGATGATGATTGAACAGTTGTTGTAACTCGAGTTTCAAATCGTTGTTCATCATCCATTGATGAGCGTGCTTTTCTTCTTCTTCTTCGATTTCCGCGTTGAGTTCCCTTCCCGTCGCGGCAGAAGAAGAAAATGAGTTTTTTTTTGCCACGAAGGCACTCCATTGGCCTCGTTCTTTTTCCATTATGAATTCCGAATGCGAGGAAAACGTACGAGACGACGACGATGATGGTGAAGATAAAGGAGATAAAGGAAGAGAACGAGGACGACGAGTACGTAAAATCCTCCAATAAGTCATCAACGCCGCTGCTTCTGCCGCGACTCGCGAACGGAAGAACATCTCTTTGTCTTCTTCTTTGGTGTTGGTGTTTTCTCGTTATTATTGCGTTCTTCTTTTTTTTTTAATCTGACGAGGACACTTGCAAAGTTTGCATTTCAAGGCGCGCACAAGGCAACGACGACGAACGTTTCCATCAGAGAGATGTTGTTGTTTTTCCCTCTCTCTGGTTCCTTCCTTTGGGTGTTGGTCTCTCTCGACTCGATGACCAAAAAAAAAAAAAAAATCAACACGCGTGCATTTACTTTGCAGGCACGAACAACGTTTCCCACGCTTTACACGCGCGCAAAGCATCGGTGGTCATCGCGAGAGTAGCAGTACCGGTCGCACCATAACCACCCGAAATCGTATTTGTCCGTTTGTATCATCCTTTTCTGTACTTCTGTATATAAAACTCAAAGTTGTTTGACTTTTTTGTCTCTGTCGTGATCAAATTCATCTCGTCGTTTTCTTTTTTTTTTTTTCTCGCGAGTCAAAAATATCTTGACGTGGCGCTTTGACACAGAGGCACGCAGATGTTTTTTTGTGGCTCCTCGTGACGTTTCGGTTGCATTCGCGAAGAAAAAACAGAGAAAAGAAAGAAAATTTCTTCATTCGAATTCACACAAACGCACGCGCGCTCTCACACACAACACAGTCGTAAATACTCGCTCTTTTGCGAACACCTGGATAACGATGATGTCTTCATCCTTGTCTGCCTCGCAGCATGTATTTGTACAACACCAACAAAAATCTTCTTCTTCTTTATCTTCGAGGAAGAATTCATCTTCTTCTTTGACGACGACGACGCGTCGACACTCGTCAAAACGTGGCGTAATCACGAGTTCAAAAGTTTCGTCTTCCCAAAGCGATGTCATCACGAACAACGCGGTGCAAATCCCAACGAAACCCACGGGAGAACCGAAAGTGGTGTACATTTTCAACTCCAAAACCTGCGATGGTGGCGCTGAATTGAAAGACATTCTCGGGAACAAGTGCGTATCTTTTTCTTTACATCCTCATTGATTACGAGAGAGTTGGTTAAGCCGCGAGTTTTTCGCATAAACGAACTCACAGAGGGACACGTTTTTTTTCATTTTTTGAGGGGGAAAAAAATATGAGCCCATTCAGAAGGAGCAAAAATGCAAGACCAATTTTTTTCTTACATAATACTCTCTTCTTCTGGTGGTCTTCTTCTTCTTTCGCGAACGATCGATTGACGAGGATACACGAATGACATTTACTAACCACCAATTCCGTTTATTCTTATTATATTATCGTTTGAAAAACAAACAAAACAGAGGCGCTTTGTTGGCGGAGATGATGAAACTGGGCGTTCCCGTGCCGCCGGGATTTACCATTCCGGCGTCCATGTGCGAGACGTACGAATCGTGCCGAGTTGAAGGCACGGACGCGGTGGAAGATATTTGGGAAGACGTCGAGTTTGCCATCTCTGAAACCGAAAAAGAGTTGGGGAAGAAGTTTGGCGGCGAAGGCGACGCCGAACCGCTTTTGTTCTCGGTGAGATCCGGCGCCGCCGTGTCCATGCCGGGGATGTTGGAAACCGTTTTGAACATTGGTTTGAACAAATCGGTCTGTGAAAAGATTGCCGCGGCGAACGGTGGTGCGAACAAGAGGTTCGCATACGACGCGTACAGACGTTTGTTGGATATGTTTGGTTCGGTCGTTTTCGAGATGGACAGAAGTCAATTCGAAATGGAACTCGAACGCGTCAAGGAGAAGAAAGGCGTCGAGAAGGATACCGAGTTGTCCGCGGAGGATTTGATGGAAGTGTGCGATGCGTACGAGCAAGTATATTTGAAGGTTGACCCGAACAGGCCGTTCCCGTCGGACCCAACGATGCAATTGAAACTCGCCATCGAAGCAGTCTTCGAGTCTTGGAACAAGCCGAGAGCCAAGGCGTACCGGGAGATCGCCGGCTTGAGCTCCTTGGGCGGCACCGCCGTCAACGTCCAATCCATGGTCTTTGGTAACCTTGGTGAAACTTCCGGTACTGGCGTGTGCTTTACGCGCAGACCGGATACTGGCGAGAAGATCATCTTTGGTGAATATCTCATCAACGCGCAAGGAGAAGACGTCGTCGCGGGTATTCGAACGCCGGAACCGATTTCCACGCTGTTTGAAAAAATGCCGGTCGTCGCGCAGAGTTTGCAAGACACGCTCGATAAGCTCGAGATGCACTTCAAGAACATGCAAGACATCGAGTTTACCATTGATTCTGGCAAGTTGTTCATCTTGCAAACGAGAAACGGCAAGCGCAACGGCGTTGCCGCCATCAACGTCGCCGTCGATATGTACGAAGAAGGCTTGATCACGAAAGCAGAAGCGATCGAAATGGTCGAATTGGATCACTTGAACCAATTGATCCACCCGGCATTCAAAGAGACCGAGGAAGAGTACGAGGACGCGAAAATATCTACCGGTTTAGCCGCCAGTCCCGGGGCAGCTGTCGGCCGCGTCGCGTTTTCCTCCGAAGACGTCTTGGCGATGAAGAAAGCGAACCCGAAAGAGGGCGTCATTTTGTGCCGCGTTGAAACTTCTGCCGAAGATGTGTCCGGTATGCACGCCTCAAATGGTTTCTTGACGCAAAACGGTGGCATGACGTCGCACGCCGCCGTCGTCGCTCGTGGATGGGGCTTGCCGTGCGTTTCTGGCGTCGCGACCATGCGAGTGGACGAGGCGAAGAAAGAAGCGTATTTCTACAGCAGCGAAAGCATCTCGCCCGCGAACTTGATCGCCACCGTGAAATCCGGCGATTGGATTTCGCTGGATGGTGGTGAAGGGTTCGTCATCAACAGAAAAGTTGAAATGAACGCCGCCGGTGAGGGCGTGTACGATCAACACCCGAAGATGGCCAAGTTCATGAGTTGGGTGGAAGAAGCGAAGAGTTTGGGCGTGTACGCAAACGCCGATACCGCTGCGGAATTGAAGCTTGCCATGTATTTTGGCGCGCAAGGCATCGGATTGTGCCGCACGGAGCACATGCTCTTGGCGAGCGCGGAACGCGTCTCCATCTCTCGATCGATGATTTTGGCCAAGGATGACGCATCGAGAGTTGAAATCTTGGACAAGAAGATGGGCCCGATGCTCAAAGACGATTTCCAAGCTTTGTTTGAGCAAGCTGGTAACTTGCCGGTTACCATCCGTTTGTTGGACCCGCCTTTGCACGAATTTTTGCCGACCGAGCTCGAATTGAAGGATGAGAAGTTCGCCGCGGACTTGGCGAAGAAGTGCTCTTTGGAATCTGCGGATGCTTTGAGAGAAATGTGCGAAGCCAAAAGAGAAAAGAACCCGATGATGGGTTTACGTGGCGTTCGCGTGGGTATTCTTGAACCGAAAATCACGATTATGCAAACCAAGGCCATCGTAAACGCGATTATTGATGCGTACATCGCCACTGGCGTGCACCCGAACGGGAAAATCATGGTTCCGCTCGTTTCCACCACCGAGGAATTTGAAAACCAACGCGCGTTGATTTTTCAAACCATCCAAGAAGTATTCAATGCTCGCGCTTCCGAAGTCAGTCGAGCCGACGTGCTCGGACCGGACAACCGCGAGATTCCAATCGGTATGATGTGCGAAACGCCGCGAGCGTGCATCGTCTCTGGCAACTTGGTCGAAGAAGGCGCCGCGTTCATGAGCTTCGGTTCTAACGATTTATCGCAGCTTTCTTTTGGATTCTCCCGCGACGACGCGAGTTCGTTCTTGGAGAAATACAAAGAATTTGGTATCATCGAGACGGATCCGTTCAACACCATCGATGTCGATGGCGTCGGGGAATTGATCAAGATGTCCGTCCGAGGCGCCAGAGCGGTGAATTCAAAGATTCCAGTTTCGGTTTGCGGAGAGCACGGCGGCGACGAGAAGTCTATCGAATTCTTCCACGAAGCTGGATTGAACGTCGTCTCGTGTTCGGCGTTCCGTGTTTTGGGCGCGAGATTGGCCGCAGCTAAAGCCAACATCGCCAACCCGAAGTCTTCCACGGGAGGCGCCGGTCCTCGTTAAAAATCGGGAGGGAAATGTGCGAGAGATGACATGCGAAAGAGAGATGAGAAGAAATAAAGTCAATCAGAATTAACCATATTGTTGTACATGTTAAACTATCAGAAGAGCTTCCTCTCGACGTCGGGATAAAACAAAAATAAGAGAGTATAAACGAAATACGATGGCGAGAGCAAAGTTGCGCGCGCAGCGGATCAATGTAACACGAGATTCCGTTCAACACACACAGCTTGTAAAATTTATCAATACATTCTACGAATAATATCGACAATATACATCTAATTCTCTAACACGCCAGCGCTAACTTCGCCTAAGAGTCCAATGACTGCAGAAAAGCCAAACGTGATTATAAACGCCACCAACACCGGATTATCGAGGGAGAAGAAATCCGGCGTCTTTCTCGCTCTCTGAATGATAATATCGATGTCTTCGCTCTTCGTTTTATCGCCGCCGCCTTCAGTGTCTCCCAATTTGATAGCATTATTATTATCAGTCTCTCTTTCTCCTTCATCTTCTCGCAATAAATACTTCGTCTCCGGGTCTATCTTCACCAACCACTCGGTAAAAAACCACCTCTCCAACTTTCGCGAATCGTCTTGTTTCAACTCCTCCAGATACGTCTTCAGTTTGCCTTGATTCTTGTTCACCGCGAGATTGATGCGCGCAGCCGGGACGACGACGAACCACCAATACGCCACGGTGATCGAGACGACACCTAAAACGGCAAATTGTGCGTTCAGTGCTCCGGGTTCCAGCGGCGATGGCGCGTATTTTATCGCTTCAAAATCAGCCGGCAACGGCGGTAAAGTTGTTGCATCTACCACGTTGTAACTTTCCAAAACATCATCGACGCTGGCAACAGCTTCGGTCCTCCTCCTCGTCGTCTGTCTCCTTCTCCTCGTATTGGTTACAGTGGTAGCTCTTCTGGGGGTCGACGGACTCGATTTCGATGTGGACGTGAACGAGGACGAGTGCGCTCTGCTGCTGCTGCTCGTCTGCATCATCATCATCATCCTCATCATCATCAGTGACGTCTCTCGTCTTGTGAACACTTAAGGAAGGAGAAAAAATTTTTCATCACCCACACTCGGTAGATTTTCACGCACAAAAAGAACCAAAAAGTCTCTAAAAAAATTCGTCTCTTTTCTCTTTCAAAGAGTTCGTTATAAAAATTGAAAGTACGTGGACCAAAACGACGACGCCCCTCCCAAACAACCTCGGGCTTCAATAACAACAACAACAAACAGCTTTCTCGATCATCGATCGTCTCTGATCTGAACGCGCTTTGAGTACTGATGCGTTCTTTTTCTCTCTCTTTTTCTGTCTCGTCGTCGCTTTCCTCCTGTTGGAGAGGATCGTCGTCGAAGAAGAAGAAAACATTTACGAAGAAGAAGAAGACGAACCGTTGCCGTCAAACGACGAGTCGAAATTTTACCGTCGCTTCTTTGAAAAGCGATGAGAACGACGACGACGACGATCGAACAACAACAACAACAACACCGGTTGGTATGGTCGTGGTAAAAGAAGAAGCGAAAGAGAAAACTATCGAGTCCTCCAGAGTTGATTTCGCCATGCCGAACAGGTTGTTGTCCTCCGAAAATCTCACCACGGTACGCGTCGTTTCCTTTACAAAAGCGAGAGTCGTCTCTCGAATTTTAAATTTTTTTGGAAGGTTGCCTTTCATCTTTTCTCTCAAAACTCACCAAAACACCTTTGAAACAACAACAAACAGGATGAAATTGAAGACGCTCGATTTCGAACGTACACGCTACACATTCGCTCGGGATTCCCGGACAAGAAGAAAGAAAGCAGTTTTGACTGGGAACAACCGTCCGCGCTGAACGTGTGCATTATCGGCACGGATGGGAGAGCGTTGATGGAACGCATCGATTCGTTCACCGCCGACGGGTGCGAAGGAAGGTTCAACGTGCCCGGTAAGATGGACATTGTGACGTTCCGAGCGAGAGAGGTAGGAAAACCAACCGCGTTGTGGGTGAGCGTTGAAGGAAAACACGTGAAATCGTGGACGTTGGATTGCATTTCCATCGTGGATACTTTCGATGAGCGTCCGGAGGAAAACGCAATTAATTTTCCAACCAAGTATTACGAGTGCGACGTGGTGAAAGCGGGCGCCTTGGAACTTCGTCCAGGGGAAGTAAAGAAAAAGTCGCCAGAACAGATTGAGATGGAAAGAGAAGTTTCCATGCATAATTACGACGCGTATAAAATGCGTTTGTTTTGTTTCACCGCGGGTATCATCGCCGCGGGTTTTACTCTTGAGTTTACAAAAGGCGACATCGAACAGGCGAAAGCGTTTGCGAGCGGAGGCGTGATTGGCGTTTTGTACATGCAAATGCTCACGAAATCTATCGATCAGTTCTTCAGTGGAGTCGATGACGAGGAAGAGAAGAGGAAGAAGAGCGAAAGAGAGGGCGAAGAAGGAGTAAAGAAGAAGTTTTCGTTGGAATCTCCGTTCGCGCGTCTTCAAAAAATCGCAGATATTGTAATCGGAAGCACGCCCGTGCGAATGTCCGTGGTGGCGTATTTCGGATATCTCGCCGCGCAACATTTCGGCGCCGACCATTGCTTGGGATGGACCATCTTTGGGTTCTTTTCGTATAAATTTGCCGTCTTTCCAGCTACGTTTTCACACTTTGGCGACGAAGAGATCGACTTGGAAAGTTTCGAAGCGATGAATGCCATTCCTATTTCCTCTGAAAACGCCGAGGGCAAGTTTGGTCCGCGTTAAGATGTGTGAAAGATTAAAATAAATCTCTTTGTTGTATCATCAGTTTGTATAATAGTTTACGTGTATGTGTGGCAGTATATTTGAAACATCGCTTAAATCCATCTATCGTCGTTGTCTTCGAAATCTCGCCTCGGCGCTCGGTCTTCGTTTGAAAACCGTCGTTCGCCTCGTCCGCCGCCACTCCTACCTCCTCGACCGCCGTATCCTCCACCCGATCTACCACCAAATCCTCTACCGCCTCTGTTTTCGAAATTACTTCTACCTCTGCCTCCGCCAGAATCTCTTTGTCGCGGCTGCGGGCAGTCTCGCGAGATGTGTCCAAATTCTCCGCAGTTGAAACACGGACCGCTCGGAGCACCTCTTCCACCACCGCCCCTTCCTCCAAAATCTCTTCTTTCTCCAAAATCTCTTCGTTCTCCAAAATCTCTTCGTTCTCCAAAATCTCTTCGTTCTCCAAAATCTCTTCGTTCTCCAAAATCTCTTCGTTCTCCAAAATCTCTTCTTCCACCGCGATCATCGCTGCGTTCGAATCCCCCTCGCTCTGAGGACCTGTTATCATAATTATTAAACCGTCCTCTACCACCAAAACCTCCTCGGCTGCTGCTGCTGCTGTCGTCGTAGTCTCCTCTTCGATCGCGTCGATTTTCCAGTATGCGTTGTTTACCAAGCGCACGTCCTCTCGTTTCTGGGTTCCAGGTTGTAATACCATCCGTGCGTCCAGCACCGCCTTCGTATCGCAACAAGTGCGCCTTTCGATTCCTCTCCTCGATAGCATTGATCTTCTCGCGAACTGCGAACGTGGATTCCCCGGAAGAAGGTGCTCTCGGGACAGATTTCGGTACTTCCGGTTCTTTGTAGTTTGGATCTTTCGGAACGACAGCTTTTTCCATTATAGATCTGAGCACGTTCGAAGCTACTTTTTTCGGCGGTAAATCGCGAAATTGATCTGGGTCTTCTATGTACGATAAACTCATGATTATGCGCATCAAATCCGTGAAATGCAACGTCGGGTTCACGGCTTGGATTTTAGTTGAACCGTTTAAACTCGCGCACTTCCCTCGCCAGTGCGAACAATCCACTTGGAACGCGCTGCGTAGTCTCGACATCGCAGATACGAGTTTCCTCGAAGCCAAAAGCTTTGGAATGGGCCAATCGAGGAGCTGATACAGCTGCGCTTCCGTGACGGCGCTGTCGAAAATATCGCGGCGGTCGCGACAAAACGCTATGATCATTCTTTTCCTATCGCCTAAATCCGTAATCGTAAGATCCTCGAACTCGTCCTCGAACGCCGATTTAAAATCGCCTTCGCCATCATCATCTTCTTCTTCAGAAGATGTGGATCCATCTCGCACTTCTTCCTTATAGTCCACACCACCTCGCGCCCACGCAGGAACGTTCGAATCTTCGTCTACTTTTGACGATGAAGACGACCCTCTCTGATACTCCGGCGACGGTTGCGCGTAACCTTGCGATTGCAACATGGCTAGAAATTGAACGTATTCCGGCCAATCGGCGCCCCAAATCTCGTTCGAAACTAAAGTATCTGATGCGGCGATTATACTGTTCTCCTCTTCTCCTTGTTCTTCGTGGTCGTCGAAAATGTCGTCGTCGGCATCCATCTCCACCTCGTCGTCCTCGTCGTCGTCGTCTTCTGTGGCTTTCAGTGCAAAGTGAGTGGAGGTGACGAATCCTCGTCGTCTGCTTTTAGTACCAACGACGAATGCGGTTTTTTGTCGATGCGATCTGATGCATTGTCTGACGATGACGCTGCTGTTGTTGTTCTTTTTATGAGTAGCAGTAGTCGTTGTTCTCGTTGTTCGAAAGCTCGATGTTATTGATGTCATGTCGTTGTTGGTTGTTAGAAATCGGCGGCTGTGGATTGAAACGTTCCCGGTGTTCTTGTTGTTGTTGAAAAGTTTTGTCACTGTCGTTCTGAAGATGACAGCGGAGCGCCCCGAGAGCATTCAAAGAAGAGAAAGCGAAATGGGAATGAACTCACGATACTGTACCGCGTCGTGTGTAATAAACAGTGCTTCGTCGTCGCGCGGGGCTATCTTCTTTATGAAAAATGAGGAAGAAAGACACTGAAAGAGAGAGAGAGAGAGAGGTCAATCGGTTCAAATATTGCTTCTATGATGACAAGGAGGAAAAGCGCTAATACTCTCGAACTCTCTTTCACATCTCTTTCAAATACTTCTCGTAGCCGTTTGTCATCAACTTGTCCGCTTTACCCAACACCACTTCCGTCATGTTGTCCTGGTACTCTTCCATCTTTTTCAACACTTCCGGCTCGTACGCGCCGACAATTCTAGCCGCTAATAAACCCGCGTTCGCGGCGTTGCCTATGGCTACCGTGGCAGTCGGAACACCTTTTGGCATTTGCACGATGGAAAGCAAAGAGTCCATGCCGTCTAGATATTTCAGAGGCACCGGGACACCGATAACCGGTAAAGGCGTCATCGCGGCAACCATACCGGGAAGGTGCGCAGCCCCTCCGGCACCGGCGATGATGGCTCGAATACCTCGCGTGTGCGCCTTTTTGGAGTAATCAAACATCTCTTGGGGTGTTCTGTGCGCGGAAATGACCGTCACTTCGCACTTGATGCCAAAATCTTTGAGCACGTCCGCGGCAGCCGCCATGGTTGGTAAATCGGAATCAGAACCCATGATGATCCCAATCGACGGTTGGACGTTGTAATCATCCCCGGTAATTTCTGACATGCGCTCTTTCGCTTCGTTCAAAGACGCACCGACGGTGGTTATGTGACCGACTTTTCTCGCTTTTTTCACCTCTGGTTTTTCGTACCAATGCACGCTCGCGCCCGGGACGGTCAACGCTTTACCCATTATTCTGTGGCATTTCGTCATGGCTTTTTCGCCGTCGCCATCGCCTAAGATGTTTTTCATAACGCTACCACCAACTTTCAATTGCGGGTCACCTAACGGCCACCCACAAATAGCTCTCAAGTGCATCTCGTATTGCGAGCAGTTACACGCTTCGATGGTGTAATGTCCAGAGTTGTGCGGTCTCGGCGCGCACTCGTTCAACAGGACGGTCTCGCCATCCTCGAGCAAAAACAGCTCGACGCCAAAAATCCCGGCGCCTTCGAACGAGGCAATAGCAGATTTCGCGACGGCTTGCGCTTTTTCAGCCATTTTGTTGGAAATCATCGCCGGCGCGAAGGTTGTATCGCAAATGTTGTCTTCGTGCACGGTTTCCACGACTGGATACGCGACGACTTCGCCGGATTTCGACCTCGCCACCATCACCGCCAACTCTCTTTCAAAAGGCACCCACTTCTCTGCGTATAAGCCAGTATCAAACCCACCGAGAGATTTCACTGCGTTATCTAAATCGCTCGCTGTTTTCGCCACCGCATTGCCTCTCCCGTCGTACGCTAACCTTTTACTCTTCAACATCAACGGAAACCCAAACGCGTTGACTGCGTTTTGCAATTGCGCTTCGTCCGGAACGTCCATAAACGGTCCAATCTTCACGTTGTTGTCTCGAAAATGTACCTTTTGCGCGTATTTATCCTGAATAGTTCTTAACGTCTTTGGCGTCGGCTGCACGTCGATGCCGTTTTTGACCAACTCGTCGAGCGCGTCGCAGTCGATGTGTTCAATCTCAACAGTAACAACATCACAATCTTTCGCAAATTCCAACACCGCAGCTTTATCTCGAAAAGACCCAATCGTTTGTTCCGCGGCAATCGAGGCTGGACAGGAAGGTTCCGTAGGGTCGAGAACGTTTAATCGAACCCCCATCGGTGCGCCGGCGATGGCGAGCATTCGTCCGAGTTGTCCTCCTCCCAAGATGCCAATCTTAGCGTCTCTGGGTAAGCCATCATTCTCGGCGGAATATTTCATTTGATTGCTATTACTACTCGCCGCCGCCATCGTTAAAGTGGTTTTGCTTATTCTATTATTATTATTATATCTGCTACTGTTCTTTGCTAATGCTGTTGTTCTCTTAAACTTCGTGTTTATCGTTCGTAACATCATCGTTTGTTTTTGATTTTGAAGTTGTTGTTGTTGTTGTTTAAAACCACCCATCGAAGAAGAAGAGGAAGAAGAGGCAGAGGCAGAGGAAGACCCGATGACCATTCTTCCAGTTCGTGCGGCAGCAGCACAAGAGAGAGCCATAATACGGTTGTTGTTGTTGTTGTTGTTGTTGTTGTTGTTGCTTCTTCTTCTTTGTGTTTAAAGGGTGTACCTCAAGTAAAAGTTAAATAATTTGTGTTGAAACGCGTGCGTTTGAATTCACAACTTCTGTTTGTTTGTTGGGCAAAGGTGAAAGGAATTAATTGTTCGTCGCAGTTTCACCTGCATTCATTCAGTCTTCTTCGACAAAAAAAAAATCAAAAATCTTCTTCTCGCGACCTTTCGCAAGCAAAATTTCTGTACTTTTGTGCCCAGAATATCTCTTTTTTGCCGGCTGCACACACTGGGCTTCCTCACTTCGGACCGCATTATTACGTTATTCTATTGTAGACGTAGTAATACTAATAAGAAGAAGAAAGAGTCGAAGAAAGGGCCCAGAAAGAGAGAGAGAGAGAGAGTTTGGGAGAATCGTACGTCGTCCATCGTCGTCATCGTCGTCCCTTTTCATCATCGCGCGCGAAGAAGAAGAAGAGCATATATTTGAATTTGCGGTAAAAAACTTGTGGGTTCCTCCAAGCGTCGCTTCGACCTGACGAGGCACGAAATCATCCATCCTCGTCCAAAAATCATCATGATGTCCTCTGCTTTTGCGCTCGCCAAAGACGACTTTGAAAACGACGATTGCGACGATAAAATAAAAGAACACATGAAGTTAGTCCCGGTGAGATACGTGAAAGATTTCAGCTGCAGAGAGGAGATTGTGTTACACATGGACGCGTTAGATTGCAGTCGAAAGAACAAAGGTGCGTTCGCAGTTCGGAGCGTCTTAGTCAAAGGAAAAGGAAACGACGACGACCAAAACGAAGAGTTTTGGGAGGAAAAAAACACCCTTCAAAACCGAGAAGACCAAAC
>Ga0181553_10004242_pt1 | contig 12243 bp, 10 predicted proteins | sample 011ome_17_FD_133753 | JGI IMG/M metagenome (GOLD analysis project Ga0181553, IMG submission 133753) | Coastal salt marsh microbial communities from the Groves Creek Marsh, Skidaway Island, Georgia - 011502XT metaG (megahit assembly) | ecosystem: Environmental > Aquatic > Marine > Intertidal...
ATCTTTGGCTCACCTTGTATATCAAGATAGTTTATTAATAACTTTCCTGAACACTTTTCTGAGGAGGAAACACAAATACCTATTTGCGCAATAGGGTTAGAACCTGTATCTGGAACATTCCATCCAATATCTTTGCTTTCCTTATTTTGAAAAAAGAAATCATCAGAATTTATTTTAATTAATTTATCTTTTTCTCCCCAATATTTAATAAATAAATTTACAGTAATATCTTTATTTGAATTTGAAATTAATTGAGTTATTATTTTCTGACCTGAATAAACAATAGGACACGATATAAAATCATAATGAAAAAATCTCTCCCTTGCCATACCTTCAAGCTTTGTTAAATCCTCAGGAAAGAAAGTATCCACATAGCATTCACTATAAAGACCAGTTGATAAATCTTTAAACTCTATCTCAAGAGCACGTTCCCCTATATCTGATTTATACTCCGTGTTTGAAATAAAAGTTGAAGGATTATTGTCATCTAAATCATTTACTTTCCATGATTGAGTCGACTCTGGAAGATTGAAATGATATCTAGCTCCATTCTTCACTATTACATCCCCCTGCCCTTCTAAGTTTCTTGCTGTGTTAATAATCTTATAGGACTCCGTAAGTGCATCAGTTATTGTTTCACCACCAATTGCTGTTGGGCAGTAAATGGTATCATTAATGGGTGATAAATAATCAGGACCAGTTTTAAGACCTGCTAAACCATTTTTAATCCCTAAGATGCAGCCTACATTGCCTGAATTACAATCAGTATCCCAACCGGCTGTATTCACAATCATCAAAGTTTTTTGAAAATCATCATCTCCAAATAATAATGACATAATGATAAGTGCGTGATTTGGTACCATATGACAATTACCTAAGTATTTATCGTACCCATATTTACCGGCGATTTTTTCTCTGGCTTGTTCCCAATCAATATTTCCACCGCTCCAATCTTGAATATCAGAAATCAATTTAAAAATTATTGAGTCTTTTGGAATAAATCTTTTTGACTCGTTTATAATCTTGCTTATATCTTTTTCAACAAAAGCTAAGGCTTCCATAGCTGCAATCATTTGTGCTCCATATACTGCCTCACCATCATGACTTACACTACCTGCCTCTTTTGCCAGTCTAACAGCCTGCTCAGGATTGCCAGGGGATACTAAAGCCCATCCATCAATAAATATTTGCGCACCAATTTGCTCTGCTACTGTTTTTCCATTCATAGCGATTGAACCACTTTCAGGAGCATGAATACCTTGTTTTAAATTTTGGTATGCAGTGTCTTCCGTTGAGTTTCCTTTGCCACCCCACCACAATATCGTTCTATCTTCTATCAGATTATTCAACCACGTTTGACCAATCTGTTTTGCTGTAATATTTTTATCGTAATTAAAGTCACGTAGAGCTCTTAAAAAAGTAAAGGTACCGGTTATATCATCATCTGTAACACAAATAGGTTGTTTGAGTTTATCATTAACATAATAATTTATTGGACCTAACTCTTCCATTATTCTCTCGTAAGTCCAACCTTCAAAAGGTCTTCCTAAATAAACCCCAATTATTTTTCCTAAAACACCAGCATATACTTGTTCTTCATAATGTTTATCTAATTTCATACTAACCTACCCTTTCGAAGCTCCACTTGTTAATCCAGCAATAAATCTTCTTTGAAAAAACATAAATAAGATAACAATTGGTGCCATCATCATTACTGCGGAAGCATTTACGAGTCCCCAGTTATTTTCAAATCTACTTTGAAATGCAAATAGAATTGTTGCTATTGGTTTTTTTGTATCATCATGAACAAATGTTAAAGCAAATAAAAACTCATTCCACACAGCCAAGCCCACAACCAAACCAGTTGTCAAGAAAACTGGCCATGAGATTGGTAATGCTATCCTATAAAAAAGTTGTAAAGTATTTGCTCCATCAATTTTAGCTGCATCAAATAATTCATCTGGTAATTGAATCATGTATGATCGAATTAAAAAAGTTGCAAAAGGAGCATTAAGTCCTGCGTAAATAATTATTAATCCAAGATGAGTATTCATTAAACCGAATTCTTTCCACATTAGGAAGAGTGGTAAAATGAACATTTGTGCAGGAATTGATACTCCGACTAACAGATATACGAGAAATGCGTTAGATCCATGAGGATACAGTTTTGCCAAGCTAAAGCCAGCTAACCCTGAAACCGTTAAATTTAAAATTAATGTTCCAATAACTAATTTTGTGGAATTTAAAAATATTTGAGCGTACTCCCCTATTACCCAAGCATCTACAAAATTTGCAAGTCTGATTGTCATTGGAAAACCAAGTGGGTTTATTCCAAATTCTTCTTGCGGCTTAATAGAATTAAAAAAAAGCAACATGATTGGCAAAATACAAGTTAAGGCCAAAATTGTTAATATAGTGTAATTTGATACTAATTCTGATTTTCTATATTTAGCTACAATCATATTTCCCAACCCAGTTTTCTAAGAACCCCAAAAATGCTAACAATAAAAATTGTATAGATAAACATTAACGTTCCAATTGCAGATGAATACCCAACATTAAACCTATCAAAAGCTTGCGAATATAAATTAGTAGCTAAAACTTCTGAAGAGTAAGCGGGACCGCCTTGAGTTAAAATCCAAACATAATCAAATGTTGGTATAGACCAAATAATAATGATCATTATAGAAAAAATAAATATTGGTCGTATTAAAGGTAAAGTAACAAATCTAAATTTCTGAAATTTTGTTGCACCTTCTATGTCTGCTGCTTCATATAAACTGTTATCAACTTGATACATTCCTGTTATGTAAATAACGACCAAAAATCCCCAAAAATGCCATCCATCTACAAACGCAACAGCATACAGTGAAGTTTCTTTCATAGTAAAAGGGGAAACCGCCGGTATCAAATCTATTCCCTTACTATTGAGCCATGCCGGTAATCCATAAAGGGGATGAAAAATAAATTTCCAGATTTGACAACTAATTATACTTGCTAACATGTAAGGAAAGAAAAAGCATAGACGAAAAAGCATTTGCCCTTTTGTAATTCCAGTAAGTAAATATGCACAAGTTAGGGCCAATGCAATTGGAACAGTTAAAAATAAACAAGTCCAAATAATATTATGCCAAACAGCTTTTTTAAAATAACGATCATCAAATAATTCGTAAAAATTTTCAAATCCGACATAATTGATTTTGCCAAAACCATTCCAATCTGTCAGACATAAAGCAAGACTAAGTAGCGATGGCAGAGCAACCACCATAAAGTGAATACCCAAAACAGGTAAGATAAAATACCATGCTATAGAATTTTTACTAAAAAATATGCTCATGTGCTAAAAATAATACAGCGAGGCTTAGCCTCGCTGTAATTAAGTTTATTTATCTTGCACCAACAGGAAGAAGCTCTCCTTTTTTACGAGCTTTGTCCCACATTTTTTGGTGATCATACATATAATCTTCGACTGTTATATCTCCAGCCCAAACAACTTCCATATCTTTCCAGATATGTACTCCTGGGTCAGCTGGCCAAAAAGTCCAAGTAGTATAACCATAATTTCCTTTGCCTGTAGCTTCAGCAAAATCAACAAGGTATCTTCTTACTTGAGGACTCACACTATCTCTGATGTCATCTTCAGAAAAGTATAGTGGAACAACGAATTCTCCAAATTGAAAATCAGCTGCCATATCTAGAACTATTTCTTTATTTGAAAAGACAAAGTTTAGAACTTCAGCTGCAGCATCAGGGTTTTCAGAAGAGCCATTAATTGACATTGTTGTTCCTAAAGCTAACAAGTATGAAGGATCAGCACCGCCATCTCTAAGTACTGGGAAAGGAGCCCAATCCCATTCATCAGAAATATCAGCAAATCCTGCAGTCGTAGCACCAAATGTCCAAGTACCAATTGTCATCATAGCGGCACCTCTGCTAGCAAACATCGCATGAAAATCATCCCAACCTAAAGCATAATAATTTTCTAGACTTCCAGACCAGTAACCATCATCAACCATATGCTTTCTAAGAAGTTCTATAGCGCCAGTAAATTCTGGATCAGTCCATTCTTTTTCTCCAATAAGAGCTTTATAAACATTATCAGGTCCTGCATAACTATTGAGATACATTCCTGCTAAGTGTTCATGAGTTGGCTGCCATCCAGTTGAGCCATAAGCGAAAACATTCATACCAGCAGCTTTAATTTTCGCAGCTGTAGCTTCATATTCACTTAAAGTAGTAGGAACGCTCCAACCATTTTCTTCAAACAATGTCTTATTGTATAACATAATCATTGATTCAAATGTTTTTGGAGCTGAGTAAAACTCTCCATCAAAAACACCTGCTTGGTATGACCAAGGTAAAAGTTTATCTTCCCAACCAAATTGCTCAGAATATCCTTGCATTGATGTTAATAAGCCAGCTTCTTGATACTCTTTAACATATGACGGACCAGGTGTTTCAACTATATCTGGACCTTCACCAGAAAGCATAGCTGTTCTTAAGATATCATTTAATCCTTCTTTAAACTCCATAACAAGCTCAATCTCATTTTGTGAAGCATTAAATGCATCCACGAGTTTTGCTTGAAACACAGGGTCTCTATCTGCATTAGTTTCTGCCCACCAAGTTACTGTTGTCTTTGCAAAGGTGTTAAAAGAAACTATCGAAAAAATAGAAGTAATAAATACTATAAATAATTTTCTCATTGTTTTTTCCTCCATTTATATATGAACTTTAATTCCATATTTAAAAATCATTCAAGCATGTTAATTAACTTATTATAATAAGTTACTGATAATAATTTGTTACTGTTAAAGGTTTAACCGTAAGTTCTTGGTCGATTAATACTAACTTATTTGATTTATCATACATATTCCAAGTATTTAAAATTGCTGGATAACCTTTGGTAATTTTAAATAGATCTGCATCATTATTGCTTAAAATAACTGCAGATAGCTCCTGATCACTTCGATTAATTTTAACTTCAAATTGATTTATGAGAACTTCTAGCAAATTTTTATCTTTAAATATTTTTTTATTTACATTTTCGCCTATGATTTCGAATGGTATGTAAGCTCTACTAATTAAATATAATTCATTATTTTTAAGTCGCCTTAATCTTTTAATGTAATAAAGCGATGAAGAATTTTTAAATTTTTTCATAAAATTATTTTTAACTACCTCAACATCAATAAGTTTGTAATCTGCGTTTAATGTTACAGCAAAATCTTTAATCTCAGTTTGTTTCTTGTTTTGCAAAAGTCTATCAAGTATCAATGTTGCTTTACCTCTACTTCTTAAAATTCTGCCTTCATTCTCTAAAATATTAAGCACATTCCTAATTGTTAACCTGCTAACACCAAATAATTTAATTAGTTCGTTTTCAGATTTCATATTTGAACCTACAGGCCATGCGTCAGTTAAAATAAATTTAACAATTTGATCATAAATTATTTTATATTTTGGAGTACTCATGACTAAGCTAACTTATTATAATAAGATTAATGAATAAAAACATATAAAATTATAATTTTTTCCTATAATTGAGCATTAATAATGAATAATCTTCTAAAAATTTGGGCTGAAAACAAACCTGTTATTAATTCATGGCTTTCAATTCCTAATTCTTTTACTGCAGAGGCATTTGGTAAAATGGGGTGGGATGCCATAACAATTGATATGCAGCATGGACAAAGTGATTATTCAACAAGCATATCTATGCTTCAAGCTTTATCATCCAGCACCTCTACACCAATGGTACGGGTCCCTTGGTCTGAGCCTGGCATTATAATGCGAATGCTAGATCTTGGAGTAATGGGTATTATAGCCCCCATGATTAATTCAAAAGAAGACTGTGAGAAATTTGTTTCCTATTGTTACTACCCGCCTATCGGACAAAGAAGTTTTGGCCCAATGCGAGCTCAATTAATCCACGGATCAAACTATTTTGAAAAAGCTAATGAAAATATTTTAAGTTTTGCAATGATTGAAACACAGCAAGCGGTAGATAATTTGGATGACATTCTTTCTGTTCCTAATTTAACAGGCGTCTATATTGGTCCTGCAGATATGAGCTCTTCGTATGGCATGAAGCCAAAATTTGATGTTAAAGAAGATCCTGTATTTTCAAATATCAAATTAATTGCAAAAAAAGCTAATGAATATGGAAAAATTGCTGGAATCCATAACGGTACAACGCAATACGCAAAAGAAATGATAGATTTAGGTTTTAAGTTAGTAACTATTTCATCTGACTTTAGATCGATGTCCGCTCATGCACAATCTGTTATTGATGATATGAAAGATAAGACAAAAGAACCTCCAAAAAATGAAGCTTATTAATCTTTATTATCTTTTCTAAAAAACGGAATTAAAAAAACTAAACAGGCAATTAAAAAAAATAGGCTTCCAAACATTGCCCAAAAACTTCCAATACTTGAAATAACAAAACCTATTGCTGATATTATAAAAAGAATCCATCCAATGAAATTTATTGATTTATTACTCATTTTCTTTTTTGATCGCCTCTTCCATTTCTAATAACTCTAACCATCTATTTTCTTTATTCTCAAGTTCTTTTTCGAGAGTGCTTAATTTTTCTGTAACTTCTTCAAATCTATTATTATTACTAATATATAAATTTGAATCTTTTAATTCATTTTTTAAAGATAAAATTTCTTCTTGCATTATTTTAATTGCATTGGGGATATTTTCTAATTCAAATTTAAATTTGAAAGATAATTTTTCTATTTTTTTTATTTTAGTTATATTTTCTTTTTTCTTTGAACTTTTATTTGTAAGAATCTTGTCAGATTGATGGTTCAGAAAATCACTATACCCCCCTAAAAACATTGAAATCTTTCCATCACCATCAAATGATAAAATTTTATTTACTGTTTGGTCTAAAAAATCTCTGTCATGAGAAACAATTAATAAAGTCCCCTTGTAACTAGATAGCATTTCGGTGAGAAGGTCCATTGTTTCTAAATCTAAATCGTTTGTTGGCTCATCTAAGATAAGTCCTGTTTTTGGATTTGCTAAAACCTTTGACAATAATAATCTATTTTGTTGTCCACCAGATAACGATAAAATTGTGTCGTTAACGCGCTTAGGATCAAATTGAAAATCTTTTAAATAACTACAAACATGCCTTTCTTTTCCTTGGACTAATAAATAATCTCCTCCATTTGGAACTAAAATTTCTTTTAATGATTTATTTGCATTTAAATCGTTTCTTAGTTGATCAAAATAGGAGAATTCTAAATTCTTTTTTAATTTAATTGATCCACTAATTTCTTTAAGCTCTCCAACTAAAGTTTTCAAAAAAGTTGATTTTCCTGTTCCATTTTTACCAAGCAAACCAATACGATCACCTTTAGTAATCTTAACTGATATATCTTTTAATATTTTATTTTTTGAATTTGGATATGAAACAGAGGCTTTAATAAATTCAGCAATAAATTTTGAATTATCAGATGCAGGCTTTACCAACATTGGCTTCACTGACTTTATAGCCTGTCTATAAGATGACTCATCTTTTTCCAATTGCTCTTTTAATTGCCTTGCCCTTTCAAGTCGCTTTACATTTCTTTTAACTCTTGCTTTAACACCTCTTTGGGCCCACTCCACCTCTAGATTTACAAATTGTTTTCTATTTTTTAATTCCCGAGCTTCTTGATCTAATAATTCTTCAGACCAAGCATCAAAGTCTTTGAAACCATTTGGACTTATACGTAAATCCCCTCTATCCAACCAAAAAACCTTATTTGTAAAATTACTTAAAAATGTTCTATCATGACTGACACAAAGCATTACTCTATTTAACCCTTTGAGGTGCTGTTCAAGCCATTGTATACATTCTAAATCTAAGTGGTTTGTGGGCTCATCAAGTAGCATTATGTCAGAATCAGGTATGAGAGTTTTAGCCAAGGCAATCCTTCTTTTTTGACCACCTGATAAATTTTTTATATTTGCGTGTTTATCTAAATTTAAATTATTACAATAAATATCTATTTTAAATTTTTCATCATCATTTTTTAACACTTTACTTATCTCTTCCTCAACAGATTTAGAATAATCTAATTCAAAATGTTGAGTAAAGTAGGAAACTTTAAGATTGGGGAAGTTCCAAAGTTCACCGTTATCTAATTCTTGAGTTCCCATTACTATTTTCATTAATGTTGTTTTGCCAACACCGTTTTTTCCTACTAAGGCAATCAAGTCGTTTCTATGGATATTTAGATTTAAATTTTTAAAAATTTCTTTCTTCCCAAAACGTACGTCAACCTCTCTTAATGAAAATATTAAATCACTAGGCATTTATTTTAAATATAAAAAGAGAAACTCTAACAAGCCTAGTATTATGAATAAAAAAACAATTCTTTTAATGGACCATGAGCCTGAAGGGAAAATTAAACTAAAAAATTTTGGCATAAAGGCTATTATTACTAAATAAAAAAAAAATCTAACATAAACGCTGATATTTAGCGTTTATGTTTTTATATTTTATTAATCTTTGCTGTACATATAAAATAATACAGCGAACACAGCAGTAATGACTAAATTTACGTACGCTGTTGGACCTCCAGCTGCTCCAGTAGCGACATGATAAATAATCATCAATGTCCATAAAGCTCCACCTAAAGCATAAAGCATGCCCATAGATTTTACACTATCGCCAAGTGTATCCGGAATTCTCCAAGCCCAAATACCTATTATGAGCAAGGTTAAACCAAATATTTGTCCTAGAGTTAACATATCTGCCGTAACTTCCCAACCTGCAGCACTAAAAAATGCAGTACCTGCAAATATGCCAGCAAGACCATTGATAGCTAATATTATTCCTTGAACCTTAAATATTGTTCTCAAATTCATTTTACTCTCCACTATTAATTTAAAAACATTTTAAAGTTTTTTTTTGATTCGTTATTTAAATTATTAGCCAGTTTAATGTGTTTTAGTATTTATTTACTTTTATATTTCAATGTTTGAGACTTTAAGAAAGCTTTTTTAAATTTTGCAAAAGTAAAATTTTTTGTTTTACACGAGTCTAATATAATTTTTTCTTTGCTCTCAACAAATTTAATTGCATGTAATAATTCATCAATCACTTCATCATTAAAAGATACAGCTCCATGAATATCAGCGTGAATCAAATCATTATCTTTAATTTCCATTCCCATCACATTAACTTTTGTTCCAAACTCCATTAACGAAACTTCTGCATGACTAGGACTTAATGTCTTTGATAAAAATTGAAAATTTTTTGGTATGACATCAAGATCTCTGACTGATCCATTAGTTATGACTCCAAGACATCCAAGTTTATTGTGTATATTGGCATTAACTTCTCCCCAGAATGATCCTATAGGATTTTTAGTCTGATCATAAATAACAGAAATTTTAGGAAAACTACCTTTATTAACGTACTCATAATAATCAATTCTAATTGAGTGTTTAGTTTTTTTATTATGCTTTAGGGAACTAATTTTTGCTGTTTTTGCATATCCAACCATTGGTTTAATTTTTGGATTTAAACAGAAAAACTTTTCTTTTGAATATCCTTTAATCTTAAATTTTGGATCTAACAATTCCAATCCATTACAAATGGTTGGAGTATCAAATTTCTGGAGTTTCAATAATTTATTATTTTTCATTTAGCTGTATTTCCTTTCTATATTTGTTTGACTGATATGATGCAAAAACCAAAGATAGGCTTTTGATATTATCTTCTCCGCTGGTGTCATGAACTCTTTTCATATTAAGACATGAAATAAAATGATTGTGTGTATTAACGATACTTTCCTGAATTTGATCCCATGGTTTTGAGATCCATTTTAACTTTCTTGGATTACCTTTATGCAATTTTTTCAAACCTTTTTTATGAACAGTAATATTATAATCATAATCTAAATCTATTGAGCCGTTTCCATATTCTACATTTACTAAAGTTTGTGCAAATCTATCTGGAGTTTTTATCGACGAAATTGAAGCATCTATAATACTAACGCCGCCATTTTCATGCCGAACAAGTGAAGTAAATGCCGTTTCTCCTTTAAATTTTTTATTTGTATTTTGGTTAATGGTATAAACACTTGTTGCTTCCCCTAGAAAAAATCTGCTTAAATCATATAAATGAATGCCTACATCTAAAATCAAATATTCCTCTAAATCATAAAGGTAGGTTTGATTGGTATAGCCCACTGGATTAGCGTGCCGAAAAGAGATTTTAGAATATTGTGGTTTTTTTAACTGATATTGTTTTTCTAATTTTTTTAGTGTCATCAATGGTGTTTGCCATCTAAAGTTTTCATGAACCATTAAAGGTGTTTTAGTCTTCTCGTAAAGACTGACAATTTTTTTTGCATCCTTTAAGTTTTCAGCAAAAGGTTTCTGAATTGATGTAGCAACTTTTCTTTTTGATAATATTTTTCCTATTGAAAGATGAGTTTCCATTGTTGTTACAACATCAACAAAATCGAGATTTTCTAAATCTAATAATTTATTTATATCAGTGTAATAATGTGCAATCTTAAACTTTTTGGAAAAAGAAATAGCTTTTTTCTTATCTAAATCACAAACTGCAACGATCTCAATATTTTTAATTTCATTCCAAGCCTGCATATGATTATGGGCAAAAAAACCACATCCAATTATTGCCCCTTTTAATTTCATTAACTAACCTGAATTAATTTTATTTCATAAGGCTCAAAAGATAAGCTCTTTGTCGAGTCTGCAAAATTTAAAAATGAAAACTGAGATTTGCTTACTTGATCAAAATTATTTTTGTTAAGATAACTTTCTTGAAGAAGAGTTTCATTTTCTAAAATATAACTTGTCTGATTTGATGAGTTATTTGTTAATAAATAATACATTTTTTTTTCTTTTACTAGTTTGACGCCTGAGATTGAATTCATTTTTTCAATTTTATAAATTTTTGCATTTTTAAAATATAACAAAACTTCATAGAGATAAAATAATGGTCTCTTCTGATTGCTTTCTGTGAGTATACCATGAACACCTTTTAGTGAAGCAATGGTGATAAATTTTGTATTTTTTGATAAAGTTTCTGCAAAAACAGCAATCGTCCAATTCAAACCGATAAGACTATCATGTCGAGGATCGAAATCAGTCATTTCCAATCTTACTTGATCAATATTCGCAGCAAGTTTTTCTCCATAAGGATTAAAATGCATTCCAAGAGTCATGGGGCCAATGTGTATTGGTGTATCTTTGCTAAAATTATTAACTGAATGTAAAATATATTTTAGAGAATTAGGAGTATCTAATACACCATAATCACTTGCATCATGCACTATTGGGGTAAAGGAAAAATTAATTCCATCAAACTTGCCGTCTGGTTTTTTTCTATTTAATTCTGTAAAATTAGTTACCATACCAGAAAAAATGTGAACATCAGGTAATTGAATTTTAGCCTCTTTGTAATAATCTCCTAGTTTTGGAACTGATGGCCACTCACCAGCAGGTTGAAAGCTATTTAAATAAATTTTAGGACAGATAAGAATTTTATCAACACTTATTTTGTTTGAAAGAATGTAATCTTTTATATCTTTCACAATATCCTTAACCTTCTTAGTGTGATCGATAAGTGCAACCAAATAAATAGGTAGATTATTAAAATTTGGTTTACTCTCAGTATTGCGTTCAAAATCAACTAGATGATATACAAAATCAACATTTACTATATCAATTCCATTAGTTTCATTGTCAACTTTTATACCTATTTTTGGCATTGCGTATTCTTCTTGAATATTAAGAGGTATAATGTTTTGATTTGATATAGTTTCTAGTGAATTATTTTTTTCTCTTACAGTAATTTCTATTTCCTGATGAAAGGCAGAATTTTTATTTTCTTTATAAGGGAAGGGATCTAGTAAAGATCCGCTATAAATTTTATAGGATGCATCTCCCCAATTTCGCTGATCTTCCATTTCAAAATGAATACCATCAAATCTAATATTAAGAGCTATTGAATCAAACATTTCGTATGAAAGATTGTTAAATTTAACCATTGGTTGATCGGGTTGAATAATTAAGGGATATTTTAGTGTTTCAGTTGTCTGGTCACTTTTTGAAACAATTACTTGCTGATTAACAACGCCATCTAATGGCAAAAGAAGATTAAAGCCTATTCTATTTGTCCAAAAATCAGTTAAAAATTTACCATTGGCAATTAATTTTACAGAATTACTACCAATTGAAAGAAGTAATTTAACTTCTAAT
>Ga0181553_10004245_pt1 | contig 12237 bp, 10 predicted proteins | sample 011ome_17_FD_133753 | JGI IMG/M metagenome (GOLD analysis project Ga0181553, IMG submission 133753) | Coastal salt marsh microbial communities from the Groves Creek Marsh, Skidaway Island, Georgia - 011502XT metaG (megahit assembly) | ecosystem: Environmental > Aquatic > Marine > Intertidal...
TTCTCCATAGCTAGAAGCAAGATAGTAATCGCTAATACCGGAGTTGCTAGCACCTGAATAATAGAGGTAGCATACAAGGCCCATACATTTAACGGCAAACGATCCCAAGAAATACCAGGGGCGCGGAGCTTATGAATGGTGGTAATAAAGTTGGTTCCGGTTAGAATGGAAGAGAAACCTAGGATAAATACCCCAAGGGTTACCCAGATAATTCCAGCAGAGTTACTGTCCGAGCTGTACGGTGTGTAAAAAGTCCATCCGGTATCGAAACCGTTATTGGCTAAGGATAAGAAGGTGAAAATAGCCCCAAACACATAGATGTAGAAACTCGCTAAGTTCAACCTAGGGAAGGCCACATCTTTAGCTCCAAGCTGCATGGGAAGAATGAAGTTTCCTAAGGCGGCAGGGATGGAAGGTACTAGTACAAAGAAAACCATCATAGCCCCGTGTAAGGTAAAGAGCTGGTTGTAGGTATCCGCTTCGATAAAGGTTTTTGCGGGTGTCCATAGCTCGGTTCGCAGCGCGATGGCCAAGAACCCTGCAAGGGCAAAGAAGAAAGCTACCGCACCTAGGTACATGAGTCCAATTTTCTTATGATCGACGGTAGTGAGCCATGCCCACACCCCTTTTTCGTCGGTCAAGTAGGTGTTGGTCGGTGTCTGCGCCGGAGGAAATCGTTTTACCTTAAGCTTCGTGGGGGTCGTTGCTGCGTTGTTTGCAGTAGGTGATACACTTGCCATACGATTAGTCAATAGTTTTTAAATATTCAATGATATTGGTGATCTCTTCGTCGCTAATGCGTCCATCGTAAGGAGTCATTACGTTTTGGTACCCTTCTGCGATTTTCTCACCAGGGTACAGAATCGATTCACGGATGTAGTTTTCGTCCACGGTCACACTGCTGCCATCGGCTAGGTTGCGGTCGCGTCCCCAAATGCCTTTGAAGCTGGGGCCGATGAGATCGGAGCCGTCCACGGAGTGACACGTCTGGCAGCCTTGAAGGGATACGAGTTGCTCGCCTTGCTCGACCGGAGATCCACTAGGTCCGCCGCCATTTTCGTCTAACCAAGCCTGAAAATCTTCTGGTTCGTGCACAATAACCTTCGCTAGCATATTGGAGTGGCTGGTTCCGCAGTACTCGGTACAAAATACTTGGGATTCGCCAGCTTCTTCGGCCTGGAACCATACATAGGTATAGCGGTTGGGAAGCACGTCATGTTTAACGCGGTACTCAGGCACAAAGAAAGAGTGCAGTACGTCACGAGACTGCATTACTAATTTGATGGGTTGGCCCTTTGGAACGTGAATTTCGTTGATGGTCTGCGCACCGTTGTCGTAGCTTACGCTCCAGTTCCATTTGAAGCCGGTCACGTGGATTTCGTAGGCATCATCAGGAACCGTTTTCAGATTTAACCAACCAGAGTAGCCCCAACCGAATACAATAAATGTGAGCAGCAAGGGAATAACCGACCAGGTAATTTCCAAGGTGTTATTGTGCGTAATAACCGGAGTTTTGTCGTCTTCGGACTTTCGCTTGTAGCGAATGGCAAAGTAAATCATGGCGAGAACAACGCCCAAAAAGATGACTAAACTGGCCTCGTTAATGAAGTGAAATAGCCCATCGGTGGAGTCGGCGGTTAGTGGCGACTTGTTTTCCGGGAGCATAAAATCAAAAAGTCTTCCCATAGAAGGAACCTAGATGTTTATTTAATTAGTAATTGAGTGAATTTTTGCGTGATTCACGCAGCCAATAATACCCTAGAAAGATACCAAGAAAAATGAGTGTAGCCAAACCACCAAGGCTCATAATTCGCTTGGCCACGGGGGCGTAGGAATTAGAATTTGGATCGTATTGATAGCAATACATAATGAGTTTGTCAACGGTGTTTCCAATGGTGCCTTCCGAAGCTTCTAAGATGGCGGTCCGAAAGTCGAATGAGTTGTATCGCAACCCATACAAGTATCGGGTAATGGTGCCATCTGGGCTTAGTAGGATAATAGCGGCGCTATGTGCAAAGTCTTTGGTGCCTGGGATGGGAGCTACTCCAAATCCCACAGCAGAAATAAGGGAATCAATGGCGGTTTGTTTTCCAGTGAGGAAAGACCAACCTTCGTTTACCTGTTCAATGGTGGCAGCGTATTGCTCCGTTCCTAGTGTGGTGCCCCAGCTTCCGCTTTCGATGTAGTCTTTTTTAACGCGGGCGGCTAAGGTGTCTTTCTCGGTAGGGTCTATACTGACCGAGATAATGTCAAATTCTTTTCCTGGTTGCCAGGCCAGGTTTTGTACGGCGTCGAAAAGCCCGTCGATCACCAATCCACAAAGCACGGGACATTCATAGTATAATGGATTTAGGATAACCGGTCTTCCGGATGCAAGTAGATCTGCCAGTTGGACAGAATCCCCATTGGCTTTGGCAAAGGTTAAACCGGTAGGGATGCGCACTCCAAGTTGTTCGTCTATGCCTATATCCTGTATGAATGCAGGTTCTTGGGCAGAGTTTACTGCGTTTGAGCCGGTGGAGCTCGAGTTCATTCGGTTGTAACTGCTTTGGGCGAATACCATAGCCTGCGCAGCGAGACCGAACAGTAGAAGGGTTCCAAGAATAATTGACTTCGGCAATGCATGCAAAAAGTACTTCATAGAACAACGTTATGATAACGTATTACAAGGGTTGTGTCTCCGAAATAGGAGGGGACTATGCTCGGAAGCTTAGTCCTGGGTTGCAATCTTATCGATGGCCGCGTCAATAGGCATGTGGTAAACTCCTTTTTCGGCGTCTAACACCCCGTAAGACTGAATATGATTGTTGGCGTCTTCGGTTAGCTTTTCGATGGCATAATAGGTACTGGTCGCAGTGGCGTTGGCTTTGGACTGCTCAAAAAACATTTGAGAAGCAAAAATCCACACTACAACTACCGCAGTTACTATACCTACCCCTAGACCGGACCAAAAAATGAGTTTTTTGAAGTCCATGATGTCGTCATTCACCCCTATGGTTATCGCATTGGATAATTCCTGGTCAGAGGTTTCGACCGAAGCATCGTTTTGGGCGTCGATGGTGACGGTGGCTCGAGAAAATTCGTGGTGGTCAGCAGACATGATAAGTTCTATCTAAGATTACTGATGGTAGCTTTTTTCCAGACAAGCACCCAGCTTAGGGTCTTTTTCGGGAATCATGCTGTTTTGTTTGAATCGACGGAAGAACAGACCAAAAAAGATGCCGCCCAATCCGAGGAAGGTGCTGAGATCAATCCAGCTAAAGTGGATACCATGCGCACTTAGCGTAGGCATGGCGATCCAGTAAATTTCTAAAAAGTGCATAATTACTACGAGCACGCTTACGTATGCCAAAATGTTTCGGCGGTGCTTTTGTTCTCGGTTCAGTAGAATTAAGAACGGGAGTACAAAGCGGAAAATGAGTAAGCCGTAGGTGATATACTTCCAACTTCCTTCGAGGCGATGGTAGAACCAAATGGTTTCCTCGGGAATATTGGCATAGTATATAAGTAAAAACTGTGAGAAGGCGATGTACGCGTAGAACACGGTGAAGGCGAACATCCAAGCGCCCATGTCGTAAATATGCGCTTGTCCAATGGTGTTTTTTAGGTAGCCATTGCGCTGTAAGAAGAAGACCATTAGAATCATCACCGCCCAGAAAGACTGGAAGGAAATGGCGAAGAAGTACACCCCAAACATGGTAGAGAACCAGTGTGGGTCTAGCGACATTAACCAGTCAAAAGAAGCAAAGGCTATGCTAAGCCCAAATAATGGGATGGCTGGTGCACTTACTTTTCTCATGAGGGAAGTAATGCCCCAATCGCCGGTTTTGTCCATGTCGATGGATGCTTTGAACAGCTTGTGGCCTACAAAACCCCAAATCGCAAAATATATAACCTGACGAATGATAAAAAATGGGGTGTTTAGATAGGCCGATTTTCCTTTCAGGATTTTGTCTGCAGCAACGGCGTCTTCATGGCTCCAATGGTAGAGGTTGTGAATACCTAGGAGAACGGGAATGGCGAAAAGGGCCCAAATCCAGATGTTTGCTCCGAAGGTTTCTGGGATTCGGCGTACAACTACGCCCCATTTAGACTTGGTGATGTGGTGAAACATAACCATAAAGACCGATGCTAGAGCAATACCGGTGAAAAAGGTGAAGCTGACCAGGTAGGAAAAGAAGAACTGATCGGCGTTGATAAAGTAGCCGTAGGCGCTAACGAGTAACCCGGCAATCCCCACACCAAATAGAATTTGGGGCAGCTTAGAGTCGGCTGAAAACTGGAGGTTGTCGGTAATCGTGGGTTGATGACTCATGGGTGGTTCGACCTCTTAATTATCACTTAAACTTTTAATGTATTCGACCAAGGACTGTAAATCGCTTTGCGAGAGTCCGCCGTAGGCATCGGCCATGAGTGGATCGTAACCGTCCACAATTTTTGCGTAAGGATTCACGATGGACTCAATTAGGTATTCATCTTCCTTAACCACCGTTATCGTTTCGCCATCTTCGGTGGTGACGAGTCCTTCGCTTCCATATAAATCTTTCCAAGAGGGGCCAATGATAGCCGTTCCGTCACTGGAGTGGCAGGTTTGGCAAGCGTACATGGTAGATACTTCCATGCCGCGTTCTACGGTAGCCACAATTTCACCCTGAGTAGCTTCTTTAGCGGCGCGTGCCTCGGCTATGGCTTCTTGCTCGGCGGTGAATTCGGCTTCTAGACTTTCTACATCTACCCCAGCGGCAATTAGGTCTTCACGGGTAGCGTTTTGAGAAGCTTGTAGCGCTCGGACATAGGCAACAATAGCCCAACGGTCTTCTACATGCACTTGATGACGGTAGGAAGGCATGTTTCGCACACCGTTGTAAATAGCTGAGTAAATTTCTCCGTCTGGAGCTTCTCTGAGTCGGTCTTGATGAAAGGTAGGAGCAGGTACGTATCCGTATTGGCCGGTCATGATAATTCCCAACCCATCGCCCGCATTTCCGTGACATGGCGTACAAAAGACCTCATAGCGCTCTTTACCTCGGTACACAATGGACTTAGTTAGGTCAATGGGCATATTAGCTACCCATTCTCCATTCTCGTCAATACCTTCGTAGTACGCTTTATCCAGTCGGCTGAGCCCACGAGCTACGGTGCCTTCTACTGGGGTTCGCATGGAGCGGCCATCCTCAAAGAAGTTGTTGACTTCCTGGGCTTCCTTACGCTCTTGCTGGTCCATGTTCATGTTCGGGTGAATCGGTGTTTTTTCCGATTTCATTCCGCGACACCCTCCTAAGGCAAGGCTGAGTGCCAGAATCGATAAGAACCCACCCGTTCGGGCTGTTGAAACTATCTTATTCATAAACTTCCTCTATATGAGCCGCACCGGCTTCTTTGAAAAATTCGTGTACTTGATCGGCATGAAACTTACTGTCAGCAGCTTCTATGCAAACAAAAAACTTATCATCCGTAGAGCGCTTGAATCGTTCGATGGTAAACAGGGGATGATTAAAACGGGGGAGGCCGTTCAGGAAGAACATGCCAAAAACAGCCCCAAAGGCCGATAATAGAATGGTAAGCTCGAAGGTTACGGGCACCCAGGCTGGGGCATTGAAAAACGGCTTACCGCTAATATTTAGTGGATAGTCGATGACCGACATGAAATACATCATGCTGAGGGCAGCAGTAAAACCCAACAAGCCATGGCCTAATACAATCCATCCTAGTTTTGATTTTTCGAGTTTCATGGCCTTGTCTATTCCATGAATAGGAAAGGGGCTATAGGTATCGAATTTATCGTACCCAAGCTCAACCACTTTTTTGGAGACATCGATAAGCTCCCTCGGGTTGTTAAACTCGGCTAAGATTCCGTACATCTTTTTGGTTTCGGCAGACATAGGATTTCGTGTAATTAAGCGTTCTTAGGTTTAGCGACCGTCACGTGCTCGGGAATTTCTTCCACTGGCGCATGATACGTGCCATTTTCATCGTAGTTGTGCGGATCGGCTTGTGGAAGCACCGCTTTTACTTCAGCAATAGCAATCATAGGCAGGAAGCGTAAAAACAGTAGGAACATGGTTCCGAAGAGACCAAAGGTTCCGATGTACGTTAGAGCATCCCAGATCGTTGGCGAATAATAATCCCAAGAAGAGGGTAAGTAATCATTAGCCAACGAGGTTACCGTAATTACGAATCGCTCGAACCACATTCCAATATTCACCACAATGGAAATAATGAAGGTGAAGGTCACATTGGTGCGAAGTTTTTTACTCCAGAAGAACTGGGGAGAAATCACGTTACAGGCCATCATAATCCAGTAGGCCCAGGCATAAGGTCCGGTGGCACGCAGAACGAAGATGGCTTTCTCGTACTCTACTCCAGAATACCAGGCAATAAAGAATTCCATCATGTAGGCAAAACCTACCATGGAGCCCGTGACCATAATAATGATGTTCATTTTCTCCATATGATCATTGGTCATGATATCCTCCATGCCGTACACTTTACGCGTAATAATCATAAGGGTAAGTACCATGGCAAAACCCGAGAAAATGGCCCCAGCTACAAAATAGGGTGGGAAAATGGTGGTATGCCATCCTGGTATAACCGAAACCGCGAAGTCAAAGGATACAATGGTATGCACCGAAAGTACTAGAGGAGTAGCCAAACCGGCTAGAATCATGTACGCTTTCTCGTAGTTCCACCAGTGACGGTTCGATCCGTTCCACCCCAGCGAAAACAACCCGTAGCCTATCTGACGTATTTTGTCACTGGCCTTGTCCCGTAGGGTAGCTAAATCAGGAACCAGTCCCACATACCAAAACAGAAGCGAAACCGTAAAATAAGTGGATACCGCAAACACATCCCAAAGCAGGGGAGAGTTGAAGTTAGGCCACATTCCCATTTGATTTGGAATGGGGAATACCCAATAAATAACCCAGATACGACCTACGTGAATGGCCGGGAATATCAAGGCACACATGACCGCAAAAATAGTCATAGCCTCCGCAAAACGGTTAATCGCAGTTCGCCAATCCTGACGGAATAAAAATAAAATCGCAGAAATAAGGGTTCCAGCGTGGCCTATACCTACCCACCATACGAAGTTGATGATGGCCCAACCCCATCCAATCGGGTTGGTTAGTCCCCAAATACCGGTTCCTTCCCAAAACAGATAGCCAATGGATACCAGCAACAATCCTAACAGAGCGTTGGCGGGTAACATTAACAAATACCATGTTTTAGGGGTGGGACGTAGGTTTACGTCGGTCACCAGATGGGTAATACTTGCAAAATCGTGGTCCCCCTTTACGAGAGCGGGTTCGGGTACGTATTGGTATTTACTCATATATGCTGTGATGGGTACCGAGATGGATACCGGTCATTCGTTTAGTTTTAGTGAGCCGCCTCTGGCATGGTGTTGTCCACCAGTGCTGGATTTGGATTGGTTAGTTTGGCGATGTAGGAAGTACGTGGACGAACGTTTAGCTCCTCTAACATAAGGTAATTACGTTCGTTGCGCTTCATCTGCGTCACTGCTGCTTGTTCATCGGTCAAATCACCGAAGTAAATAGCGTCAGCTGGACATGCTTGCTGACATGCGGTAACTACTGCGCCATCGGCAGGTTTTACCGAGCCGGTATTGATTTTCGCATCAATCTTAGCTCGGTTTACTCGCTGCGCACAATAGGTGCATTTTTCCATAACCCCGCGGAACCGTACGGTTACCTCAGGATTCATTGCCATCTGTATAATATCTGGGTCTTCGCCCGTGGTCAAATATTCTTTAGGATAGTTAAAGAAGTTGAAACGGCGCACTTTGAACGGACAGTTGTTCGCGCAATACCGCGTACCGATACAGCGGTTGTAGGTCATTTGGTTCATCCCATCGTCACTGTGGGTAGTGGCTGCCACAGGGCATACCTGCTCGCAAGGAGATAACTCACAGTGCATACAAGGCACGGGTTGGTGCACCGCTTGAGGATCGTTTTCGTCGCCCATGTAGTAGCGATCGTTACGAATCCAGTGCATTTCACGGCCACGTCCGACTTCTTTTTTACCGATTACGGGAATGTTGTTCTCGCTTTGACACGCAATCACACACACGCCACACCCGAAACATGAGTTCAGGTCAATGGCCATACCCCATTGGGGCTCGTAATCTGGATACGTTTGCTCATTGAAGAGCGAAATAGGTTGATCTTCGCCCAATTCGGCGGCTTCTTTCATCCCCGGCACATCGTATTTGTGCACGTAGGCAAATGAGGCGTAGTTAGGAGTCTCTTTGTATTTCTCCATGGACGCTTGGCGGTACATATCACGACCTTCTAAACTGTGGTGATCCTGCACGCATGAAACGGGGTAATCGTTGCCGGTTGCGCTCACTTGTACCGTTCCAGCTACAGCGCTCGTTCCTGGACGCATTGGGAATACATTTTTTCCGCCGGCCATTTGCTCCGTATCATAGTCTGCTACTCGACCAAAACCTTGCCGACCATATCCGGCGTGTACGGTGATTGAATCGTCGGCTTGCCCAGGCTGTATCCACGCTGCCAGAGTTACCGTAGCACCGTTCTGGGCCGTCAATGTAACTTCTTTTTCGTTTTCAAGGCCTAATTTAGCTGCCGTTGCCGGGCTCATTAAAGCCACGTTATCCCAAGTAATTTTGGTCATAGGATCGGGTAGCTCTTGTAGCCATCCGTTATTAGCAAAGCGCCCATCGTATAAAGAAGCGTCGGCTTTTATCACTAATTCCATGCCATCCACAGATGCAGGGGCGCTTGGTCGTAGACTGCTGCTTAGTCGAACATTAGCTTTTTTGAAATCCATTACTACGCCAGACATAACGGCGGCAGCGGCTTGCCCACTATTGGGGTACCCATTTTGTTTAACCGCTTCGGCGCTAGGTGCGTCGCTTGCTCGGTCCACTCCGTCGTGTAGGAGTGAGGTCCATTTTCTGTCGAAATTCGTTGTATGGATGCCTTTAAAAGTGTTTTGCACCAAATCGTAGCCAGAGGTGTAGCTTTGAGTAGCAACAAGGTTAAGCAGCTCAATTTCGCTCATGCTGTCATGCAGTGGCTGAATTTGAGGTTGAATAACCGAACGGGCACCACCAAAAGAATATCCATCCCCCCAAGCTTCTAAGAAATGCGCACGAGAGAGATGCCAGCTGGCTTTTTTACTGGTTTCGTCATTGTAGGTAGAAAGGTGAATCACCTCTTCTACCGACGATAATGCGTTTTCTAAATCCCAACCAGCAGGGGCCGTTAATACCGGATTACCACCGATGATAATGGCTGCGTCCACTTCGCCGGCTTTCATGCTTGCAAGGGCCTCGGCCATGGCCGCGTGTTGATCGTTATCGCCAAGATGGGGCACTTCTAAGTAGTCTACGGTTTGCCCAACATTATTAAGTGCAACGTTAATCGCTGCTACGGTGGCATGGGCTTCAGGGGAGTGATCCCAACCAATAGATACCGCAGAACGACCTGCTGCTTCGGTTAAGTCATTGGCTAAAGCAACTAAGAAAGGAGTATGCGTAAATTTATTGTTCACTTCCGCATAAGCAGAAAGACCATTAAGTCGGGTTGATAGGGCTCCTGCAAGAGCGTCGGCAAAGGCGTGTACTTCACTGGCTTTAACTCGCAAACGGTGATCAGCAAAAGAACCGGTGATCGAGAATCCGTTTTCTACGCTATAAATTCGGTTCATTGCGTCGTCACGGCTGGTTACGCGTCGTCGCGTGGTTAGCTGCTTGGCATATTCCACCGTGTTAGGATGGGTAGCGGCAAGAACATCATCGTCCAATGAAACCACCACATCGGCGTTCATGAAATTGTAGTGAGAACGTAGGCGACGTCCAAAGGCCATTTTGTTACCTTCTAGTACGTGCTCTTCGCTAAAACTTTCGTAGTTCACCCACTGTGCGTTTGGAAAGCGGCCCAAGAACTCTTGCTTGGCTGCATTGTAGGTAATTCCTGAGTTGGCCTCACTCATAACCACCACACGTTTGTTGGTGTCGGCGAAAAAGGTCTGCGCAAAGGCTATAAAATCTTGGCTAGTGGCCTTACTTCCGTTGCGTCGTGGTGAGCGTGAGCGGTCGGGATCGTACATTTCCAACATGGTTGCCTGATGGTAGGCGTTGGTGTTCCCGTGACTGCCTGGGTGTAGGTCGTTACCTTCAATTTTGGTTGGGCGACCTTCGTGATTTTCGACTACAAGCCCTACAAGGTTCCCATGAAAAGGCATGGCACTGGCATAAAACAAAGGTATACCAGGTACGATGTCCTCGGGTTGTTGCGAGTAAGGGAGAATTTTTTGGACCGGACGACGACAAGCGGCAAATCCGGCTAGGGCAATGGATGCGCCCATAACGCGAAGAAATCCTTTTCTAGAAACGCCGTCGTTTAGTTCGGTAGCGTTTTCTGGGAATTCTCGCTCTACAAAATTCTGATATTCTTTGTTTTGAGCTAACTCGTTTAGACTCTTCCAATAGGTCTTCGGGTTTGCTTGGGTGGATGATTCGCTCATGTAAGAAAAATTATATGCGCTAAACGTTGTTGGTGTTCAATCCGAAATTCGTTGCTTGTTCGTGATTCAGACTTTTGGGTTGAATTAATAATGACAGCCCTGACAGTATTGCGGGGGACTTACGTTGTTCTTTTTCACTAATTCCGCTCCCAAAAGGAGTTGGTCTTCGACTTCGTAGCCCATGGTGGTCACTTCCTCTACTGGGCGTAAATATTTTTCTGGTGCTCTGTGACAATCCATACACCAGCTCATGCTCAATGGCTCGGCTTGGTATACTACTTCCATCTTGTCGATGCGTCCGTGACAGCTTTCGCACGCAACTCCTACATTTACGTGTGCTGCGTGGTTGAAATAAGCGTAATCAGCTAAGTTGTGAACACGTACCCATTCTACCGCTTTTCCAGTTTCCCAACTTTCACGAATGGGCGCGAGTTTTTCGCTGTCGGTTAAAATTTGATTGTGACAGTTCATACAGGTTTGGGTCGGAGGCACGTTAGCCTGCTTTGAATCCCATACCGAGGTATGACAGTATTGGCAGTCTAGGCCTAATTTCTGTACGTGGATTTGGTGAGAATAGGGAACCGGCTGTTCAGGTGCGTAGCCAACATCGGTATATTCTGGTGAGAAGTAGTACCAAATTCCAAAGATGATCACATTGACGGTCACAATAAGACCGATGAGTATTTTACGAGGAACGTGATTTGTCCACTCTGGGAAAATCTGCGCCATATATATGAGTGATTACTGGTTAGTCAAAAACGTGTTCTGTATAATCGTTGAATAAGCTAGCCTTTTAAAGCCGGACAAATCTAGCATTATTTCGGATTTGATAGTATTGAAATCGTCCTAATGCTTGGTATTTGTACTCATTCTAAATAATCTCCTTATTTAACTGCTGGTGTAAATGTGAAGATTATCTGAAGAATATAAGAACATTCCCAAAAAAAGTTTGGTTAAAGCGTACAAAAGAATACTAATTTCTTAAAAATATGCTTTCTTTTAAAAGCTACTTAATGAATGTAATCTCCTATTATTATGAATACCTCACTCGACGATCACTCTTCACTATCCGATTCCCTGCCAACTTCTGTGCGCGCTTTGGAGGGGATTGATGCACGCAAAGCTCTTGGTTTGATACTGGCGGTGAGTGCCGCCGCTTTGTTGTTTTTGGTATGGCTCATTTATTTCAAGGCTCCAGCCGCCACGGAAGTGGCTTGGGTGTCTAATCTATCCGCGGTTAATGCGGCACTGAATTCACTTAGTACGGTATTTTTGTTGTTGGGCTTTCGCGAAATCCGTGCACGTAATTTCGCCAAGCACATGCGCTTTATGATTTCTGCCTTTATAACCTCTGCACTGTTTTTGGTGAGTTATATCGTGTACCACCACTTTGTAGGGGATACTCCTTTTACCGGTCAGGGTTTTATTAGGCCTGTGTATTTCTTTATTCTCATTTCGCACATCGTGCTTTCTATCTTTGTGGTACCACTGGTGTTGAGTTCGTTTCTGTTTGCCTTTTCGGGTAAGTTCAGTACCCATCGTAAAGTTTCCAAGTGGACCTTCCCCATCTGGCTTTATGTTTCGGTAACGGGAGTCATGGTTTTCTTTATGCTTAAGTTCTTTGGGTGATTGTGCTTCAATTTTACTTAGTATTGGGTAGATGTCGCATCGATGTCGTTTTATCAAAGGCCTTATTGCACTAGCTTAATTCCATGAACAAAA
>Ga0181553_10004246_pt1 | contig 12237 bp, 12 predicted proteins | sample 011ome_17_FD_133753 | JGI IMG/M metagenome (GOLD analysis project Ga0181553, IMG submission 133753) | Coastal salt marsh microbial communities from the Groves Creek Marsh, Skidaway Island, Georgia - 011502XT metaG (megahit assembly) | ecosystem: Environmental > Aquatic > Marine > Intertidal...
ACGACGTAGACTTCAACATCCCGATCTAATCGCAATTGTTTGACAAATGACTCGGTCTCCCGCCCTGCTGTTCCGTCTCCAATCGCCATCACTTCAACTTTATAGGCTTGTACCAATTGACTGAGTTTGGCAGCGGCTTTCGAACGGTCTTTTTGAGGAGGGTGTGGATAAATGGTTTCATTATGCAATAAAACACCTCTTTCATCTAAACAGACAACTTTACAACCTGATTTAAAGCCCGGATCAATGGCTAGGACGCGTTTATTACCAACAGGAGGTGCCAATAATAACTTATCTAAATTTTTAGCAAAGGTCCGAATGGATTGCTCATCTGCTAAATCTTTATAATGTTTCTTTGTTTCATTCTCTAATGCAGGTTGAAGAAGGCGTTTATAAGCATCATTAATGGCTTTTTTTACCCATTCACTCGCTTCGTTATTTCCCTTTACATAAAAGCACTCTAACCAATTCATGGTATAGGTCGGATTCGGCTCAATTTTCATCCGTAATAATCCTTCCTCTACTCCTCTCAGAATAGCTAGTAAACGATAAGCGGGGCAATTATTCAGGCGCTGTGCATACTCAAAATAATCGCGGTATTTTTGAGCATCGGCCTCTTTTGACTTGACCAATTTGGAGGTTAAAACGCCATGTTCAATAAAACTCCCCCTTAACCGATCCCGAGCAATATCGTTTTCGTTAATCCAATCAGCAATAATATGACAGGCTCCTTCAAGCGCATCTTCTTCACTGGCATATTCTTTTGAAGTAAATCGACCTGCTGCTCGATAAGGATCGCCATTATCTTGCTTCATCAAGATCTTAGCTAATCCTTCTAATCCGCCTTGACGAGCTTTTTCTGCTTTGGTTTTTCGTTTGGTTTTATAAGGTAAATAGAGGTCTTCCAACCGATTCAAATCAAAGGTGCTTGTCAACTTATCCTTTAAAGCAGGAGTGAGTTGCCCTTTTTCTTCTATGATGGAGAGGATATAGTTCTTGCGTTTTTCAATCTCCTGAAATTGCTGATCGGTATCCTGAATTTGCTGAATTTGTAATTCATCCATATTCCCTGTCTGCTCTTTTCGGTACCGAGCGATGAAAGGAATGGTTCCACCTTCATCCAATAAAGACAAAACAGCCGCCACTGATTTAGGTTGAATCGTGGTTTGGGTTTGGATATATTTTTCTCTATTCATATTTGCAATTTCTAGGCTACGAATGTAGCGAAATTTAGGTGGAATATGGAGGGCTTCCTCTCCTAAAAAAGCTTAACTTTAAGGCTTGATCAAATCCTTAAGTTATTTGCCCATGAGATCCAATTTAAGTCATTTAAAGGTTGTTGAAATCGCCAGCGTTTTGGCAGGCCCTTCAGTTGGATTGTTTTTCGCTGAACTCGGAGCTTCTGTTCTTAAGGTGGAAAATAAAAAAACGGGAGGTGATGTTACACGGTCATGGAAATTGCCGAGTGAGGACAAGGATGCTCCGATCTCTGCTTATTACTGCTCGGTAAACTGGAACAAGGAATCCATTTTATTGGATTTTAAAGATCCTGAATCATTTCAATTGCTTTTAAAACATATCGAAACAGCCGATTTGCTCATTGCCAATTTTAAAAAAGGAGATGCTGAAAAATTTGGATTGGATTACCCGAAAATGAAAGCATTGAACCCCAACTTAATCTATGGCGAAATTACAGGCTTTGGTCCCGACAGCGACCGAGTCGCTTATGATTTAATTTTACAAGCCGAATCCGGTTTTATGTCTATGAATGGAACCCCCGAATCCGGGCCTGTGAAAATGCCCGTAGCACTCATTGACGTATTAGCCGGGCACCAATTGCGAGCCGGTATTATGATGGCTTTATACGAAAGAGACGCCATGAAAAAAGGCGGTGCCCACGTGCAAGTCTCCTTATATGACGCAGCCGTTGGAGCTTTAGCCAATCAAGCCACCAATTGGTTAATGGCCCAGCACATTCCCGTTCGTATGGGCAGTCAACACCCGAATATTGCACCTTACGGTGAACTATTTCAAACAAAAGATGGCAAAACCATCACCTTTGCCATTGGCAGTAATCGACAGTTCAAAAACCTTTGCAAAACGCTGGAGTCCCCGTCCATAGCGGAAGACCCGCGGTTCAGATCGAATGCTAACCGTGTCACCAACCGCGCTGCTTTGAAAGAAATACTGGAAGGCCTGGTGATCAAGTTTGAAAAGAAAAACCTTTTGGAAACACTGCATGCACTTTTTGTTCCCGTCGCTGAGATTAAAGATTTAAAGGCCGTATTTGAAACACCTGCTGCGCAAAATTTGGTGCTCGAAGAAGAACGTGAAGGGTTAAGAACCAAACGTGTTGAATCAACCGTTTTTCGGATTGAGCGGTAGTTGATTGCTTCGCAGGCTGATAACCCTGCTGCGCAAAATTTGGTGCTCAAAGAAGAACGTGAAGGGTTAAATACCAAGCGCGTGGATCCTATTCATATTCTCTTCACACGTAACAAATGGGCAAACAAAAATGGATTCATCAATAACCTATATTCACTCAGAGAAAGCAAGTTTTACTTCAAAGATGATCCAAAGTATGTCTTCCCTCTTTGGGGTAAAAAAGGGTGGTGATATGATCAAAAAGTCGAATCAAAGTAAATCGACTGAAGTTCCGACTCCCGTTCCAACATCCATGTGCAAAAAGTATGATATTCAGGAATCCATTATAAACAATAGAAAAGTTTGGACAATAAAACCCAAGGAAAACGGATCTGACAAGGTTGTTCTCTATTTGCATGGTGGAGCTTATGTGACTACGATAAAAAAGTACTACTGGAAGTTTGTCGAAGAACTTATTCTAAAAACAAATGCAACGATAGTCATACCAGATTATCCATTAGCCCCAAGTTCAAATTGTGAAAATGCTATAGATTTTGTTGTTCAGTTGTATCAAGAATTACTTAAAAAATACTCCTCTGAAAACATTGACTTGATGGGTGACTCATCCGGAGGAGGCCTAGCACTGGGGTTTGCCATGCAATTGAGCAAAGAAAACAAACCTCAACCCCATCAAATCATCTTGCTCTTTCCATGGTTGGATGTGACAATGAGCAATAAAGATATATTAGAAATTGACAAAAAGGATAAAATCCTTGGTATTGAACCGCTGCAGATAGCAGGAAAGGCATTTGCAGGCGAACTTGATTTGAAAGACTATCGGGTAAGTCCGATATATGGTGACTTTTCAGGATTAGGAAAGATCTCTGTTTTTATCGGAACTCATGATTTGTTTGTTGCAGACTGCCGAAAGCTTAAAAGCTTAGCCAAAACTTCAAATATTTCAATGAATTATTTTGAATATCCTAAAATGTTTCATGGTTGGGTACTTGCAAGTATGCAGGAATCGAAAGTTGCTATAAATCAGATCAGTTCATTAATAAAAAATGAATAAAGTTGTTACCAAAAAAAACGAAACATAACACAGCAACTATAGTTCCCCCCCCCCGCCCCGCTGGGTTTGTAACCCTGCGGAATACATTAAGGCGTGGGGGGTTGAAACCCCATCAACAGCAAGCACAAATTTCAAGGCGGTTACCTTTTAGGGTTGTTTACATCTGTAATAAATAATGAATATGAAATATAGTATTGCAATAATCACTTTAACTTTAATACTGGCCTCATGTACTGTTAATCTTGAGGACAAAGGCAGCAAAACAGAACTATTAAATTTCGTTTATAATGAAGAGAATTTGGAGCATCAAAAATATACGATCGATACACGGGTAGATAATATTATTGAGGGTGACAACGGTACTAAAATTAAGATTAAGAAAGAATCTTTTGTTGATACAAAAGGAAACGTCATAAAGGATACGGTTACCATAAGCTTAATTGAAGCGCTAGATCCATTGAGCATGGTGATGGGTAATTTGACCACAACTTATGATGGCCAACCATTGGAGTCAGGAGGTATGATTCAGGTCATCGCCACTTTTAATGGTGAAAATTTGGAATTAGCAGCGAATAAGAATTTGTTGGTCGCTGTTCCATCAGACACCCTATTACCTGGCATGTCTATATTTGAAGGAGCAAGAGATACCATCGGTAGTTTTAATTGGTTTAATCCTGTCCCAATTGATGACCCCAGCGGAGTTGACTTGGAGGATACATTGGCAGATGATATTCAATTTGAATTTGAAAAATCACATAATATCAAATACCTCGTAGAAGGTTTCGAAAAACAGGAGGATCAACCAATTGAGGTACGTGATGAAGTGAGCAGAATTGCATGGGAAGGGGCTGGCTTAAAAATCAATGCCGACTCTTCATTGATGATCGATACTTTCGAAGTGAAATTCTTCAAACAGGATACATTGACATTCTGGAGACAAGAATTCAATGTGAATCAAGGAACAAATACATTCATAACGGATCAAAATTTATCTTACGTCTTTCAAATGAAAAAACTCGGTTGGGCAAATATAGACCGCTTGTTAGATGATCCACGAACGACAGATGTTGATTTATTCGTGAATGTCAAAAACCATGAGGAATTTGATTTTGTATATGCAACAATGATTACAAAAAACATGTACCTGCCGGGCTATCAAAAAGCAGACAATACGTATTCATTTACACACGGAGACTATGAAAAACCGAGATTGCCAGTTGGTGAAAAAGCAACAATAATCGTAACTGCAAGTAAAGGTGGTAAAACCTATTTTGATTTTCAAACGATTGAAATTGCCGAATCTCAAAAAGTCGAGTTAAATCTTAATGAATCTTCCAAAACTAAAATTGAAAAGACACTGGAAGAATCGCTTTAAGAACGGGTAATAATCATATATTGCGCGCATTAATACTCTAAAAACAAACCATTCTAAGCCATTATGAATCTATTAAATCGCTTCAGCAGACCCGTCAGATTCGCTATAGGGATTCTTCTAATTGGTGTCACCTTCAAAATAATGCATTGGGCTGGGGGAAATATGATCATGTCACTTGCATTTGCGCTGATCCTCATTTTCTATGCGATTAAAGTCATTCAAAAAACGGACAGAACTCCTATCGATTTTATCAAACTTGTTTTGATCAGTTTTTGGTGTATTCAAGGAATCTTAAGTATTAATCATCTTCCCTTCTCCTATTATTTTAAGTTTGGATTTTGGATTTCCCTTGTGGTTTGGGGAGTATTAGAATTCAATTTAGCTGCAGAGGAAGATCAATAACTACTTCTTCTTCAACCGCTTTTTAACACGATCATCAATCAAGCGCAATAGCAAACGCCCCTCTTGCTCTGGTAAACGTCGGCCAAAGGATTTGTTTTTATTGAAATATTTAAAGGCTAAGGAATCTGTCCCTAAAGACCAATAGGCATTTTCAAAGAAGTTATTAAACGACAGAGGCTCTTCCTTTACTTGATGGAACTCTTTAATATTCTCGAAAAAATACCGGTTGGCTTTGCCGTAAGACATAATTGATTTTTTGATCGATAAGGCTTCGTGATCAATCATGATCAATTCTTTCCCGTATTTATACCAGAATAAAGACTTGACGGTTTTATATTCAAAATAAGCCCAAAAGGCGATAAACACAATCGCATAAATGGTTTGATTTTCTTTGGTTTCGACATCCGGTGTTTCGGCATAATTTAATGCCTCGAAGTCTGTAAAAAGTAAATAAATCATGACCAAACCAATAAAGGTGAAACTGAATACCCAAAAGGTTAAAAGCCACTCTTTCCAGTTGTTTTTGATAGGGCGTATGACAATCGTCGTTATCCCTTTTTCATCCGCATGACTAATTCTGTCACCAATCCACTTTGCCATATCCTTAATTCATTTGAATCAATTTGAAATCATTGTAGCTTACAATGACGACCCGTTGATTTTCACGCCCAGAACCTTGTTGGATTAATCTGAATTTAAAGTCATTCTGAACCAAATCCATGCGATGGCTGGCAATGGCTAAATCAAAATTGGTTCCGTATAAATGCAAAGCACTCATAAAATACATACCAAAATCAAATCCTTGAATGGCATAAATAGATGGATCAGTCCCATATGCAGCGCGGTATGACTTTATCAATTTTACAGCCTTAGGTGAGTTATAATCTACAAAACGATAAGATGCATAATGCTGATTAGTTCGATTACGGTATTTCACATCTAAATCATCATATTTATTCCAATCCTCCAAACCAAATGAAACGATCTTTAAGTTTTTAGAATAAGGATTCATATTCAATACCTGATTTAACGTTGACATGGCACGCGCAACAAACTTTAAATTGGTAGATGGAATGATAAAGATATTCGTTGTATCCTTATTAATCACACCATTCAAATCACGTCCGCTTGAACTTCCTAAAGAAGCCTCTACGATCTTCATGCTATAAGCACCGCTAACTGATTGTATACGCTCATTGTATCGATCACGGACACGCTCAAACAAAGTTAAATCTGCCGCGGAAGTTGGCTTGATCAAAATGATTTTATGGTGTTTGTGTTTTTCAATCACATAATCCACGATGCCATCTAAAAGCGTCATATTTGAAGCCACACCTTTGTAGGCATAAGGATTTTGATAAAGCACATCCGAATCTGAATTAAATGGTAATACGATGCGAATACCACGCTCTTTGCATGCATTTACAGCATAATCAATCGTATTACGATACAATGGCCCAACAACAAGATCCATGTCTTTAAACTCGTCTTGATTCATGTACTTTTTAATCGTGTTGGTATCGCGCTTGGTATCGTAGATAAACAATTCAACATTCAGACCTGCTTTTGACAATGAGTCAGCGGCTAATAAGAATCCTTGGTAAAATTCAAATGAAATTTTTGTTGTTGGATACAATTCACGGACTTGACCCAATTTGAGCGATTTGCTCATTTCGCGTTCATTTAAATCGAGCATTAATGGCAAGAACAGAGCGACATTATAGACGTCCTTCATGACCAAGGTGTCATCAATTTGAAGCAAACTATCAGATGGCAGATTATCTAATTGTGTGAGGTCTTTCTGAACGACATCATAATTCACTTTTTTAATCGGAATCAATAAAACATCTCCTTTTTTAACCTTAATACTCTTCAGATTATTCAACGCTACGATTGTATCCTGACTTACCATATAACGTTTGGCAATTGAATACATCGTCTCATGCTTTAGAACGGTATGTTTGATAATCGAATCCTGCAATGAAAGATTATAAACCGGTTCTGTCTCCTGTGGTTTTACAACTGGATCGGTTTGTATTACTTCACCTGGTTCTGATGAATCGGCTGCCTTTGGAACGGTCAATTGTTGTCCTGGTTGCAATCCATCGGACAAACCTTCATTCAATTCTTTTAAATCAGCAACGGTACAATTAAACTTCTTAGAGATACCATATAAGGTTTCCCCTTGCTTGACGGTATAGTTACCGTAGTGTCTTTCATTAGAAACTGGAACAGGAATATAGATTTTTTGTCCTAATGTGAGGTTATTGTCTAAGCCTTCATTGGAAGCTAAAATCTTTTCCAATTCCACATTGTATAGGCGATGAATTCCGTATAAGGTATTGCCCTTTTCAACGATGTGAACATAGTACTTTTTCCCATCTTTTGTTTCTACTTGTGCATTGTCAGGCTGTGCCCAACTATACCCTATAAAGAGTAAAAACAATAAACATGTATTCAGAAATTTCTTTATCATAATCTTAACTATTCAATATCGAGGAAATAAGTTAACCTACTCCCACTCGATCGTTGCTGGTGGTTTCGAACTGATATCATAGGTTACTCGGTTAATTCCTTTTACCCCATTGATAATCTGATTCGAAACTTTTGCCAAAAACTCATACGGTAAATGACACCAATCGGCTGTCATACCATCTGTTGAAGTTACCGCCCTCAATGCTACAGCATTTTCATAGGTTCTTTCATCGCCCATAACGCCAACCGTTTGAACGGGTAACAACATCGCTCCAGCTTGCCATACATCATCATATAAATCCCATTTCTTGAGACCTTCAACAAAGACATGATCAACCTCTTGCAAAATCCGTACCTTTTCAGGTGTAATATCCCCTAAGATACGAATCCCTAATCCTGGTCCAGGGAATGGATGTCTACCAATAATGGTCTCTGGAATTTCCAATGCCCGTCCAACCCGTCTGACTTCATCTTTAAAAAGTGACTTCAAAGGCTCGACGACTTTTAACTTCATATAATCGGGCAATCCACCTACATTGTGATGCGATTTAATTGTTGCCGATGGCCCGCCTGTAGCAGATACCGACTCAATGACATCTGGGTAAATGGTTCCTTGCCCCAACCACTTGGCGTCTTCCACGTGATGCGACTCTTCGTCGAATACATCAATAAAAACACCTCCTATTATTTTTCTTTTCTTTTCTGGATCTGCTTCTCCTTTTAAGGCATCATAAAAACGATCTTTAGCATCAACGCCTTTGACGTTCAATCCTAATCCTTTATACGATTCTAAAACAGATTCAAATTCATTTTTACGAAGCAGTCCATTATCTACAAAAATACAATACAACTGATCTCCAATTGCCTTATGCAATAGCGTTGCTGCAACGGATGAATCAACACCTCCAGACAATCCTAAAATAACGCGATCCGTTCCGATTTGCTCTTTTAAAGACGCTACGGTAATATCAATGAATGAATCCGATGTCCAACTTTGTGAACAACCACAGATTTTAACGACAAAATTTTCTAATAATGCTTTTCCATCCTCCGAGTGATATACTTCTGGATGAAACTGAATACCATAAGTGTGTTCTCCTTCAATATGATATCCAGCATATTCAACATCCTCTGTACTGCAAATAGTTTTGAAATTGGCTGGCACTTCTTTAATTGTATCACCATGACTCATCCACACTTGTGAATTGTCCCGAACACCAGCCATTAAAGGGGCAGATTTATCAACGTATGAAAGATTGGCACGTCCGTATTCTCTAATTTTTGATGGCAATACCTCACCTCCAAAATGACTAGCCATGAACTGAGCTCCGAAGCAAACACCTAACAAAGGAATTTTACCTTTGTACAATTCTACTTCTGGTTTTGGTGAATTTTCATCACGAACGGAAAATGGGCTACCTGAATAGATAACGCCTTTAATATGTGACTCGAGTGCCTTTGGCTTATTCCACGGAACGATTTCACAATAAACATTCAGTTCTCGTAATCTTCGGGCAATCAACTGCGTGTATTGCGACCCGAAATCCAAAATTAAAATTGTCTCTTGCATCCCGCAAAGATAAAACAAGAATGGTTTTTGAGTTCATTTTTCAGCTGAAAATAATTATTCGCCGAAATGAATCCAGTATTCGGTAGAAAACAGGTGAGATTGGATGATTTATGGTTTTAAATCAAAAGATTCAGCTAACCAATTTCCAAGATTTTCATTATTGGGCTTACCGTAGAACTCAGAAAGATAAGCCGTAATCTCCTAAATTTTCTGGGCATCATCCTTATCAGAAAATTCATCTAGTATTATTTGAACTTCATCTTTTAACTCCTCTAATTCTGGAAAAACGGGCGTAAATGTGTTGATTTTTTCAGAACCATCTCCTTTACGATAATACAAAGTCATTTCTTTTTCCTCAACAGGAATAGGCTCCCCATCAATTTTAAATAAATCGGTCTTACTGATGACTAATTTATTTCCTTCGGTATAAGCCAGTTTTTTTACGGATGGTCTCTTCGTCATGCGCATAACTCACATAAAAAAAGTTTTTATCGTCCATCTTAAAATTTTGATCCCCAATTTCTAATGCCATTTCCTCAATAATCAGATAATTTCCGTCAAAGTGTTTTTGAAGGTCTAATAAATTGATTAACGCTCCAGAACGGGAAGAAATATTATTCGCCGCCGGTAAAATTTTTGTTTGTCCTTTTTCAGAAGCCGAAAGTACAAAGCGTCCTTTTAAGCTGCTAATGACTGCTGCACGAGATTGCTGTGTTTTAAACGACAGCTCGGTTCCTGGCAAAAAGATATCACCTTTTTTCATGTCCTAATTAGTACGCTGAAAGATAATACGTCCATCAAGACGAATCACTATATACTTGTCGTTATTGGCTAATTTTTCCGCTCGATCCATATCCATATATGAAAAGAGCCCGCCTGCTAAAAATGCAAATCATAAACCTAATATTAACCGCTTGCTCATTTGTTTATTCTTTTTACTGCTCGACTCCATATTAACAAGTTTTATACCATTTTCATGATAAGTTGTCCTGAATAAGTTTTAATTCCTTTTTCACCGCTTTTAAGCGGTCAATAATTTCCTCATGCGGCTCGGCCGTGGCTTTCTTATTTTTCAATTTTAATTGCTGTCGTGCACCGTCAAGTGTAAATCCTTGCACCTTCACTAATTCATAAATTTCCTCGAATTTCGCGATATCCACTTGCGTAAAAAGTCTATTCCCCTTTTTATTCTTTTTAGGCTGAATTCCCTTAAACTCCTTCTCCCAATAACGAATCAATGAAGCCTTCACTTCAAACATATTAGCCACTTCCCCGATGGTATAATATAATTTTGTCAGGTCTTTTTTCACGTTCAGGTTTAAGTTGTAAGGTGCTAATTCAAAGGTAATGTGCCTTCTAGACTTTAAGGGCGTTTACCTCCTTAGCATACAAATGTAATACTTTTGTAAAATCAGTCGGAACTAGTCCATGTCATTACTAAAGATAAAGAAAAATAAGGAATGTACCTCAACAAACATTTCATGGTTGATGAATTGAGGTGTGATTTGTGCAAATTTATATGAAGCTATAATTATCTTTGCGTAAATAAAAGAAGGACATGTCTTCCTATAAATTTCGAGTTTTATTGGATAACGAAGGTGATAGCGATATTTTTCGAGATATTGTTATAGGGCCGCATAATGATTTTGAGGTGCTCTATCATGCCATTATCGCATCGTTTGGATTTCGTGGTGACCAATTGGGGTCCTTCTATGTCAGTAATGACAGTTGGGATAAAGGTCACGAGATTGCCCTCATGGATATGGGACTCGGCAATGACTTGAATGCTCCTTTTTTAATGAAAGACACTCCAATTGCCACTGTCGTTCGCGGAGAAGGTCAAAAACTAATTCTAGTGTATGACTTCTTGAAGATGTGGTGCTTCTTGATTGAAATGGTAGAGGTCCTTCCAATGGAAAGTGAAGAACCTGAATTATTTTTCGCAGTAGGTGAGGCACCCGATGAAGATGACCGCGAGGTTGATTTAGGCGGACCGACAGGTTTGCCGGATTTAGGAGATGATATCGATGATATTTTCTCTGATTTTGATTCGGATGATGATGAAGGTTTTGGTAGCTTCGAAAATATTGACGATTTCGATATTTAGTCATGTTTAAAGACGATCCCATCGGTTATGCCATCCATGACTTTGCTAAAGATGGAAACGCAGATTCAATTATTGTAAAAGCGGATTTATGCGAGGATGATGTCATGCCCGTCGAATATTTATTTAGATCTTTTGAGGAAATGCCTGAGCTGGAGCAACTGGCATTAAAAAAGGCAACCGGAAAGGTCCTCGATATTGGGGCTGGAACAGGTTGTCATTCCAAGTGGTTAATGAAAAAAAACGCTGACGTTACAGCTATTGACATTTCTCAAGGTGCGGTGGATTATATGCAAGCAAATGGGATCAAAGCTGAAAAAAAGGATCTTTGGGAGATTGATGAAACTTACGACACTATTCTCTTATTGATGAATGGAATTGGTCTGGCCGGTAAGCTTAATCGACTAGAGTCTTTCTTAAAACACCTTCAGTCAAAACTTAATCCCGGTGGACAAATTCTCTTTGACTCAACGGATATCTCCTATCTCTATGAAGAGGAGGATGGATCTTTATGGGTTGACTTGAACAGCACATATCCAGGCGAAATGCAATTTAAAATGTGCTATAAGGATGTTTCAACACCATGGTTTGATTGGTTGTATTTGGATTATCAAACGTTAGAAAAACATGCAAAAGCCGTTGGTTTAGACTGTTCTTGTATCTTAGAGGGAGAAAGTAATAATTACTTGGCTCAATTAAAATAATGATGATGAGATCGCTTCTTTTTATTCAAACACTTGTTTTTCTGCTTGTTTTTTCCTGCGCGTCCAATAAGAGTGATGCCAGTTCTGATGTGCTTGAACAAGATAGCCTCGACCAAATTGTTAAAAATGGTAATTCTTTGTTGTGGCGGGTAGATGGACCGGATATCAAAA
>Ga0181553_10004249_pt1 | contig 12228 bp, 10 predicted proteins | sample 011ome_17_FD_133753 | JGI IMG/M metagenome (GOLD analysis project Ga0181553, IMG submission 133753) | Coastal salt marsh microbial communities from the Groves Creek Marsh, Skidaway Island, Georgia - 011502XT metaG (megahit assembly) | ecosystem: Environmental > Aquatic > Marine > Intertidal...
AAGATCGCGCCTGGTTCGCCGCCCTCGCGCGTAAACTCGACGTATCCACGTCGTCGTCGATGGCGTGAACACATGAACCCACGACCACGTCACGCAATCCATCCCTTTCTAGCGCCCTTTTGCGTTGTAAACTAGTCATTCCAAGCGCGCATAGCGTCACCATATAAAATTTGTAACGCTCGTTTTCAACGCTGTCTTGTCGTTACTCGCACGAGAGTTGCCCGTCACGACGGCTGCACTTTTACGCGCACGACCGAGTCGAGGGTGGACATAGGAGCATAAATCGCGCGTCGTCGTCGTGCATCATCGTTGTCGTCGTCGCGAGTCGTCGCGAGTCGTCGTCGCGAGTCGTCGTATAGACGCGAGAATTTCTTGTGTAGGGGGTTACACCTTCGAGGCGCGCGCGCTGGAGGTTGAGCGTTGGAGGTTGAACGCGAACGCGTCGACATGGAGGCGGATTACGGCATCGTAGACGGATTCGACGAACCACCGCATGATTACATTCGGTCGTTACTGTCGAGAGATATCATCGAACGTAAGCTGGCCAAGGTTTTCTTTAACGGCGACTTGAGACGCGTCGAACGCGAGTACGAGTCGCTCACCGAAGAGGATTTGGAAAAGTTTTTCATTCAAGAGTTTGGTGGAGGGACGTATCGCGCCGCCCGGCCGTACTCGTTTGTGCTTTATGGCGCTTCGGGCTACACCGGGTCGCTGTGCTTGGAGTACATTTTAAAAAATGTCAAGGATCTCGGCGGTCGCGTGACGTTTGCGCTCGCTGGGAGAAACGAAGGCAAGTTGCGCGAACGATGGAAGGAAGTCACGAGCAGATACCCGACAGATTACGAGCCTGGTTTTATCACGTGTGATTTAAAAGATCCAGTGGCTATTCGAGCTATGGTGATTGAGACGCGCGTCATGGTGAACATCGCGGGTCCATTCATGCTCACGCCCGCGGATATGTTGGTACGTGCGTCGCGGGCGCCTCGAAACAAACGCGCGTCTCGATACATCGTAAACTATGTTCATCATCGATGACGACACTGACTGACCGACGAATTATTGTACATATATACAGTGTGAAGCATGCATTGAGTACGACACCGATTACATCGACGTGAACGGTGAAGTACCGTTTACGAAGAAGCTCATCAAGTATCACGAATGGGCCAAGAAGAATGGCGTCCTCGTGGTTCCGAATGCCGCCGGTGCTGGTGGTATCCCTGACGTCGGGTGCTATTACACCGCACGTGAACTGAGAAACACGCATGGTGAAATACCTATTGATAAGATGCACATGTATCTCTACGGAAGTACAGGTGGCGCGCCATCCGGAGGCACGCTCGCGACGCGGGCGGCGATGAACGCGGCCATGAAGGATGTAGCGGGTATCATGTCTAATCCTTTCGCCCTCGGTGGTTCTCTTCACGGTGGTCGTCGACCTGAGGATGCCGATCGTAACTTGAGTCAAGTAGAGTTGGATCCGGAGTACGATGCGTGGAAAGCTCCGTTTACGTATGCATTTTATGAGACGCGTTTGATTCGCCGCTCAAATTGGCTTTTACGCGACCTCGGGGAGAAGCCATACGGGCGCAAATTAAACTACCTCGAACATCTCATCATGCCTACCGAAAAATCTGCGAAAGATTTACAGCAATCAAATACGAGCTCGAAAGCCGAAGAAGAGAAATTGCGCAAGGAGGGGCGTTTGTTCAAGAAGGGTGAAGGTCTCGATGAGCAGGCGCGTGATGCCATTTGGTCCGAGTACTGGTTCGACGCGGTGTCTGAATCCGGAGAAAAGATTCGCACTCGACTCACCGGTAAAGATGGTTACGATGAAACCGCGCACATGTCTATTGAGCTCGCTTTATTATGCGCCGAGTATCGCGAGAAGCTTCCATTCAAAGGTGGAGTACTCACTCCGGGCGTCGCCGGCGGCGACCAGTACATCGAATCCTTGCACGCCACCGGTCTTCGATTTGAAGTCATGCCCGAAGACGCCAAGGTTGACTTTTCCCGTCTCTTGGCGTCGCAACCGGCGTAAAATAATCTTCACTCGCGCACATTTTAATGGAAGAGCATGCATATATTTTTCATAAGACATCCGCGACACGTGCGATGACGTCAGTGCGCGCCTCACCGAATGCGCTCCAAAGCTCTTGACTCTCGCCCTTTGTGGTGTTCATCGAAAGCCCCGAAACGACGCACGAAGAGATTGCAAAAAATCATGTCTAGCGCACGTCCAACGACGCTCGTCACGTTCGACGTCGACGGGACGCTGATTCGCGCGTCTGGCGCCGATGCGAATAAGTTTCACAAAGACGCTTTCGCGCACGGATTTCGACACGTCTACGGCATTGAGACGACTATCGACGTCATTAGCCATCACGGATCGACGGACCAGCTCGTCACCGAATCGGTGTTGAAATTCCATGGGTACGACGATGGGGAAATTTGGTCAAAGATGCCCGAGCACGTGCGCGCGATGAGCGAATACGCCGTTAATTGCGACGCAGATGCCGCTCATGGGCTTGAACTCCTCCCTGGTGTGCTCGATTTATTGCAAAAATTGAAATCCAGAGATGACGTTGTCGTGTGTTTAGTGACGGGTAATTTAGAGCCCATTGGTTGGGCGAAAATGGAACGCTTGGGTATCGCGGAATATTTCACGCCGCCGCGTTTCGGAGGCTTTGGGTCGGATCACACCGACCGCGGCGAGCTGGTGAGGATTGCCGCCGAGCGATGCATGGTAAATTTCCCAAGTGCCGACCTTGGCGACCGGCGTTTCCATTTCGGGGACACACCTAACGATATCAAGGCGGCTGAAGTTGCAGGCGCGACAGCCATTGGTTTGTTGACGGGCATTTTCAGCCGCCGCGAACTCGCCGAATCATCTAGGCTTGAATCGCCTATTATTTTTGATGATCTCTCGCGCACCGATGACGTGCTTAAGGCGATGGGGTTAGCGGCGTAAAAATGTATTATATATAGTTTGCTGGTGTATTGTACAAAATGAAATTTTTCACGCCGGCGATGCCAAGAGAGAAACTAGGACGACGACTGTCGTTGATAATGTCCACGCATACGCGTGTAAAACACCGCTACTGACAGTACTTGAACGTACCATAGTCCACGTCATCGTACTGATATCAAACTCCCACACGTCGTTCAATCCATTTCCCCCGAAGATTAAAAACGTCGACCCGCTTTCGCCATCCGGCGTCGTCATCGTGCCTCCGTTCCTCTTCGGCGGCACGACCCCATCGCTCGCTTCGACTCGCGACCACGACTCTGCGGTGCGATCAAACTTCCATAACTCATCAAAATCCCCATACCCTGGTGAGTATCCACCAAACACGTATAAATTCCCACCGAGCGCGCACGCCGTCGCCCCCATACGTCCCCACGGCGCGTCGGTCCCGCTCCCGTCGTGCAAACGCGTCCAGTTTCCATACTCCCCACTCGTGGCATCTTTCACGATATCCAACTCCCACACATCCGCCAACGTATTACCATTATGTAATCCACCAAACACCACCAATCTCTTATACGCCGCACCCGTGGTAAACATCGCGCTCGCCGCGCCGCTCCTCCGCTCGGGGTCGACGCCGAATCGATTCGGGTCCCGCGACGTCGTGCTCGGCGTCACGCTCGTCTGTGCCTCAACTCCGAGCGGTGCGTTCACAACACCACCAACACACATCATCATCACCACCATCGTCATCCACGCTCGCATAGTCACCATCATCATCCGCGCTCGAATCAATCAATCAATCAATCAATCACGCGCGCGCGGTGACACCCACACCACGCAACGAACGCCCCGCGCGCGTCGTCCACGACCGCCCCGTCGCCTCAATCTTCACGTCGCGCGCCAATCGTGTCGCACGCACGCACGCACGAACGAACGAACGAACGAATAATACCCACCTCTTGTCCTTCGTCCTCGTGCGTCGTCCTCGCTGCGAGTTCCACCCACCGCACGCGCGCCACAATGTGACGCCCGTTCGCGTTCCCCTCTCGTCCGGGGACCCGGTCGCGGCGTCGCGTCCAGGCCACGTGTACAATTGTCGTACTATCGCATACTCGTATACCAGTACGTACACAACCCATCATCGTTATTTATGATGTGATCAGAGACCATGCATACCATGACCGACCGACCAACGCATGGCACATGGATTTTGGTCGGTCGGACCGCCAGGCTGCCACGACGGCCTGCACAGGTGTTTTGACTTTTGACTTGACGACGACGATCATCGTCGTCCACATCGTCGGACGATGTGGATGATGTAACTGGATTGCCGTGGCGCGATCGCGTCGTCGCCAGTGTGCGTCGACGGTGACTGACGACGTGAACGTATCATATATATATACATACGACCACCACACGAGACGTGCGATGCATCACGCGACGACGACGACGACGACGACGACGACGACGGCGGTGCGCACGCGTCGTGGGTGCGCTGGAGGCTGCGCGACGGCGCGACCGACGCACAGGGCGGTGACCGGTCGGCGGTGCGCGATGACGACGATGGCGCGGCGTGGGGCGACGGGCGTGGTGCGCGCCGGTGGGGATGATGGCGAGAAATCGCGCATTGGCTTGTGCGGGTTGGCGGTGATGGGGCAGAATCTCGCGCTGAACATCGCGGAGAAAGGCTTTGCGATCTCGGTGTATAACCGATCGAGCGACAAGACGGATGTCGCGGTGGCACGCGCGGGGAAGGAAGGTTTGGGGGAGAAATTGCGAGGGTACCATGAGATGAAGGATTTTGTGGCGTCGTTGGCGAAGCCGCGGTGCGTGATCATCTTGGTCAAGGCGGGCGCGCCAGTGGATGCCACGATTGCCGGGTTGTGCCAGTTTCTCGAACCGGGCGATTGCATCATCGACGGTGGGAATGAATGGTATGAAAATACCGAACGACGCGCGAAAGAGGTTGAAGAACGTGGTATTTTGTACCTCGGTATGGGTGTGAGCGGTGGTGAGGAAGGTGCGCGCAATGGACCGTCGATGATGCCGGGCGGATCAAAGGAGGCGTACGACATCATTGCGGATATTTTGAAACCGGTGTCGGCGCAAACTGATTCGGGGGCGTGCGTGACGTACGTCGGCCCGGGAGGTGCTGGTAACTTTGTCAAAATGGTGCACAACGGTATTGAATACGGTGATATGCAGTTGATCTCTGAAGCGTATGACGTGTTGAAAACCGTGGGCGGTTTGACCAACGACGAGCTCGCCGCCGCCTTCACCGAATGGAACCAAGCCGAATTGGAGTCGTACTTGATCGAAATCTCTTCAATCATTCTCGCAAAGAAAGACGATCAATCGGGCAAAGAAGGTGACTTTTTAGTGGACAAGATTCTTGACAAAACTGGCATGAAGGGCACGGGGAAGTGGACCGTGCAGCAAGCCGCCGAGCTGTCCATCGCCGCGCCGACGATTGCGAGCTCGCTCGACTCCCGATGCTTGTCTGGTTTGAAGGATGAGCGCGTCGCCGCCGAAAAGTTTTACAGCAAACTTGGATTATCTCCGGCTGGAGGTAACAGCAAGGTTGACAAGCAACAACTCATCAACGACGTGCGTTACGCATTGTACGCGTCCAAGGTGACGTCGTACGCGCAAGGCATGAACTTGATTCGCGCCAAGAGCAACGAACAAGGATGGAACTTGAACCTCGGTGAAATGGCACGCATCTGGAAGGGTGGTTGCATCATTCGCGCCGGCTTCTTGGATCGCATCAAGGGTGCATACGACAAGGATGCCAACTTGCCCTCCTTGCTCGTCGACGAGGCGTTTGCCAAGGAAATGATCGAACGTGAAGCCGCTTGGCGTCGCGTCGTGACGGCGGCCATCAACTCAGGCGTTTCTGTGCCGTCGATGTCGGGTTCGCTCGCGTACTTTGACACCTACCGCCGTGGTCGTTCGCCGGCCAACTTGGTTCAAGCCCAGCGCGATTTCTTTGGCTCTCACACGTACGAACGTACCGACATGGAGGGCTGGTACCACACGCTTTGGTCTGACATGAACAGCGCTGACAGCATCACGACGTCCGGATACAAGGCTTAAACGCCGTCGCTTCATGATGCAGCGCCACAATTTTCTCGACATCCAAAATACATCGCTGCGCACGCGCCACAATTTTTCCGCATATATAAAATGGCACTCTTTGTGGTACGCACACACACACACCGCATGCTTGCTTTAGGTTGTAATGAAGCAATTTTGTACGCTAAAATTCTATATATCTAGTATATTCATTCTATTCTAGGAAGCTATATGCGCGTCAAAACACGGCGGCAATGCGCTCGTCGAGCGCACCTCTTGGACGCTTGGCGCCGACGCGCTTGGCTCCGCGTTCCGGCGCGTTGTGAGTGGATGGATACGTTGGCATTTCACTAGGGGGTTTTGGCGGTGGAATTTCTTGAAAGTAAGCATGTTCAAGCGCCTCTTTTGCCGTCGCACGCTTCTCTGGGTCAAAAGTAAGTAACATGTTGAGCAAGTCCACGCCTGTCAACGAAAGCTTGGGGAAGTTGACCTCGAGAAAGTTGTATGGTTGTTCGGGAAGCTTGAACGATTTCGCCACTGGAAGCGCGTGCCAACCGGGCCAAATGTGCTCATTCGGCGTACCTAAGAGCGCACAAATCATCTGCACTTGTTCGATTTCCGTCGATCCAGGAAAGAGCGGCGCGTGCTTGAGAAACTCGGCAAAAATGCATCCAACCGCCCACATATCAATCGCCGTTGTATAGGTCTCGCACCCGAATAAGAGCTCAGGCGCGCGATACCAAAGCGTAACAACTTTCGGAGTGTAACTCACCTTATTTACAGGATCATAAGCACGGGCGAGACCGAAATCGCACAACTTTAACTCCCCGCGTTGATTCAACAACAAGTTGCTCAACTTCAAGTCGCGATGAAAAATAAACCTTTCGTGTAAATACTCCACCGCCTTGAGCGTTTGCATCATCAGCGATTTCACCTCTGACGTCGTGAACGTCGTTTTGACGTTATCAATCAATCTCGCCAAGTCATGCTCGCAATACTCAAACGCTAAGAACACGTTATTCAAAGCATCGCCCTGAATCACTTTAATCAACCTCACCACATTCGGATGCGTAATGCGCTGTAATATCCGAATTTCTCGCAATGACGTCAACGGCATACCATCTCTCTCACGATCCATGCGTATCTTTTTCAACGCCACGATGTCCCCAGTGGTTTTCTCGCGTGCCTTGTACACCACACCGTACGTCCCTTCACCGATGCGTCCGAGTTTTTCATAGTTGCTCAACCCAGCGCTGCTCGTCGTCTCGCCGCTCGTCGATAGTTTTGACGCACGCTCATCGACGCTCGGTACTGTGTCTTTCATCGCCACCGCCGTGACGCGTATCCTCTCTCACGCGCCACGCAATGCCGATGGTCGGTTACGAATGTCAGAGGGGACATAAATGCTCTCGCTCTCGCCACACACCACACCGCAGCGCGTGAACTCCGAGCGTCTGCACGGCTGCACGCACAGGCGTGACGTGACGCTTACGCGAACCTATCGGCATCACGCGCCGCGCGGGCGCGTCTTGCTTTGTTGGGATCGATCCAGAAGAGTGCAACGGGTGAACGCACAAGATGAGACGGTTGGGTACAACGCACGCGCGCGCCGCGTCGACGTCGGCGCCTGATGGGGGTGATGACGATTGCGGGCGAAAACATTGGCGCACGCGACGTTTCGGTGCGCACGACGCCGTTGTAGGCGTCATCGGTGTCGTCATCGGTGGAATGGCGGGCTTTTGCATTGGTAGAGCACGGCGTCGGCGCGAGGCGCGCTCGGATGACGACGCCGCGGCGAACGATGCGAGCGATGCAACGAAAGATAGCACAGACATAGATACAGTGCGTAAGGCGCTAAGAGACGCAGAACACAATGCGCGAGTCGCAGACGCGCGGCGCGAATACGCCGAGCGCGAGCTCTCTCTCTCTGCGCCCGCCGCCGCGGCTCCGCCGTCTCATGTCGTGGAATCCGCTCCCACGACGCCGCAGAAAAAGCGCGCTCGTCCAAATAACTGGGAGCACGTCGAACTTCCTCTAATCACGTGGGCACATAAACCTCGTTTGGTGGTAAACGAGCCGTCCTCCCTCGCGGTGTTTGCGAGAGCCGGCCAAACTGTTTGGCGGTCCCGAGCGCGCCGTCCCGACATCGACGACGTGCACGCGGACAGCGACGACGACGACGTCGCCGTTCCAATCATTCGTCGATACATGTCCCGATCGGTGCCTCCGTCGCCATCGAAAACGCCGCTAGAATAGTTGTATTGTTGTAATAAAACGAGCCACAAGCCACGAGCCACGAGCCACGAGCCAAATGACTGGAAAAATGTCCATTCAATTCCCGTACTGCCGTACCGCGTCACACCGCGCCGACCCGTCGCCGTGTATCGCAGTGCGCGACGACGCCGTGCGTGACGCCGAAAGAGACGTAAAACGTTCCCTCTCGCACGCGCATTCGCCGTCGCACGCGCATTCGTCGTCGTCGTCGTCGTGCGAGAGCGATACACATTGGAGGACGTCAACCGTCGGGTCGTTCCCCTCGCGCGAAAACCATGGTGGCGGTGTTCGTTTTTGGCGCCGCCGCGTTCGGTACGGTGGTGATTAGAGTGAAGAACAATGGTAAATCTAAACGATCTAACTCGTCGTCGATGTTCGATGACGAGGCGCGAGACGCGGCGTCGAAGGCTCGCGTGGATGGGATCAAGGATGTGTTGAAGGCGATGGAGCAAAAGGCGCGAGACGCGGAGACGAAACTTGATGCGGTGATTCAAGAAAAGAACACGATTGAACGGATGTTAGAGGACATGGAACGCATGCGAGCGAATATGGTTGTTGAGAACAGAGAATTGCGAGATTCAGTGACTGTGTTGAAGAGTGACTTGAATGCAAAGTGCGCGAGACACGAACTCGTGGTGCGCAAGTGGCGGGACGAGTTGGTGACGTATCGGGAAAAGAGTCCGCAAGATTTCTTAGCCGAAGTCATTGGGTTGGTGAGTGATATGGATAACGAAGTGACGATTGAGGTTATTGAACCCGAGCAAAAGCCTAATGCGGTGAAGCATGAAGAAGTTCGATTGGAGGAGTGCGAGTGGGAACACAATCCGCGCTTGGCGGTGAATGAACCGACGCGCTTGTTGATGCTCGCAAACAGCGGCAGATCTGTTGGCGCGGCGCGTACCGACAGATTTAACAAAGTTTTATCTACAGCGTCTAAACGTGTGGCTTCTCCGCAACGCGCGACGACGCCGACGCGTATGGCGCTCGGGAAGCTCACGAACACCGGCGTACAACGCGCCAATGCCGCCGTGCACAAGGCGCATCAGCTCATCGATGCAAAGCGCGCCGCCATGCACACGCCCCCGCCCACGTCGGCGAAGGCTGATCGCTCGATTGAATTTGGCGAGTGCTTGCTCTTCGAAAAGAGTGTATCAACACCAACTATGGCGCAAAAAATCTCAGCATCGTCGCGCGCTGGCGTGATTGCTGAAACTGCCTTTTCTGTCGAAGACGTCATCCACCCCTTCAGCGCGCACGACGAGGGTGTGCCGATGATGTCCCCGTCTCGGGCTGTCGCGTTACGCCGTTAAACTATCAGGAGGTTCGTTTCTTAAAATGTAATGCGTTATCTCAATTAAACGGACAAATCGATTTGCTACAAAGGTTGTGGGTGTGATGCGTTTGGGTGCTTAGCCAGTCTTGAGTCACCAAAACGTCGAAACGCTATGCCTCCATTGCGTCTTCGTCGTCATCAGCTTTCGCCCTCTTCTCTGCGCTCCCTTGAGCGTCTTCATCGGCTTCACGCTTCTTCGGCTCGCTCATCTCCTTTTCAATGAGAGAGATCAATGTTTCGACGCGACGACCGAGTTCCTTCGGCGTTCTACTTTTGATGAACCAGTCAAAGCGGAATTGCCAGTGTTGACGAATTTGGGCCTTCAGCTCATCCCAGTTCCCAAAGCCAACCTCCGGAATGGAGCACAGCAAGAAACGATCTTCCTCTTCAGTGAAAGATTTGAACTTGTTCGGACCGTAAGTCAACTTCAATTCGCGCCACGGGTTCTTGTACATGGCGATCTTTTCGCGCACCGCCTTGAGCATATCCGCTTGACGCTGAATCTTTTGCTCACCCTTTTCAATGTTTCCAATGATGCGCTCGTGATCGGCAACCTCCTCGTATCGTTTCCAGAACATCGCGCTATAATCTTTGACTTCCTTGAGCGTTTTACCTTCAACATCGCCGGCAATCTTTTCAATGTCGTCGCGACCATGCTTTTCACATGCGCGGCAAAACGCTTGGAAATCACGGCGGGTCCACTCCGTGAAACCTTGCGAGAGCAACGTATCCATCTCAGCCTTCTCTTCATCCGTGATGGCAGGGGGTGCGTTAGCGTCGTCCTCGGTAGGGACTGCAGTTGGAACCGCTTCCAAGGAGGCATCTTCTTGCTGCTTGGACTTGTTCCAATCATACGTCTTGCGTCGGACATCCTTGTCATAAATTTCTTGAATTCGTGGCTGGTTGTAGAATTGGAAGTCTTGCATTTGCTGCAACTTGGCGATCTTCGGACCCGTCTTGGCAGGACGTGCGGCTTGAGACATGGCGTTGCGATAGTACTCAGTCTCGTTGTAATTCTTCTTACGCTCACGCTTCGGCGGATCGATCCAGTTGCTACTGATGATGGATTTCATGTCGATGCCCTCAGGAAGCACCATATCCTTCTTGTCATCCTCATCTTCAAACTCGTAGAGCGATTGTTCAGCACCCATAGAGAACTGAATCGCCTTTTCAGTGAAACCTTGCATCTTGCTATTGAGTGCCTTGGTTTCTTCTTCACCGCGAGCCATGATTGCGTCGACATCTTCGTCGGTAATAGTCGACGTTGAAGAGTCGAAAATCTTCTCCGCCCCAAATCGAACCATGGCCAAGAGTTCATCCTTGCCAAGGTTCTTCTTGTTTTCTTGCAAACGACCTTGCTGAATGACCAAGGCATCGAGAGCGAGCTTCTTGTAAGCCTTCTCAATTACCTTCTCTTCAACAGAACCATCGGTGCAAAAGCGGAAGACTTGCACCTCCTTCTTTTGACCGATCCGGTGAGCGCGATCCATCGCTTGAAGATCCATCTGAGGGTTCCAATCGCTGTCATAAATGATGACAGTATCCGCAGTTGCAAGATTGATGCCTAAACCACCAGCACGCGTCGAAAGCAAGAAGCAAAACTTCTCAGAACCTTCCTTGTTGAACGCGTCAATGTGGTCTTCACGAACATCGCCATCCGTACTCCCATCGATGCGGCAGTACTGGTAGTTTCTGTACATCAAGTAATCTTCCAAGATGTCGAGTAAACGAGTCATTTGGGAAAAGATCAGCACACGACTGCCACGCTTCTGTAAGCGCGGAAGAAGCTTGTCCAAAAGTGCGAGCTTACCAGAGCTCTCGATGAGATGATCGCCGGTGATGTACGGTGGACCTGGCTCAGCGCCTTGGAACAAGTATGGGTGGTTGCAGCACTTACGAAGTTGCATCACGATGTTCAACAAACGGGATCGATCAGCACCACTGTTCACAATGTCGATGTCTTTTTGTAAGATGCGCTTGTAAAACGTCTTCTGCATTTCAGTCATACCAATCTTGAGAATCGTTTCCTTCTTCGGTGGAAGAGACGTTTCAACTTCAGTCTTGAGACGACGTAACAAGAAGGGCCGCAAGACTTTGTGGAGCTGAGAAACAACGGCTTCAGATCCACCTTCACCATCTTCGACGTTTGAAAACCACTCGTCGAACTGACCAGCGTTACCAAACACTTCGGGAAGTAAAAAGTTGAGCAATGCCCAAAGTTCGTGAAGGTTGTTTTGAAGTGGTGTACCAGTGATCAACATGCGGTTATTCGCCTTGAGCATTCTGAGTACAATGGAAAGACGCGAATTTTCATTCTTCAAACGATGGGCTTCATCGATGATGATGTAACGCCAGTGGAACTTCTTCAACGCATTCTTTTCCTTGATGACCATTTCGTACGACGTGACGCACACATCGAAGCCACCCGGAACCAAATACTTTGCCTTTTGCGCTTCGCGTTCCTCGGCGTTACCGTGGAATTTGAACGTGCGAATGACAGGACACCAACGCTTGAACTCGTTCATCCAGTTACCAAGCGTGGATTTAGGGACAACCACCATGTGCGGTCCAGTGA
>Ga0181553_10004250_pt1 | contig 12225 bp, 11 predicted proteins | sample 011ome_17_FD_133753 | JGI IMG/M metagenome (GOLD analysis project Ga0181553, IMG submission 133753) | Coastal salt marsh microbial communities from the Groves Creek Marsh, Skidaway Island, Georgia - 011502XT metaG (megahit assembly) | ecosystem: Environmental > Aquatic > Marine > Intertidal...
GCCCCAACCTACGGGAAGACCTGATTACAACTGGAAAGAATTTGCCACAGAGGAATCTTTTGAGCTGATGAAAAGCCAACGCGATGCGGCCAATAAGGCCTGGAATGAAAACCTAGCACGCACGGGTTACGACCGAAGAACCTTAAACACCGCATTGGAAAACGCAGGCGCAGCTGGTTTAATTCAATCCCAATGGTCCAACGCATTTGGGGCCAACAAAGTGTTTAGTGCCAACACCAAAAAAATTCCAGTCATCGATCTTTCTCTGGAGGACTATGGCCTGGTGTACCGAATGGCAGAAAACGGAGATAAACCGGTGCTCAAAATTGTCGCTCAGTCAAAAGAACTCGGCAAAGTCCCCACTTTTAACACCATAGCCACTATTCCAGGAACTGAATTACCCGATGAATACGTGGTCCTCTCTGCCCACTTTGACTCTTGGGATGGGGGAACTGGAGCCACAGATAATGGAACAGGTACCATCACCATGATGGAGGCTGCGCGCATTTTGAAAAAAGTGTACCCGAATCCGAAACGCACCATCATCATCGGACTTTGGGGCAGTGAGGAACAAGGTCTAAACGGTTCTAGAGCTTTTGTAGAAGACCATCCTGAAGTAGTGAACGGCCTTCAAGCGCTCTTTAATCAAGACAACGGGACAGGAAGAGTGGTACAAATCTCTGGCCAAGGATTTTTGCACGCCTACTCCTACTTAGGACGCTGGCTGGCTGAAGTGCCCCAGGGTGTAAAAAAACACATCGAGACAACCTTCCCAGGGACCCCTGGAGGTGGTGGTTCAGATTACGCCTCATTTGTCGCTGCAGGTGCTCCCGCATTTTCACTCAGTTCACTCAACTGGAGTTACTTCAACTACACCTGGCACACCAACCTAGACACGTACGACAAAATCGTGTTTGACGATGTGCGCAATAACGCCATCCTGACCGCCGTACTCGCCTATATGGCGAGTGAAGACCCTGAAAAAACTTCTCGTGAAAAAGCTGATTTAGGCAAAGACCCCAGATCTGGCAAGGAACGCACCTGGCCTTCCACCCGTGCTCCCAACAGAAATGGCGGTGAATAATGAGCACCTTTAAGGCTGGGAGCCATTAACTCTTAACCTTTTTCTGGGAGCAGGAAATAGAATCAACTGAATCATTAAACACGGTCTTTATGAAAAAGGTTTTTGCCCTTTTGAGCATTTTGGGTATCGCTGTCCCCTACTATTATATTTTCCAATTCATTCAATCCAATAATGGGGAGTGGTCTACTGCTCTGTTTTTTGAACAAATAAGCCTGAATTACGGCATGAGTATTTTGAATGCTGATCTGACAATTGCCGCCTCTACATTCCTCATATTCATCATCTACCGACTTAAGATCAAGGCCATCAGCAACAAACAGTTTATCAAATATTTGGCCTCCTTGTTTTTGGTCGGCTTTTCACTCGCGCTTCCTTGGTATCTCTACGATCACTACAACAAAGCGTAGTAGATAGAAAAACCCGACTATCCACTACAAAATCTAAGAAAATTCACCACGCATATGGTGTAATCCCAATACTTGTCTTATTGAAAGGACATTAAAAGATTGAGTCATGTGCAGCAGCTTTGAATAATTAGGGGAGCCATTTTAATCATGATTGAAATCAGGCGATCGGTTTACATACTTGATATAGTGTTTTGTTTATTTACATGAATCAAATAGTGGCTTTTTATGAAAATTAGATTATTATAAGGTATTAATCGATAATTTGTTGAACTCAAAACCCTAGGTAAGTATTTTGTGTTAAAAGACTTATACTATAACCCTTGAGTATTATCTAGCGAAATTAATATTATGACTCACGAACTCCATCGTATTCTGAAAGCTTACCAGCAGTTTCGATCATTAAATGAGAGATCGGTTCTTGTCACACTTGTAGCATTAGAAGGCTCTTCGTATCGCAAGCCCGGGGTTCGAATGCTTATATCAGAATCTGGTCAAATGGTTGGAGCGGTTAGCGGTGGATGCGTAGAAAAAGAAATCAAACTACAGTCACAAGAGGTATTTATTACTGGTAAAGCCAAACTAATGACATATGACGGTCGTTATCGTCTCGGATGCGAAGGAATTCTCTACCTTCTTATTGAACCCATAGAATTATCTATAAACGACACTGACACGATTCTTATTCTTCTTGAAGCGAGACTAACAGCTACCGTAAATACATTCTACCATCTTAAGGTGGGTATAAGTCCATACTCAGGGAGTATATTAACTATCGATGGAAAAGAATATCTGATACACACATCCATTGATCAAAAGGATAAAAATTGTTTTAAGCAGAAATTGGATCCGCTTTTTGAGCTTTTCATTTTTGGAGCAGAACACGACAGCGTAGTATTATCTGAAATTGCATCGAAATTAGGCTGGAGAATCACTCTTATTGCTCCAGCCGATGAGCAAAAAACTATTGAAGATTTTAAAGGAGTATCGACCCTACTCACTCCTCTCTTTTCAGAAGTTGGCGATCTCCCGATTCATCAAAAATCAGCAGTAATGCTTATGACTCATAGTATCAGTAAGGATGTACAATATTTGCTCGAACTCACCGATAAACGCCCGGCATACATCGGCTTATTAGGACCAGCACATCGCAGGGAACGTCTCATCGATCAAGTTCTCCAATTTAAACCAGAAACCGACGATACCTTTATTGATCTTTTCAGAGGGCCCGCAGGTATACACATCGGCGCCATATCTGCCGAAGAAATTGCCATCTCAATTATCAGCGAGATCTTGGCGGTAACTCGATCAGCCGAGTTGATTTCATTGAAAGACAAATCGGGAGCCATTCATGATTAAGGCTGAAATACTATTGCTCACCGCTGGAAAATCTTCAAGAATGGGCCAGCCAAAAGCCCTGCTTCAGATCAAAGGGAAGCAGCTAATTGACTATCAGATTGATCGTTTGAAAGCCCTAGATCTTCCCATTACTGTAGTACTAGGAGCTTATGCCGATGAGATCTCCAAAGCAGTGACTTCAAAAGAAGCTCGCTTGGTTCTCAACAAAGACTTCGAGAAAGGTATGGGGTCCTCTATTGCATTCGGAGCTACTAGCATTCAAATAATGAACCCAGAAATCGATGCGATTCTAGTATGCTCGGTTGATCAACCGTTAATACCACATGATCATTTTAAAAAATTGCTCTCTACTGCGAATGAAACTGATTTTAGTATTATTCAATCGTTATCAGATGTTGGATGGAAAGGAATCCCAACGCTTTTCAAATCACATCACTTTGATGCTCTGAGTAAACTCACCGGAGACGCGGGTGCTAAATCGATAATTCAAAATAATCCATCCATGGTTACATCTGTGAAAGCACCTTCAGACAGCTTGGTGGATATTGATACCTACAACCAATATTTAAATTTAATTCTAAATCTAGATTAGCCGCCGATTTTGATCATTGATCGGTTTTTCTGATGATTTTTATAATTCTCGAACTTCTCAGGAGAATCTAAACCTGCTCTAACCGCTTTTTTTAGACCAACCGACTTTGCTATGATGGGATCTAAAGATGCTCCGGAACGGAACAGTTCTAGAAGACTTTGCTCCTTATCTGAGAACAAGCAATTTCGCAATCTCCCGTTAGCCGTTAAACGCAATCGATTACAACTGTCGCAGAAAGGATTAGTAACCGTAGAAATCACTGCAAAAGATCCCCGATAATCACGAATCTTGTAGTTCTTAGCAGTGTCATTGGGTTCATCTTCAATTCGTTCTAGCGCTGAAGTGGTGTAATGCTCAGAAACTCGATTTAAAATCGTATCCAAAGAAATCGTCTTTGATTGATCCCACTGATTTCCTTTAAATGGCATGAATTCAATAAATCGAACTTGTACAAAAGTACCTTTAGTAAGTTCGATGAAATCAATAATCTCATCCTCGTTCTGACCTTTAATCAGTACGACATTCAATTTTACATTGAATTCTTCTTTAATAGCTAAATCAATATTTTCCATCACTCGATGAAATTGATCTCTAAGTGTAAGCCCTTTGAATCGATCTGGATTTAAGGTGTCGATAGAGATGTTGAGCTTATTTACTCCTGCTATTTTTAGAACTTCAACATACCGATCAAGTAGAATACCATTGGTGGTTATAGCTAATGAAACAGGCAGTGAAGACAAGTACTGTACTATTTCTCCAAAATCTTTTCTCAGCAAGGGCTCACCCCCGGTCAACCGAATTTTATCCACACCGTGGCTTACAAAGACCTTCGCTATTTCATAAACCTCTGATGCGGACATTAATTCTTCACGCGGTGAAAGCTGAACTCCTTCGCTGGGCATACAGTAGGTACATCGAAGGTTACACTTTTCAATGAGTGAAATTCTGAGGTAGTTGTGTTTTCTACCATAGCCATCGGTTAATATAGAAGGATCTTGTTTCATTTGCCGTGACGAGTTCCACTTAATACATCAAACAAATGGATTAATGATGGGAAAACTGCCTTCAAAGAGTCTATGGCGCCCCCTTTAGAACCGGGAATTCCTAAAAGAATCGAATTTTGGCTTATACCCGCAATAGACCTTGAAAACATCGCTACTGGTGTGCGATTTTGACCATAGGCACGCATCGCCTCTTCTACACCCGTTAGTCTTTTTTCAATGAGGGGTGTGAGCGCCTCAGGAGTTTGATCCCGATGACCGACTCCTGTACCTCCAGTAACAACAATGAGATCAATCTTAGTTTCAAGATACTTTTCAACCTGTAAGCGGATATCATTTGGCTCGTCAGGAATGACACTTAATTCAGAAACATTTATGCCTAAATCACCAAGATATTCTTCAATCATCTTTCCCGTTTGATCAGTTGCCTTGCCGGCGGATATGGAATCAGAAGCAACAATAATTGCGGCTGATCGGTTAGACGCCAGGGTAGCATAATCGGACTTTCCGCCCTTCTTGCTCAGTAATCGGATAGAGCCAATACTCACCCCTTTATCTATGGGCTTAAGCATATCATACATATTTAATGCCGCTATACTTGCTCCATGCATCGCTTCAACCTCTACACCAGTTTTATAAATGGTCTTTATGGTGCAACTGATCTTGATGGTTTGCTCGACAATCTCAAATTCAAACCCAGTATATTCAATTGGAATCGGATGGCAATCAGGCAACAGTTCAGGTGTCTTTTTTACTCCGAGAAGCCCTGCTGCCCTACTCATTTCAAAGACATCTCCTTTGGGTACTCTTTGTTCTCGAATTGCTTCGATGGTCTTAGAACTACTAACTACCACAAGGGCCTCGGCCGTTGCAATTCGCAGTGTATTACTCTTCGCTGTGATATCTACCATTACCTATTCACTTTCCACTGATGACTTCCACTCTCAAAATACTCTTTTCCAAAAACAGGAAGCTGCGCCTTCAAGTCATCAACCAGTTCTGGCAGGGCCTTAAAAACTGCTGGGCGATGAGGTGCCGACACAAAAACAAAAAAACATATTTCCCCCACCGCAACTTTGCCTAAACTGTGATAAATATGAATACACGTAAGCTTGTACTTATCAAATAGTTTTTCTTTTACAGTATGTGCAATACTATTCGCTAAAGATTCTTCGGCAGTATATTCGATTGCACTCACTTGCTCTTCACCTGCCTTATCTGCTCTTACCTGACCTAGAAATATCTGATGAGCTCCAACAGCAGTCTTCGACTGATGGGCAGCAATAGACTTGGCAATTTTAGAAGGATCTATAGCTCCTTCAATAAAAATAGATTTTATCGGTTTACTCATGCAATATATTTTACTAGTTTTATAAACAGCTCCTCAGCCCCCAAATCGGTAAAGCGAACATTTGACAGTTGCAGCTCATCAGCTAGTTTTCTTGCTCTTGCACCACTAGCACAAAAAAGTACAACATTACCCATCTGAGACCAGTTCACCTTTTTATGTTCCATTGATGAAAGCGGCAGAGCCTTTACTAATTTATGACTTATTTGGGGGGTCTCGTGTGATTCTCTAAGATCAATCCACCGATAATCCTCATAGTTAAACTCAGTATTGAGGTCAATTATATAATCAGATGGTTCAATACCCAAATGACTCGAAACTTTAATTTGATCAATCGCCTTTTGATTTTTATTATGCTCAATGGTATAGGTATTCATTTTTAAAAGATCGATACACCATAATGATCCCGAAAGCGTTTGGTCTAGATTTAAAAGCACTTTAATTGCTTCACTTGCTTGGGTCACTCCCACAACTCCAACGGCTGGTGCAAAAACTCCAACATCAGAACAGCTCGGGAGCATTTGTTGCTTGATATTAAAAGGAAAAAGGCAGCGATATGTTGGCCCTAAATCATAGTTAAAGACCGATACCTGGCCTTCGAACTTATACAATGCTCCAAATACCCAGGGTTTATTCTGACGAACACAGGCGTCATTTATTAAATAACGAGCCTCAAAGCGATCCGTGCAATCGAGAATTACATCATACTGAGAAATGATCTCTTCTGCGTTTTCTGGGATCAGATCGAAGGTATATGAAATAAAATTTACTTCGGTATTCAACTTAGATAATCGATTGATGGCGCAATTGACTTTAGGCAAACCAATTTCTTCTTCACTGAAAAGTATTTGTCTTTGAAGGTTTGTATTGTCGACACGATCGGCGTCCATAAGACCGATTGTTCCAACGCCTGAAGAAACCAAATAAGGTAATGCAGCACAGCCAAGGCCTCCCACACCAATGACCAGAACCTTTGACTTTTTTAGTAATAGCTGGCCAGATTCACCGAAAGATTCGAGTTTTATATGTCGGTCATAACGATTGATCATCCACCTGAAAATGGGGGGAACACCGAAAGTGTTCCCGATATTAATATTCCTGAATCATGAAGTAATCTATTGTTCTGGGCCACCTTCACAGGAATAGCCTCAAGCTTCGGATAATCTCTCTCAAGATACTTTATCAGCTGCTCAACAGACCATTCGGTATTACTCTCGATAGTTAGCTGCTCCCCAATGATTTCTGAAAGCACTCCAAAACATTTTATCTGATAGGTGATCATACCCAAAACATTTTTATTGAGGCTAGCGCTAAAACTCCAGCCAACACATAATTCAATTTAACTGAATTCCATTTGACACTTCCGTAATAGCTTCCTAAAAATCCGCCAATAAGTGCTAATACCACCATCGGAATCATAAAAAGAGATAGCATGGCACCCGACTGTAACTGGCCAATAAGGCCTGAAGCCGAATTTACCCAGATAAAAAGGGCAGATACCGCTGCAGCTTCTTTTACTTGAGCCCAACGAAATAAAACCAGAACGGGGGTAAGAATGATCCCTCCACCTATTCCGATTAGTCCTGAGAAGAAACCAATGATTGCTCCAATACCTACCCCGGTAAAGAACGGAATTGACTTTGGCTGCTCTGAGTAGTTCTTTAATTGAAACAACATCCTTAACACCGCAAAAATCAGTAAGAAACCCAGTATTCTCTTATAAAGAATGGGATCAACACTAATCGTACCCCCAAAATATGCAAAGGGAATAGATCCTAAGGCGAAAGAAATGAAAAGGGATTTCTTAAAATGACCTCCCCGATAGAATTGAATAAACGCAATTCCTGCTACAAAAAGATTCAATAAAAGTGCCGTTGGTTTCATGAATACGACAGGAAAAGAAAATAATGCCATAAATGCTAAATAGCCGCTGGCACCACCATGACCTACACTACTGTATAAGAAAGAAACTATTGGTATAAGTCCCATAAACCACCAAAATCCGATTGCTTCTATCATATTTCGAATGTTTCAACGAGTTCTCCTTTAGAGAGTACTGTAAGGTCAGCTGCCATATAAATCAGTAACTCCGATTTTGAAAAACTAAACAAGGTTGCTGAGTTAAATTCATCAATTGGTACTGCAGAACCTTCATGAATTTTGGCCTTTACAAACAGAGCTCTTCCAAATCGATTATGAATTTCTGCTGCCAAGGTCATTTTTTTGAGAATAGGCAGGATCCCATGATAACATAGTAACCATCGTCTTACATAAACGTAGTAACAAGTGAGGGTTGATGCGGGGTTACCGGGCAGAGCAAAAATCGCAGTTTGATTAAATGATCCAAAAAATAAAGGTTTACCGGGTTTTTGTCGTACCCCGTGAAAATGTTTTGATACACCTAATTTGTTCAGAGCCCTTCCGATAAAATCATAATCTCCGACCGAAATACCGCCAGATATAAGTACTAGGTCAGCATCATTAATCGCCTTGTGTATCGTAACTACACTAGCCATATAATCATCTTTTATAGAGGCGCAATAGAGAAAATCGCAATGATCTTCTATAACAGCCGCCTGCAGAACGGCACCGTTACTCTCATAAACCTGGCTTTCTTTCTTTTCAGAACCCAACTTTGCTAGCTCATCACCCGTTACAAGCACAACAACTTTTGGAGGATCTATAACCGCTACCTCTGTACAACCAATCGATATTAACATCCCAATAATAGCTGGGGTGATTTTTACTCCTCGGTCAAGTATTTTCTGACCTTGTTGAATCTGACTGCCAATAGCTCTGATATTAACACCATAATTTGGGAATTTGATGACGGTGATCCCCTCCGGAGCGATCTCTACGTGTTCCTGCATGACTACGCGATCAGCAGAATCTGGAACTCGCGCTCCGGTAAAAATTCGAACTGCTTCACCTGATTTAATGTCAAAAGTGTTACTGCTCCCTGCTGGCACCTCACCTATAATTTGGTAATTATCAGAGACCCCGTTTATCGCATAGCCATCCATTGAAGACTGTCTAAATTCTGGAAGATTGACCGTTGAAAAGACTTCTTCAGCCAGTATCAATCCATTTAGGCTAGCATCAACTGATTGTGTTACAGTTTTTGATCGAGAGGTAAATCGATCGATAAGATGAAGTGCCTCTTGAACTTCTATCATCGTTTAAGCCTGAGATCCTGCGAAGGGCTGTTTATACAATCGTTTACCTTGAGCCTTGTATAGTGCATTGGCCAATGCCCCCATTACCGGTGGAAATGGCGGTTCTCCCATACCTGTTGGATCAACCTTAGATTCAACGAAATGAACTTCTACATCTTTGGGTGCCTCGTTGTGACGAATTAATCGATAGTCGTCAAAATTATTCTGATCAGGTTTTCCTTCAGTAAAGGTGATTTGCGAATACATTGCATGCCCAATACCATCAACACTACCTCCTTCAGCGAGGTTAGCGGCAGCATCAGGATTAATTACTACACCACAGTCAATTGCGGCATAAACTTTTTCAACCACGGGGCTGCCGTTTTTCATCACAACTTCAACTACGTTTGCGACATAAGATTGATGGCAGAAATAAGCAGCTACTCCTCGATGTACACCAGGTTTAGGTGTGGCCCATCCAGACTTCTCTTTTACAAGTTTCAAAACTCCTGCATAACGCTCAGCATCGTAATCATTGAGCTCACCAACCGGATTGGTTTTAGCTCGTTCAAGGAGTTCTAAGCGATAATCAATTGGATCTCTACCGATTTGTTCGGCAAGTTCATCAAGAAAACTTTGCTCAGCGCTAGCCATGAAATTAGATCTAGGCGCCCTGAATGCCCCAGTGGTAATATTCGAATCAATCGTCCAAGTCTCTGCCTTGTAGTGATCAAATGACCCGGCAGGGAATCGATTAGCCGACAAAGGGCTTTCAGGGATTCCACCTGCTATCACATGAATTGCTGTGGCTTTATTGTCTCTAATCGCAGCACGATAGGTTATGCGATAGCTTGGTCGGTATGCACCTGCAGTCATATCATCCTCCCGAGTATACACTAGTTTCACGGGTTTCCCCACAGTTTTAGAAATTACGCCAGCTTCAAGCATGAAGTGACCGTATAATTTTCGTCCGAAACCACCACCGATTCGAGTCATCATGATATCCACCTTCTCTACAGGCAGTCCAAATCGCGCTGCAAGCGCTGGTTCAAGAATTTCAGGTAATTGAATAGGCCCTACAAATCGAGCCGATTCATCGGTAACCTCAGCAAAAAAGTTCAGCGGCTCTAACGTGTTATGCGCTAGATATGGAGCATAGTACGTTCTTTCCAGAACTTCATCAGCCTCTTTAAATTCTTTGTCCGGGTTACCGTCTGTTCGAACTACAGTTGCTCGCTTCTCTGCCTCCTCCATTTGTTTTTTATGCGAAGAAGTGCTTTCAAGTCCTGCTGGCCATTTATTCTCCATCGTTCTACCAAAGAAGCTCATCGTATTTACCACTTCACCAGCCTCTTCATAAGATACATCAACTAATTTCTTTGCTTGAAAAACTTCCCAAGTCGATTTCCCAACTACAGCAATTTGCGTTTGATGTGCCTTGATATCGAAAGCCCCTTTAGCCTGTCCTTCTCTATAATTCTCAAATTGAAAAACTGCTTCAATCCCTGACAGAGCAAGTGCCCGTGAAGCATCGAAGGATTTAATTTTCATTCCAAATGCTGGCGGATGAATCACCCCCGCATAAAGCATTCCTTCTTCTTTATAATCAATACCGAATAGTGATTCTCCGGTTACAATTTTCTTACTGTCTACATTCTTTCTAGATGTACCAATAATCTTAAATTCATCAATAGGCTTAAGTTCAACGTCTTCTGGCACTTTCAAAAGCGCAGCAGCTGAAGCAACCTCACCAAACCCTAGCTTTCTTCCTGAAGCATCGTGATATATGAATCCGAGATCAGCACGCAATTCATTTGCAGAAACTTCTAGAGTATTGGCAGCAGCGTTAATTAACATTTCACGCGCAGTTGCACCTGCCTTTCGAAGCGGAGTCCATGCAGCACTGATAGATGTACTACCTCCCGCCATTTGATGAAAGAACTTGTTAGAGTTAAGAGGCGCCTGTTCAACAATCACATCATTCCAATCACAGTTCAACTCCTCAGCGATAAGCATAGGCATTGAGGTTTTGACATTCTGACCAATCTCTGGGTTTGGAGACATAATCGTAATAAGTCCATTTTCTCCGATTTTTAGATATCCATTGATCTCAAACCATTCCTTAGGCATTGATTTGAGTTGTTCAGCACTAAAATTGCAAGACTCTAACCATGGAAAGGCTAACATCATTCCGCCACCGGCAAGCAATGAGCTCTTTATGAAAAATCGTCTTCCTTGATTTACCTTATTTGTACTCATGATTTAGCGTTTAAAGGTTAGCTGCGGCATCCTTAACCGCTTTTTTGATTCGCACATACGTTCCACAACGGCAAAGATTACCGGCCATTGCAGACTCAATTTCTTCGTCTGTTGGGTTCGGATTTTGTTTTAGCAGAGCTGTAGCCGTCATAATTTGACCTGCCTGACAATAACCACATTGAGGCACATCTTGTTTGATCCAAGCGATTTGAACCGGATGATCGCCATTTTCTGATAATCCTTCTATCGTGATTACTTCACCATTACCCACGGCAGATACAGGTAACTGACAAGATCTAACTGCAGTACCATTGAGATGAATCGTACAAGCTCCACATTGAGCGATACCACATCCGAACTTTGTGCCGACAAGATCTAGGTGATCACGAAGCACCCATAGCATTGGGGTCGAAGGATCAACATCTACTGTTTTTGATTTACCGTTTATAAATAAGGTGTATTGTGCCATAACATACTATTTAGTAACAAGTTATACATTTTAGTGTAACTCGTTTAACGAGTTTTTAAATTTAACAGAAATTGACAGATTAAACCTACCTATATTACTTGCCTACCTACCTCAATTTATTTTGTCATAATGATTTATTAAACCTTTACATTGGATTTTTGTATGTATTTGAGGATCAATACATATGATATAAATCTTTAAGTCATCCTTTATAAATACTAATTTAAATTCAACTTGATTTTATAGTCAGAGGGAGATAAGCCGGTTTGATTTTTAAAAACCTTTTGATTGAAATATATCTGTGCTAGAAGTTTGTGTTACAAAATCCCATTAAATCCGATCAATTACCCGTTTTGTGTCACACAAAAAATCTAAGAAAATTCACCGCGCATTTGGTGTAATCCCAATACTTGTTGTATCTTTGCTGTCCACATCGCGGGATAGAGCAGTAGGTAGCTCGTCGGGCTCATAAAAGTTAAAACCCATCCCAATTCACCACTTCTTTCAACTCATTCTTAACCAGTTAGAAAAGTATAACATCTTATGTGTTATAA
>Ga0181553_10004262_pt1 | contig 12203 bp, 9 predicted proteins | sample 011ome_17_FD_133753 | JGI IMG/M metagenome (GOLD analysis project Ga0181553, IMG submission 133753) | Coastal salt marsh microbial communities from the Groves Creek Marsh, Skidaway Island, Georgia - 011502XT metaG (megahit assembly) | ecosystem: Environmental > Aquatic > Marine > Intertidal zone...
TCCAGTGGTTGTTTCTTCAGAAACCCCAACAACAGATTCCGCTACTTTAGCCCAATGTCCGGGCTTTTCAGAAAGTGTCTTCTTGAGAAGTTCCTTAATAACTTGTTCCTCTTGGCTACCCGAAGGCGAGTTTACCCAATCAGAACCATTCTCTAATTCTACTCCTTTGTGAATGAGAAGTGTGGCATCTCCACCATCATCGACAATTTGGTCCGGACCAGATCCATCTGGCCAGGTCAATGCATTCCAAGTACAATCCCAGTAATCTTCAAGAGTTTCACCTTTCCAAGCGAAAACAGGGATGCCCGATGCAGCAATGGCAGCTGCCGCATGATCCTGTGTTGAAAAGATATTGCAAGAACACCATCGAACATCTGCACCAAGTTCGACCAAAGTTTCGATTAGCACAGCAGTTTGAATGGTCATGTGCAAAGATCCCATTATTTTTACTCCTGCCAAGGGCTTGGACGGTCCGTATTTTGCTCTTGTTGCCATTAAACCTGGCATTTCATGTTCAGCTATTGAAATTTCTTTACGGCCAAATTCAGCAAGTGTGATGTCAGCAACTTTATAGTCGAGGGAGGCAGGGGCGATTGTTTCTGTCATGGTAGTCATTGGTTATAGAACGAGAAATGATGTATTTTGGATGATATTTTTTTATTGCTTAGCTTGCGGCTTTTGTAAGTTGAGTTGCAAGAGATGTATCTTCCCATGGTAATTCAGTTTTCCCAAAATGTCCGTAATGAGTAGTTTCTCGATAAATGGGCCGGAGTAAATTCAACTGCTTAACGATATCGGCAGGTTTGAAAGAAAAAGTATCCCGAACAGCATTTTCAATTTTGGAAACAGCTACTTTTTCGGTGCCAAAACAATCTAGGGTTATACTTGTGGGCTCAGGGTGACCAATCGCATAGGCCACCTGAATTTCAACTCGATCAGACAAACCTGAGGCGACGACATTTTTGGCTACCCATCTGCACATCTAAGCTGCTGAACGATCGACTTTGCTGGGATCCTTTCCAGAAAAAGCACCGCCCCCGTGTCTACCCCACCCCCCGTAAGTATCAACAATGATTTTTCTTCCGGTTAGACCTGAATCCCCTTGCGGTCCACCAACTACGAATCGACCAGTCGGATTGATTAGATACTCAGTATCATCTGAAAGTAATTCTTGGGGAAGAGAGGGTTTGATAACTTCATTTGTTACAAAATCTCGAATCAATTCGTTGGAAGCACTCTCAGCGTGTTGAGTTGAGACGACAACATTTTTGATACCAACCATTTTTCCATCTTCGTAATGTAAGGCTACTTGTGATTTACAATCAGGTCTCAACCATTGAGCTTCTGTCCCACCATGACGAATTTCTGCCATGCGTCGTAATACTCGATGTGCAAACATCACTGGTGCAGGCATTAACTCCTCTGTTTCATTACAAGCATACCCAAACATGATTCCTTGATCACCAGCTCCTTGCTCTGTTGTTCCTTTGCCTTCCGCTGCCGCCGCATCCACTCCTTGTCCGATATCACGGGACTGGGCTGTGAGTTGATTAGTAATAAATACATGGTCAGCGTGAAAAACATCATCATCATTTACATAGCCAATCTTACGAATAGCCTCACGAACGACCTCTTCGTAATTAAATTTTGCACTGGTAGTAATTTCACCGGCAATTGTGACACAATTACTTTTTACCAAAGTCTCACAAGCAACTCGGCTAGCCGGATCTTGTTCTAAACAAGCGTCTAATATACTGTCTGAAATGGAATCAGAAACTTTATCAGGATGACCCTCACCAACAGACTCGGAAGAAAATATAAACGAATTTGACATGGTTCAAGATCATCAAAAACGAACACTGAGTGCAAGTTTATTCATCAACGCATCATGATGCGTTGATGCGTTTTTTAATTTTTGCTTTTCCTTGAATATAAACTGGAGAGATATGCTCCATAGGGTGATGAGCCGTGAGCAAGAGCACTTTTCTCCAAATCAGGCAAGCTCAACCAATCTTTATAAACTCCAATCTCTTCCAAGCAGGCAATTTTTAAACCCTGTCTTCTTTCGATAACTTTTACGAAATCTGTAGCTGAGGCCAAACTATCATGACTACCAGTATCTAGCCACGCAGTACCACGACCCATAATTTCAACACAAAGCTCTCCTGCATTCAAATAAGCTCGATTCAAATCTGTGATTTCTAATTCTCCACGAGGAGATGGTTTGAGTTTCTTGGCTCGTTTACTCGCAAACTCATCATAAAAATAAAGCCCAGGGACAGCAAAATTTGACTTTGGGTTCTCAGGTTTTTCCTCCAACGAAATTGCCTTACCCATCGAATCAAATTCAACCACACCATAACTTGTTGGATCCGATACATGATATCCAAATATAGTAGCACCCGTTGCTCGTTTGTCTGCTGAGGCGAGAATTTGTTCCAGTTCATTGCTGTAGAAAATATTATCACCAAGGATAAGAGCAGAAGGAGCACCATCCAAAAACTCCTCCGCAATGATCAATGCTTGGGCAAGGCCGTCAGGACTTGGTTGTTCTGCGAAACTTAAATTAAGTCCAAATCGAGAACCATCTCCAAGAAGTTCCCTAAACATTGGAAGGTCGCGGGGAGTGGAAATAATTAAAATCTCCCGAATACCTGCCAGCATAAGTATAGAAATGGGGTAATATACCATGGGCTTATCATAAACAGGCATGAGTTGTTTACTCACAGCCATTGTAAGCGGATACAAGCGAGTGCCTGAACCACCAGCCAAAACAATACCTTTTCTAGACTTCATTGCTGGCCCAACCTTTCTCTCTGATATTTTCCACTTGTTACATTGTTACACCAATCAAGGTTGGAAAGATACCAATGAACCGTCTCGGCCATTCCCTGCTGAAATGCATATCTCGGAGACCAACCCAGTTCTGATTTTATCTTACTACAATCAATTGCATAACGTTGATCATGACCAGGTCGGTCATTAACAAAGGTTTTGAGCGACTGGTATGATCGTGCTAACGGCTTCAACTCATTTAGAAGTTCGCAAATGGTGTCGACAACCTCAAGGTTGGTTCGCTCAGCATTTCCACCCACACAATAAGTCTCTCCGACTTTTCCTTTTTGAAGAACGCACCAAAGTGCGGAGCAATGATCTTCCACATGTAACCAGTCACGAATGTTTCCACCATCCCCATAAATAGGAAGATTTTTTTCATCTAATGCATTGAGTATAACCAATGGGATTAATTTCTCCGGAAATTGAAACGGGCCATAATTGTTCGAACAATTTGTTGTTAAAACAGGCAAATCAAAGGTATGATGATAGGCCCTAACTAAATGATCAGCACTGGCTTTCGATGCTGAATACGGGCTATTAGGGGCATAGGGTGTAAGCTCAGAAAAGGCCGAATCTTCTGCCCCAAGTGATCCATAAACTTCATCGGTCGAAACATGAAGGAGTCGAAGATGGCGAGATAAGGGATCACTTTTTGACTGAAAGTATTTCTTAAATGACTCCAACAAGCTTAAGGTGCCGACCACATTTGTTTGTATAAAAGTTTCAGGACCATCAATTGACCGATCGACATGACTCTCGGCAGCAAAATTGACAACAGCATCTGGTTGATATTTGCAGAGTAACCTATCAACCAAATCACGATCTGCAATATCACCGACAGACAGTATATATCGTGGATCATTTTCGAACTCTAATAAATTCTCAGGATTTCCAGCATAAGTTTGCTTATCAAGGTTGATGACGGATTCACAATATCTATTATTTAATAAAAGTCTGATGAAATTAGAGCCTATAAAACCTAAGCCCCCCGTGATTAATAAGGTGTTCATCCTACATCATTTTTCTCATTTTAATTATTGATTCGATCATTGCCTCTTCAACAGGTTTCATGCCAATACCCGCATTAAAAGCCTTTGTTGTATCAAGCACGCAATTAGATCTTGGTGTTGAAGCCGCTTCTTTCATAAATTCACCTTCATTTTGGAAAAATTCAAACTTTCTATCTTCAAACCCATACATTTTCATCCATTCAGTAACTTGCCGAGTGTGGATCGATCCTGGGTTTGTCATGTTATAGATTCCAGGTTCAACATTATTATTTGTGCATTTTAGGCACATTTCTGTGAATTCGTTCAACTGTGAAACGGAATTTTCAGCTTCCAATAAATATTGATAACTTAGTAATTTCTGTAGGTAATTTCTCGAATTTACTTGATGATCAAACGGTATTCTTAAACGCCAAATAAAACAATCTTTGGCCCCATGTAAAACTTCTTCACCAAGGGCTTTAGATCCGCTGTAAAAACTGCAAGGAGGGGAGCTAAATGAAAAGTTAGGTTCGTCGTGCTCTCGCCAACCTTTTCCATCAGTCCTCTTTCCAGAAAAAATACATCCACTCGAGATATGACCCCAAGGTAATGACAAATCTTCGCATACCTCACGAATGATTCCTGGTAAAACAGCATTACCTTGCAAACACTCATATTTTGCATGTTCGCAAGCATCAACATTAGGTTTCCCGGTGTATCCTGCAGCATTAATAACAAAATTTGCCCCAGTATCTTTGAGTAGATGTGCTAATTTACTAGCATCATAATAATCACACTCCGATCGAGATATTGGTAATATTTTCTTTCCTGATTTAAAGGCTGAACTTAAAATCTCTGATGCTATGTAACCTGATTTTCCTAGTAGAACAATCATAGGATAAAGAATAGCCTAGAAATATAGTAAATAGAGAAATCTGAATCTCTAAGATATGTAGGTTGATCGTTGATGAGAATAATGCTTACCATGCGTTTGTATACATAAAATGATAAGTGTTCAATCCATTACAAAGGAATTTTTACCTAGAAAACATCCTGTTCAATTTCTCAAAGATATGTTTGGAAGTACGCCTAACCACAGTGGATTTAAAGCAATAGAAGACATAAGTTTTGAAATCAAAAAGGGAGAAGTCGTTGGCATAATAGGCAAAAATGGGGCGGGGAAATCAACCTTACTTCAAATAATCTGTGGTACACTCATACCTACAAAAGGTGAGATTATTGTTAGGGGTAAAATTGGGGCCCTTTTAGAATTAGGAGCTGGTTTCCATCCCGAATTCACAGGTATAGAAAACATTTATTTGAGTGGAGCAACCATGGGATTAAACAAGACGGAAATTGATAAATTTTTAGATAACATAATAGAGTTTGCCGACTTGGGTAATTTTATAAATAAACCAGTCAAAACCTACTCATCAGGTATGATGATGAGATTGGCTTTTTCTGTTTCAACCTGTGTTTGTCCAGAAGTGCTGGTAATAGACGAGGTGTTATCTGTTGGGGATCAAGAGTTCTCACAGAAATGCTTGGATAGAATTTTAGAACTTAAAAATAAGGGCACAACCATCCTCTTTTGTTCTCACTCCATATATCAAGTTGAAGCACTGTGTGATCGAGCTATCTGGATACACCGAGGGAAAATCAAAAGTATCGGAAAAACCAAAGATGTGACCATGTATTACAACGAACATGAAATGGGCAAAACCAGTAAAATTGGAAACGACATTTTGAGTGAATCCTCTAGCGAAAGAGTTAAAACTGCAACGCACTTTACCCATATTGATTTCTTCAAAAATGGAGAGTTGGCCCAGAAAGAGACTACCTATCGCTCTCGATTGGATGATTTTTCCGTCAAGGTGGGTTTTACATCACAAGGAAGAATACCTACATTAGCTTTGTCCGTAAGAAAGCCCAACGGAGAGATTGTAGCATCCGCAGGATCACTCAACGATAAGGTAGATCACTTAGAAAATGATAATGGTACCAGTTATTTCGAAATACATATAAATAAGATTCCCCTACTCATGGGGAATTATTCAGTTGATATGAACTTGTTTTGCGAACATGGGATTCAGACATTGGACTCAGTTCAGCACATTTTTACATTAAGAGTCGTGCAGGATGACCTAGAGCAAGGGATTGTAAATCTCGGTCATGAATGGGGCAGATGCCATCATCACTAGTAATACTTCTTTTACTCATTTGTTGTAAAAGTTTCATGGATATCGTGAAAAAATTGATATTCTTTCCCCTTCACCCTCTTTTCTATGTCATTCAGTAAAATTTGAGTTGTTTTATTGTCATTTAATTCCTGAACTGGCTTACCAAGAAACAGCTTATATTTTTTGCGAATAGGGCAATAAAGATTGGTCATTGGGTATATAGGTCTTCCTGTTAACCTAGCTAATCTAGCAGCACTGTTTTGGAGAAAAATTTTCTGTCCCAAGAACCTCAGAGGTATTCTTCTGTTCTTCTTTCCATGTTCAGCAACATCCATGGCCACACCCAGAAAATTCCCCTGAAGTATCCAATGTATCATTTTTTTTGGATATTCTGAGGTAAAAAAAAGATTTTTCGAATAACACTTATTGGCTTTTTTATAAACGGAATTCCAAAATATTATCTCATCTTCATTCATGAACTCCATGTTTTCTTTTGATGCAACCGCAGTGTATTTTGCTTTTAATATTTGGCAGATTGCAGCTCCTGAAAGGAAGAAATTCCCAAAATGTAAAAATGTGAAGACACCACCCTTTTCACACTTTTCAAAACAAACTCCGCTTTCGTTAATAATAGAAACTTTTTTTTCTGCACTTTTCCTCGAAAGAGTAAGCAGTTCATTTCTCATAAACTTTGAGTAACCTAATGAACTTTTTTTCCAACCCAAGCGATACAAGTCCGAGAAATAGCTCATAGCATTAATCTTTTAACTGAATTGAAAAAAGAAGACACTTAATCAGCTACTCGATCACCAATCGAGAAATCTTCTTTCTCTTTCGTTAAATTCAGATTGTAGTATGGGTCGTTTTTTAAAAACTTAGCCCACTTTTTCTTTATATATGAGGCTTCTTTTGTATATCTCTTGAAATTAGCAGAGGATAAATCACTACCTCTGGAAGCAGACTCATGATGGTATAACTGAGCAAATGGTGTCCACAGATTGCGATAGCCTAATTCATTTATCTTCAAACAAAGATCAACATCATTAAAGGCAACTTTAAGGTTCTCTTCGTCAAACCCTCCAGACTGTAAAAAAATAGATTTTCTTACCATCATGCACGCCGCGGTAACGGCAGAATAATTTTGAACAAGATTTAAACGACTCATGTAGCCAGAATGACTGCGAGGAAAAGCTCGAAATGCATGGCCTGCAACCCCCCCTATTCCAAGAACCACTCCGGCATGTTGGACGGTATTATTGGGATATAGTAATTTAGCTCCAACACATCCTATTCCAGGACGAAGGGCGTGAGATACCATCTCCTTAAGCCAGTCTTTGTTAATCGCTTCCACATCATTATTGAGAAATAAAATTATGTCTCCTTTAGACATCGAAACTGCTTGGTTATTAATACGGGAATAATTAAAAGCACCCGGTATTCTTAAAACGCGAATTTTGGGATTTTCCTCCAAGGAATTGAGGAATTCTAGAGTAGGAATTTCTTCAGAATCATTGTCACATACCAGAATCTCTAAATTTGGGTAATGAGTATTTTTCAAAACTCCATCTATGCATTTCTGGAGGTGACTTAATTGATCTCTAGTTGGAATTATGATGGAGACTAAGGGATAAGGATTCGTAATCTCATGCTCGATTTTAATGTAATTATTTACTTCTGAGGCTAGGTGTACCTGTGCACTCATACCCCTACGCTGCAGAGCAGACTCAATCACTTTAAGACTATTTTTTGCAACATAGGGTTTTGCCTTCAAGGTAGTAGCTGTTGAGGTTCCGCCCTTCCGCCAATGATAAAGAATTTCCGGAATATGATGAATTTCTTGAGAGTTCAATCGTTCGGTAATACGCAGCACTAAATCCCAGTCCTGACAGCCTTCATATCCTTCTCTAAAGCCAGAAACTTGCTTAAGTACATTAGATTCAATGCACAAGAGATGACAAATGTAGTTTTGGCTAAGTAAAAGGTCGGGATTCCAACTAGGCTTAAAGTGGGGTTCGGTTCGTTTGCCTAAAACATTGATTTTATCTTCATCTGAATAAATTAATTTCAAGGAAGAATTGGATTCGATTGCTTGTACAACGCGAAGCAGAGAATGATTTCTTAAAAGATCATCGTGATCAAGAAACAGTATATACGAACCAGTAGAACAATTTATTCCTTCATTGGAAGCTTGTGCTATGTTACCACGAACATCCCTAAATAAGGCCTTAATTCGATAGTCACTCGCTTGAAAAAATAATATTTTTTGCTTAAGGTCAAAATTTTCCGAAAAGTCATCAATGAGAATTAATTCCCAATTTTGATAGACTTGTTCCTTCACAGACTCGATTGTATCTTCCAATATTTTGACACTTACTTTGTGGATTGGAACCACAATGGAAATAAGGGGGCTAATGGTAAGTTGCCCACATTCTAGTGAATAGGATTTTAATCTGTTTTCATCTACGGTGTCATATTCTTCTACCCATTCATTGAATGTAAGGCTCTGCCTTTTCGCTTTTTGCCTTCTTCTAAAGCCTCTCCAAAAAGGATCCACAAGGATTCTGCGAAGAAATCGGAGAGGATAAGTAACAGTCCAGGAAAATGAATTTTGAATTCTTTTGACCCTATCACGAAGAATCAAGTTCTGTCGCATTGATTCATGGAACCCCTTTTCGAGTTCTGAACATTTTAATTCAAACTCATTTAGTTGATTGGTTAGTTCCTTGTTTGATGACTCATTCTCAATCTTGGAATTTTCCAGCTCTAAACAATTTCTTTTTAAACTTACATTCTCCCCTTTTACACGATAATAATGGTTTCCTAGCTTTGTTGGATCATAAGAATCTAAAAGCCAAGACACTGGCTCATCTATAGGTTGGTTAAACAATACGCCTAGACCATGACCATGTTCAAAATTAAAAGTGGGGTATTCCTTTTGTATTTCTTCCCAAAATCTCCAAACTCCAAAACCATTTTGTTTTTCCTCCACATCATGAAAAAGAACAATCCCACCCTTGGCAACTTTCCCTATCCAGGTAGTAAAATCTTCGTGAACCGCTTCATAGGTATGTAAGCCATCGATGTGAAGTAAATCGATTGATTGGCCTTTAAAACCAGAAACAGCCTTGGAAAATGATTCCCGAACTAAAGTGGAAAAATCTTTATAGTTTGAATCGTTATAATGTTTGGCCATCTCCCACACCTCTTCTCCATAAAAGCCGGCATGTTGATCCCCTTTCCAATTATCGATACCATAACACTGACACGGTATTTTATGATCTTTTACCGATTGACAAAATGTAAAATACGAATCCCCATAATGAACTCCTAGCTCAACTACACTAGTTGGCCTAAAATGTGCGATCAAGTCGTAGGCGAAAGGAATGTGTTGATGCCAGCTTTCTACATTTGACAGATAATTTGGAAAGCAAAAACTCAAACTACTTTTAACCCCAGACTTCATTATTTGAAATTGCTATCCAACATCGCTTCATAAGAATGAAGCATAGTTAGAAAAACACTAGAATTCGTAATCAGTCACATCATCTATTCCGATCCATCCATTTTTTGATTCGGTCTCAGAAGAAGGAGAGACTGGATGTAACTGGGCGGAGTAATAACCTGGTTCAAGATCTATCAAAATCCCAGACTCAAGTGATTCCATAACAGGCCAACCATATAATGAGGTAGAGAGTTCCCTGACATTATCCGAAGTAGTAGTGTTATTCTCTAAGACTACATTAGTGGCAATTATTGGAGCTTTCTCACTTGGATTTTCTTGGTCATCATTTGGATCATTTACATATTTATAAAGTTCAATTTTAGTTTCAGGCATAACATTCGGTACATTGTATTGAGAGAGAGACGGGCCTCTTCCCCGAATGAAAATCTTTCTGCTCGAGCTACCAGTGATTTGAAAACTTCCAAACATAATTTCTTGCTTAGAGACCAACCCTCTTGAGGAAAGATGGGTGAATTTTGCAGATGCAGAGCTCACTAAATCAACTGCAGCAGTACCTATTCCGCTCCTGTTTTTTGTATCTTGCAGGTGTAAGGTGTAGAAGGCAGAAGAAAGTGAAGGATAGGAAACCGCCTGGAGAGTAGTTAGTTTAACATTGGGCACCAATGAGTTAATTGCAGAATTAATAGAACTTTGCGTACCAGAGTAGTTATCATTATCACCACTGACTATACTGGTAACAGAACCATTTTGCACACTCGTAGCAGCACTACTATCGTATTTGAAAAGCCTAATTTCTGGATCTGGTAGTAGCGAAAGAGTGGAGCCTTGTGGAGGTAAATCATACTCTTCAAGCACAGGTCCCAATCCCCGCATTAATACATTATCCGAACCAGACAAAATGAAACTCATGATTCTTAAATTATCACCTGTACCGACTTCACCCCTGATACTAAGACTGACTAATCCACTACTGTTAAAATCAGGAGTTTGTGAATCTCCAGGATATGAAGCCATAAAAGACTCCACATCAATAGAAGAAGTATCAAGATCGGGAATAGGAGCTATCGGGGGTTCACCTCCGCTGTAAAGTGAGGAATCCTGATCAGGCTTAGCAGAAGTGTTTGTAGCTGAAATAGCCGCTTCGTATACCCCATTTTGGTATGTGATAAGATCACCCGCACTAAAAGAAATCGTACCCTCACCATCCCAAATATGAATAGTTCTACCGTCGTTTGTGGGAATTGATGTAACACCAGCATGGCAAACAACATGAAAAAACATAGCTAGAGCAATACCGAGGAGAAAATTGGAGAAAGATTTTACATCCATGCTTTAATTAAGGACACCCTAACAATTATATCAAGATTTTAAATCTATTCTCGCCTCAATTTTTACTTAGTAATTTTATAATAAAATCTCAAAATCAATATCAATAAAGAGTGATGGAGAAGTAATCTGACCCGAGGCAAAACCATTCGATGAATAAAACCTCCACCGAAAAACTTATTACTTTTCAAAAGGTCAATTGATTTGATTACTTGTTTGGCAGCTAAATGCGGACTAGGTGAATGATCTAGCTGCTTTTCGATTTGAACCCATGCACGCCGCATTTTCTTAGGTTGTACCTCCTTAGCCTGGGAAGTGGCCACCTGATTAAATTTAGTCTTCACATCCCCCATACGGAAATCGATAAATTTGGGATAATTCGGATATTCCAGCATCATCGACTCTGTAAAAGAGGAAAGAGCCGACTTTCCTGCATTATACATAGGCATGAAGGGAAGTGGATATAAGGTGGCAAGGGACGACATATTAAGAACAATTCCTTTTGATCGTTTTGCCATCTCCGGAGCAAATGTGCGGCACATTAAAATTGGACTAGTAAACAAGAGATTGACTTGGCGCATAATTTCCTCTTCCGGAAACGACCCCCATTCATAAAACGCCCCACATCCAGCATTATTAATCAATAAGTCAGGAACCCCATACTCTTTTAAAAAATTCAAACCGAATGGAGTAATTTTGGCAGGTTCGGAAAGATCAAGTCTAAGAGGGAAAAATTGTGTGTTATCTAAACCCCTTTCAGGATTACGAGATACCGAATACACTCGGTATCCTCTATTCAATAGTTCTTGAGAAATTGATAAGCCGATCCCACTCGATCCTCCAGTTACTAGTGCTAAAGGTAAGGACATTTATTTACCTAAATGAAATTGGTCTTTGCGGATAATCAAAACTTTCAAATTATAAGTTCTTAAATGCAACATACAGATATCGCAATAGTAACTCATGAATTCCCGCCCAAGCGGGGAGGTGCGGGAGTTTATTGTGAGGAAATTGCCTATGCGACAAAAAGTCTTGGAATAAACTGCGAGGTGTGGGCACCTAGGAATTCGATAGAAAGTGATTTATACAAGGTCAGGACATTACCCCTCAAAGGATCGCAAGATTGGATATGCTCTTGGAAGCTGGTTAGATACTTGAGGGAAAATGTGCATAAATGTAAGTATTTACATTTAGCCGATCCCGGTGCATTGCGGGCAGTCATGCGGTTTGGGTGGTTATTACCAAACTTGCCCTCATTAATCATCACCATTCATGGCTCAGAACTAGTAAGGTTTACACAAATTCAGCTAGAAAAGTATTTGCTTAGCTACTTACTTAACAAAGCCAAGAGGATTCATGTTCTTTCAACTTACAATGCAAAAGTACTAGCTGAACTTTACCCAGAAA
>Ga0181553_10004264_pt1 | contig 12198 bp, 6 predicted proteins | sample 011ome_17_FD_133753 | JGI IMG/M metagenome (GOLD analysis project Ga0181553, IMG submission 133753) | Coastal salt marsh microbial communities from the Groves Creek Marsh, Skidaway Island, Georgia - 011502XT metaG (megahit assembly) | ecosystem: Environmental > Aquatic > Marine > Intertidal zone...
AAATCTGCGAGTCTCGCTCCAACGGCGCTTCCATCAAATGGGGCAAATATTACGACGCCAGTCAAACGGGAACCGCTTTAGTCCGCGACATGTACGTGGAAACGAGAGAAAAGAACAACATGTTGCAGTTACACGTCGTCGTCGAGGCTGACTTTGATGTCAATTTACACTGGGGCGTCACGTCGAGAACGGACGGGACGTGGCGACAACCGCCTCCCGGGTGGACGACCGTGCCGCCTCGAAGTTGGGGCTCCACCGGGAACAGTTGGGAAACAGAATTTGAAAATTGCGGCAACAAATTGAAAGCGGTGACGTTGGAAGTTCCGTGTGGGAACGACGAAGGGATCGTTTTCGTGTTACGAACCGTCGCAGACGAGTGGGTGAAAAACGGCGACGGCGATTTCTACGCGCACAGAGACACCGACCAATTGGCGCCGGCGCCTTCGAACGAACATCAAAAACCGAGAGAGAGAGAAGAACGGAAGAACAAGAAGGAACACCGAGATCGCGACCGAAAAGACCGCAAGAGAAAAGACGATTCGTTTGCTGCCAACCAACCGGCCATTCCTCCTACGATCAACGCCAAATCAGTCAAATCGGTTCAACCCATCAAAAGGAAGGAATGGAACGTAGACGATATCGTGTTGAACATCGGCGCGTTCGGTAGAGACGGGAACAACGTCGCGCAAAACTCCATCGATCAAATATGCAACGCCGAAGAAGGGTGCACGCGATCTTTGATGCACCGCTACAACGCCGCCGCTGATTTATTGGGCACTTGCCACGACGAAGGCGAAGCCGGCTTACTCGCCATGTTTACCTGGTTCCGATTTATGGCTTTACGACAACTCGTTTGGAACAACGATTATAACATCAAACCGAGAGAAATCAGTGCGGCGCAAGCGAGATGCACGGAAGCGTTGACGAAATATCATCGAAATGAAAGCAATTACCGCGATGTTGTTCGATTGATCATGATGACCATCGGCCGAGGAGGGACCGGAGACGTCGGTCAACGCATCAGAGACGAAATCTTAGCCGTTCAGCAAACGAACAATTGCAAAGGCGGCATGATGGAAGAGTGGCACCAAAAGTTGCATAATAACACGTCGCCAGATGACGTTCCAATTTGCGAAGCGTTGTTAAAATTTATCGCTTCCGATTGCGATATCAACGTCTACTGGGCCCATTTGCACGCGAATAACATCGACGCCAAACGAATGTCCGAATACGACCGAAAGATTTGCTCGGAACCGAAATTCTCGAGAGACCAATACGAAGGTTTAACGAGAGATTTAACCGAGTATTTACGGACATTGAAAGCGGTGCATTCTGGCGCCGATTTAGATTCCGCCGCGGAGGCTGTTCTCGGGTATCACCAAGACGCGTGCAAAGGCAAAGAAATCAACATCCCGCCCGTCGCCGACGTCGCCACGCCTCGATTAGAAGAACTCTTGACGTGCGCGAGAGTATTAAGAGAACAAAACGGCGACGCGTTCAACGTGTTGGAAGCCATTTTAGAGGCGAGAAGAGAATTATGGCAGTGGACGAAACCGGATGGGAAAGATAACGATCGTCTGAAAGATGTCATTTACTTAGACTTGGCGTTGGAAGCAGCCGTGAGACAAGTGATGGAGGCGCAGATCGCCGAAATGAGCAAGAGAGCGCCTCTGGACGTCTTGAAAATCACCGGAATGGTTTTGGAGAACTTGTGTTTGAGTACCGGCGAAAACCAAGAATTCGTCTATTGCTTGAAAGATTGGCAAAACGTTATTCAGTCCGCCAAATCCGGTTCGAACGATTGGGGATTACAAGCCAAAGCCGTGTGCGACCGTTTAGGCAACGCTTTAGGAGAAATCTCGGAACGGTACATCAACGTCTTGCAGCCAACCGCGATGAGTATGGGACCGAAATTGAACGTAGACGAACACGTTTTGCAATTGTTCTCGGAAGAGATCGTGAGAGGTACTCCAGCCGCTCCGTTGTCTCAAATGCTTCGCGTGTTAGACCCTATGATTCGAGCCGTCGCGCAAATGGGTCGATGGCAAGTCATTTCGCCGGTGCAAGTTAAAGGTCAAGTCGCGTACGTCGACGCGTTGTCCATGGTGCAGAACATTAAATATTCCACGCCGACGATTATCATCGCGAAAAGAGTTTCTGGTGAGGAAGATATTCCAGTCGGTTGCGTTGGCGTGATCACGCCGGACATGCCAGACATTCTCTCGCACGTCTCCGTCCGCGCGAGAAACGAGAAAGTGTTCTTCGCGACTGTTTTTGACTTCAACGTCTTGGAAGAGATGAAACAGATGGACGGCAAATGCGTTTCTTTACATCCGAACGCGCAAGGAGATGAAATCGATGTCAAGTCTATCGAATTGGCGGACGTTCAACCCGCCGGAGGCGCGGGCGCCTCTCAAGCGAAAACCTTGGGCGAATCTGGAATTTCCATCAAGCAAAAGCAATGGCCCGGTAAGTTTGCGTTGGATTCGTCTGAATTCAACGACCAAGTCGTCGGCGGTAAATCGAAAAATTTGGAATTATTGCGAGGACGCACGCCAAATTGGATTCAATTGCCCGCCTCGGTGGCGTTGCCGTTCGGAACGTTCGACGCGACTTTGAACGATCCAATGAACGCGCAAGTGAAAACGAAGCTGGAGTCTCAAATTCTCGCTTTGAAGCAATTCGACGACTCAAAAGACGGCGACGGTTTCCGTGCGTTGATCGATGATATCAAGTCAACCATCTCTTCGTTGAAACCGCCGAACGCGTTACAATCTGAACTCGAATCGTGCTTTACTAAGGAAAAGTTATCATGGCCTGGGGATTTGGAAACTTCCGAACAAGGCCAGGAAGCTTGGAGAACCATTTGCGCCGTTTGGGCTTCCAAGTACAACGAGAGAGCGGTCTTGTCCTGTAAAAAAGCCGGTTTGAATCACGACGATTTAAACATGGCGGTGTTGTGTCAACCGGTGGTGAACGCGAAATACGCGTTCGTGTTACACACGGTGCACCCGCAAACGAACGACCAAACTGAAATTTACGGCGAACTCGTCTGCGGCATGGGCGAAGCGTTGGTTGGTAACTTTGCCGGTCGCGCGTTGAGTTTCACGGTGAAGAAATCGGATTTAGATCGACCGACGATCAACGGGTTCCCCTCGAAATCGAAAGGATTGTTCGCGCGACAAAATACGTTGATTTTCAGATCGGATTCAAACGGCGAGGATTTAGAAGGGTTCGCCGGCGCCGGTTTATACGACTCTGTGTGCATGAACGAGCCGAGTTTAGAATCCATCGATTATACGAACGAACCGATTTCGAACAACGAAGATTTCAGGAACCAAATGTTGAGCGCGATTGCCAAGAGCGGCATGGAGATTGAAAATTTGCTCGGGTCGGCGCAAGATATCGAAGGCGCGATCACGGAAGACGGTAAATTGTTCGTCGTGCAAACGAGGCCCCAAGTGTTTTAAAGCAGCGGCGCGGCGGGCGAGAGAGAAATCAACCACCACAAGCATAATACTAAGAGAGAGAGCCGTTTTTTATGATAATACGAAGAATGGATTCCAATGAATTATGATTAAAAGTACTACAGTAGTCGATTTTTTTATATGTGGGGTGTATGTGTCAATCGCGTCGTCGCCAACGTCTTCTCGTTTCTCTCTCTCTCTCTCTTTCTTTTCTTTTCTTTTCATGTGTAGTAGTGTTAGTAGTAGTAGTTATTACTACCGGTAACATTTGTCTTCTTTAACCTTCTTTAACCGACGAGTTCGCCGAGCATCGCCTCGGGAGGTAAATATTTCTTCAACACGTTTGGCGGATGCAACATGTCAAACTCCTCCGTGGCGTCTTTACCGGCGAATAACATGATTGCTTTCTTCCCGCCGGGATGGTCCGGTAAAAACTCCGTCACGTCGTACACTTTCCCGTGTAAAATCACCCAACAGTCGTTTTCTTTATCGTGCTTTGCAACTTCGGCTTCGGTTAATCCTCCGGAGGAGGACGCCGTCGTCTTGGCGCCCATTTTCGGATTGAAGTGGCCGTTGATGTTGGCGACTCTGTTTAACGCGCCTTGCGCGTCGGTTATTCTCGAGTACGCGTTGACGTTACCACCACCACCACCACTTCTTAATTGCTTGACGATGTTCATCCCAGCCACTCTGCCAAAGACCACGCAATCTAACAAGGAGTTCCCACCGAGACGGTTTCTCCCGTGGACGCCTCCGGCGGCTTCGCCGGCGCAAAACAAACCCGGGATTGGTCTTTCATTCGCGTCTAAAACTTGAGAATCATCGTTGATTCTCAAACCGCCCATGGTGTAATGAACGACCGTACACACGATGGCGACGTGAAACGTCGGGTCGTTCATATCCAAAGGCGCGTTGTGAAAAAACTTCTTCCCGAACGGGCACGCTTTCGTTTGCGCGCACCGGTTGTATTTCTCAAACGTCTCTCGTAAATGCGACGGGTCGATGCCCATCTCTCTGGCGACTTCGTTCCCGGAGTTGAATTTCTTCATGATACCTCTCCCGACGTAGTGTTTGCAGTGCCATTCGATTTCTTTGGACGCTTTACCGTTCAAGATTAATCGGAACGGACCTTTGTTTCGGTTCATTTCACCGGAGACGTAATCCCGTCTCCCGAGCTCGTCGCAAAATCGATTCCCGTTTGCATCTAACAAGATACCACCGACGCCTCTCAAAGCTTCCGCGGCTAAGAATTTAACTTTCGCTTCTGGTTCGCTCGGGTTGACTAAACCGGTCGGGTGGACTTGCACGGATTCCATGTCCACGACGCCGGCGCCAATCTCTTGGGCCATTTTAATCCCGTCGCCCGTGCAATGGTCGCCGTTGGTCGTCGGTAAACTCGTCACGTCCGGTCTATATTTCGATAACAAGGAAGTGTTCGTGTAATCCGCGCCGTACCCTCCGGTACACACCACCACTGGTCCAAACGCCTGTTGCGTTTGTCCTTTCTTATCTGAATATTCGCACCCAACCACTTGTCCGCTGGCGTCTTTCAGTAACCTTTTCACGTTCGCCTTGGTGATAATCTGCGCTTTCTCGTTATTCGTTTTTTCGCACACCTCCTCTAACGCTTCCATCAACGCGTACGTGATGGTAAACCCGGGAAATCTCGCTTTCCCTCTGTGCGTCCTCGGATACGAGTGTCCACCTAACTGCGAAATCAAACTCAAATCGAGATTAAATCTGTCCACGAGCCAATCGACGGCGCTTCCGCTTCCGTGCGCTAACACTTTCGCCAAAGGAATCGTGTGTTCAGGTGCCGTCGTGTGGTTCACGCCAGCTGCGCCTTTTAAGCAGTCTTGTTCGAACGCCTCCGCGGAGTCTCGCGCGGCCATGCCGCCGACCAGTTTTTGCGTTTTCGTCGGTGCTCCTTTATTTTGAATTTAGATTATATAGAGAGAATAGAGAAAATTTTTGAAGATGTGAGTCTTTTTTTATCACTGTTTTGTTGTTGTTTTTGAAAAAAATGAAAGAAAATTTTTAATCGAAGAAAAAAATTCAATCACAGAACACTTTTCGAGCCTTTTTCTCTCTCTCTTTTCGTTCTGAGTCATCACGACAAGATGAGAATTATTTTTATTCTCAAACGAAGAGATGAGAAGAAAGCGCTGCTTTGAAGTTGTCTCTCGTTTTATTTGATGTGAACGATGATGACGATGATGTTTACGAGTGCACGCAATAAAACGTTTGTTTTTTGTTTGCGCGTCGTTTCAATCTCTTCGTTAAAAAAGAAAGAGATTACGACGAAAGAGAGATCGGCGGCAAGACGAACACAATCACACGAATGAATTGACACGCACCGTTGATACCACTCGTCGCTTTGGTCGAGTTCCCGCCTAAGAAAGCGCTCTTATCTAATAACACGACCGAGCCTCCGTTTTCTAAGATGGTGTGTGCGGCGGATAAGCCGGCTAAGCCGCCGCCGATGACGATCACTTTATGTTGTTGAGACATACTCTACTAACTGTCTGTTACGATGCGTGAGATCGCGTCAGTCCAATCAGTGAAGAAGAGGAAACGAGAAAGAAGGCAAAAAAACGACCAAAACTTTTTCAGTCGAAAACTTTTTTGATCGAAAAAATATCTTCTTCTTTCTTCAATTCTTTCTGCTTTGAACCCTGAATTTTTCACTTTTTTCATCTCTCTCTTTTCGATCGATGCACTTTTTTGAAAAAGAGTGTTTTTGTGTTCGTTTCTTTCTCTGCATATGCGCTTCTGAATGAGAGAACTTTTTTTGTGAGTAACTACGAAACGAGAAGATGTTTAAGAAGAAGAGCAAAATGGTGTTGTCGATGCTGTTGTCCTCCTCCTCCTCCTCCTCGCGAGGACGACAACACGACGGAAGAAGAGTTTTACGAGGATGGCAGCGTTACGCGTGCGGGTGTCGCGACGACGATGAAAACGACGACGACGACGATGGGAATCTGACGATGATGATGAGAAAAAGCGCCTCGTCGTCATCATCATCATCGACGAACGCTGCTTTGATAAAGAACGACAAAGAGGAAAACAGACGACGAGGAAGACGAGGAGGAGGATTTGGAACGTCGACGTCGTTTTCATTGAACAAGAACGACAAAAACGAGGAAGAAAACACCAGACGACGACGACGACGACGAGGACGAGAGTTTAGCAGCAGCAGCACTACCACCACCACCACCACGAGTACGAGTAGGAATAGGAGCAAAAGTGAAACAAGCGACGACGAGAAGAAGGAGAATAAAACGACAACAATAAACGTCTCGTACCCGGCGTTTCAAGTCTGGGGGAGTAACACGGCGGTTGGGAAAACGCTCGTTTCCGGGGGGGTAATCAACGCGGCGGCGAAAAGTTCTTCGTCTTCGTGTTTGTATTTGAAACCAGTACAAACTGGGTTCCCGGAAGATTCGGACGCGCAATTCGTCGCCGATTGTGTGCATAGCGGCGAAAGCGAAAGCGGCGGCAGTTCTATCAAAAGAAGAGTGACGACTGGCGCGCACGCCGCAAAGTGTCGCAGCGTTTCCACAGAAACAACAACAACAACGTCAGACACGACGACTACCGATGATGGTACGAATAACACGAACATTATTAACAACGTCTGGTGTCACACGGAGTTTGCGTGGAAAATAGCCGCTGGACCGCACATAGCGGAGAAACTGGAAGGGAGACCGGTGACGGACGAGGACGTCGTGAACGCCGTGCGAAATCGATTGGAGGAGTTTTATAATAACGATTTAAATAACAACAACAACAACAACAACAACAAATTCGCGCTCGTGGAAACCGCCGGAGGAGTTGCTTCTCCCTCATCTTCCGGAAATTTACAATCGAACGTGTTAGCGAGGTGTCGATTACCGGCAATATTAGTTGGCGATGGACGATTAGGCGGCGTTTCCGTGACGTTGACATCGTACGAGTCTTTACTTCTGAGAGGATACGACGTCGCGTGTATCGTTTTAAGCAACGAAGGCTACGATAACCACGAAGCGATCGCAAAGAACGTCCCATCGAACGTGAAAGTATTCTCGTTACCAAAACTTCCACACGAAGGCGATGGACAAAAGTGGGTTCACGCGCAAAACGACGCGTTTCGAGACATGTACGCCCATCTTGTTCAATGGCACGCGAAACGCGTGGAAAAGTTGAACGGATTAGCAAAGGATGCTTTGGATACTTTGTGGTGGCCGTTTACGCAGCACGAGATGGTTAAGAAAGATATGGTGGCAGTAATCGATGGAAGATCGCAGGATGACTTTGTCATTTACGACCAGAAAACGGAAACAGTGCAGCACAGATTCGACGCCGCCGCTTCGTGGTGGACGCAAGGCATTACGGGCGACAAAGCGAACGAGAGTTTACATCGAGCGCTCATGCACGCGTGCGGTCGATACGGACACGTTATGTTTCCTGAAAACGCGCACGTGCCAGCGTTGGAAGCGGCTAAAGGTATACTTAACGGCCCAGCGAAAACGTGGGGTAAAAGAGTGTTCTTCTCTGATAACGGAAGCACGGCGACGGAAGTCGGCATTAAAATGGCCTTTCGACAGCGGTACGTTAATCTTGGTTTACTATCGAAAGACGGCATTGAACGCGCTGAACAAGCGAATGATGCGAACGTGTTGAATGCGTTACCAAAACTTAGAATATTAGCTTTAGATGGTTCGTATCACGGCGACACGTTAGGTGCGATGGACATGCAATCGCCTTCAATTTTTACCGGAAGTTTACAAACGCCTTGGTACGAACCGAGAGGATTGTTTTTGAACGCGCCTACAATTGGGTTGAAAAATCAGAAATGGACGGTGGAATGCGCGGAGGAGTTAGTTGTAGCAAAAGGCTCGGGGCAGACTTCTTCGACTGCTGCGGTGGTTTTAGACCGATTCGAGAATAAAGCGGACGTGTTTGACGTGAAGAAGAGAAAAGCTTCCTCTGCGGCGGCTCGATACCAGGCGCTCATAGACTCCGTTCTCGACAACGCCGAACGTCTCGGTAAATCCGGCGAGGCGCCTGAAATTGGCGGATTAATCATGGAACCCGTCTTACACGGTGCCGGCGGAATGATCTTGATCGATCCTCTCTTTCAATCCATCTTGATGCAAAAATGTAAGGAACGAAAGATTCCAGTCGTCCTGGACGAGGTCTTCGCGGGCATCTGGAGATTGGGCGTAGAAGGCGCCTGGGAACTTCTCGATTACGAAACGCCGGATATTTCGTGTTACGCAAAATTGTTAACTGGTGGCTTGGTTCCTATGGCGGCTACTGTAACGACGGAAGAAATCTTCGATTCGTTTTACGGACCGGGGAAGCCGCAAGCGCTTTTACACGGCCACTCGTACACGGCGTACCCGATTGGATGCGCGGTAGCCGCGCAAGCTTTGAAGGTGTATACGGACGAAACTATGAATCCAAATTTATCTTTTTCTTCTTCTTCTTCTTTTACATCATCATCAACAACAACATCAAAATCGAGAAGATCAATTCGATTAAACGAATTCTGGGAGGAAACAACCTTGAAACGACTCAGCGCTTTAGACTCCGTCGAGAGAATCATTTCCGTCGGATGCGTCTTTGCGATGGAATTAAAAGTCCCCGACGGTGGTCCAACTGGATACGCCTCCAACATCGCCAAAGATGTCGTCTTAAAGTTACGAAAATACGGCATCCAAGCTCGTCCGATTGGTAACGTTTTGTATTTAATGGCCAGTCCAACGACGCCGCGAGAAAGTTGCGATCGAATGTTACGCGCCGTAGTCGAGGAGTTAACGACGACATAAACGACGACGACACAGGAGAGAAAATGAGAATTAGAGTAATAATGATGAGCGCAAAACCATCATCATTTGTAGAAGTCATCATTCGCTGTACTAATAAAGTATGAGATTCAATATTTATTACGTAGTAAAATACCGTTACATAGTTGAAAGGTTTTCGATTGGTTTTTGGTCGTCATTTAAAAAAAAAACATGTCTTCTTCATCTCCCATCTCATCTTACGTCCAATCGATGATCGAGAACGATGCTTCGAATAACATATCGGAGGAAGAAGTCTTCGAAATTACGACGAAAGCGACGTCCTCTTCGAACGTCTATTCCGGTTTCGCGGAGCTCGCGAACGCTTTGGAGCGATTACGAATGAAAAGAAAAACCGACGACGGAAACGTTTTCGGAGAGAAGAGCGCTCGACTTCTGGACTTGTTTTCGTTCGGCACTTTCGATGAGTATTATCATCAACAACAACAAAACGAACAACAATCGTTAAAAGTTATATTAAACGAAAAACAAGAGGAAAAGTTGAAGCAGTTATCGGTCGCATCTTTATCGTACGAAACGAAAGTTCTCTCCTACGAGATCTTGATGCAACAGTTGCACTTGAACTCTGTGCGAGAACTGGAGGATTTTTTAATCGAGAAAGTGATATCGCCCGGGATCGTGAAAGGACAGATGAATCAAGAACTGTCGGTTTTTGAAGTCTTTTCAGCGATTGGACGAGACCCAGACAGGAAAAGTGGGAGAGTGGAAAAGATGTTGGCGACTGTGAGAGAGTGGAAGAGAACGTGCGACGACGCTTTGAGAGACATCGAAAATCAAATAGTGGAGACGAAGACGGATTTGGCGATGGAAGATCTGAGGAAGGTAGAGGTGACGAGGAAGCAAGAGGAGGCGGAAAGGAGAGCGAGCGCGAACGTGGTTGGAGGAGGAGGGAGCGGTGGCATCGAGGAAGAGGTGGACGCGGCGATAAAGGAGGAATCGGGGAGCGCCGGCGGAACGAAAAGAAAGAAGTAAGAAAATGCGGAGTTTACACTCATCGATCGCGTAGAAGAAAAACATAGATAGAGCATTTAATAGAGAGCATTAGAGAGAAACAAACGCGAAACATAATCCATACGTTTATTAGTATTCGTTTAAATATTAGAAAAAACTACTCTTCTAGATTTTTTTGCTGTGGGTGCCATCGCGTAGAATCTCTCGTCACCAAATTCATTTCGAAATGATATAAAATTTAGAACGCGGAGGCTCTGGAAACGACGTAGACGCGAACCTTGTTGTCGGAATAACCGGTATACAAAGTTTGACCGTCCGCGGACCATTGCAAGGAGGTGCAGTGCGGCGGCATGGACTTCTTACCAACCGGCGGGAACTCCGGGTGCAACTCGTCGACGATGCTCTTGGACTCCAAATCCCAAATCTTCACGCACGATTGCGTGGCGGCACACAACCAATATCTATTCGGCGAGAAGCACATGGAGTAGATAATATCCCCAGCATCCAAAGAGTACAATCTCTTGCCTTCCGCTAAATCCCAGAGCATGGCGACGCCATCCTTACCGCCCGAGGCGCACAAAGAGCCATCCGGCGACACCGTGACGGTGTTGATGTACCCGGTGTGGCCAACCAAGTTGGTTCGCAACTTGCAGTTGTTCAAGTTCCACACCTTGACGAGTTTATCCCAACCGCACGAGACGATGATCGGGTTCGACGGTGCCGGGGAGAATCGAACGCAAGAAACCCACTCCGTGTGGCCTTCGTGTTCTTGAATCGTGTATTTGCACTCGCCCAAAGTGTTCCACAATTTAATCGTCTTATCTCTGGAGCCGGAGACGATTTGTCTGTTGTCCACGGAGAACGCGACGGACAAGACGTCTTTGCTGTGACCGACAAATCGTCTCGTGGTTGTTCCAGAGTTCAAGTCCCACAATCTCAAGGTACCGTCCCAGGAACCGGACAAGGCGAACTGCCCGTCCGAGGAGATGACGACGTCTTGGACAAAGTGCGAGTGACCGTGCAAGCGTCTTCTCGGGTAGCCGTAGTTGCCTTCTTCTCTGGTCAACGTCCACAAGATGACGGATTTATCTCTGGACGAGGTCAAGAGAATGTCCGAGTTATCAAGGGGAGTGGCGATGGAAGTCACCCAGCCTTCGTGTCTGTTTTTTTTTACGTTCGTGTTTGTTGGTTATTATTATGAAGAAGAAGAAGAGAATGTCAGTCACAAAACGCGTTTTACTCCTACACATATGATGCGTCGTCGTTTACGTCGTCGTCGTCGTAAAATCTATCATTGTCACCATCAAAAAGGCAGCCGAAGACGGATGAAGATGATTGATGATGACGATGATGATTTCTTGAACCTAATACGACTCCGTATAAAAAGGAGGAAAAAAATCCAACAAAATCGCGCGCATATAAAAAAGGTAAAAACATACGAAACGCGAACGAGAAAACCTACCCTTCGAGGACGCCTCTTAAAGTTAAAGTTTCCATATTTATGTTTTATTCGTTTATTATTATACTCGCGTTTGTAAAAACTTCGTGGTAGTGTTTTTTATTATTGTAAAGCGCGTTTCGATTTGTGCAGAAAAGACCTGTTTGATGTGAAAACACCCAAATGTAAATGTAAAAAATTGTTCTCTCACTCAATTGGTTTCTCCCATTAAAAATTGGTTTTCTTCTTCTCTTTTTTTTTTTGTTTTCCTTCAAAAAAAGGTGATTTTTTTTTGAGAGAAGAACTGAGGAAGAACTGAGGAAGAAGGCAAGAGAGATCTTAGTGGAGAGAGTAGTCTTTCTTCTTTTCTCGTCTTTGTTGTTCTTCGCGCCGCCCGTGGTTTGAATCCGTTTGAATCTGTTTGAATCGTCTCAGAAGAAAGTTTTCGAAAACGAGGAAGAAAGGATCCTTTTCTTTCACACAAAGTTATATA
>Ga0181553_10004270_pt1 | contig 12192 bp, 8 predicted proteins | sample 011ome_17_FD_133753 | JGI IMG/M metagenome (GOLD analysis project Ga0181553, IMG submission 133753) | Coastal salt marsh microbial communities from the Groves Creek Marsh, Skidaway Island, Georgia - 011502XT metaG (megahit assembly) | ecosystem: Environmental > Aquatic > Marine > Intertidal zone...
AAAAAATACACATTGAAAGAAAGGCAAACTCCCGCGAAGCCTTGATGTGGCCACACTCGCCACTCGCCACTCTCCATTGTTCACTGTCACAATTCCACTTCGCTGTCAAAAGTTACGGGTAAAAAGCATCAAAGGCCGGGGTAACAACGCATGACGCAGAGGCAACAACGCATGAAATACAGCGACGGTAATACGCCCACAGCACACACAGGTAACAACACAGGTAAAAACAAGGGTATTTCGCGTTGTTACCTCCGCGTCATGCGGTGTTACCCCTGCCTTTGATGATTTCTACCCGTAAATGTTGTCAGGGAAGTGGAATTGTGACAGGCAAGTGGAATTGTGACAGGGAACAATAACCTTCGTTGTGGCGCTAAAACCGATCTGAACTCGAACTCGGTGATCCAAATGCAATCGTGCGAAAATTTTGTCGAAGCGCGCCCTTTTCAAAACTACATGTAGTGTATAATAAAATGCTACTACTTCGTCTACAAACGTTTCCCTGATCGTGTATGGCGCGGTGAAGGGTCACGTACAGCCTTACGATTCAACTCGATATCTTTGGCGCCGCGCTTAATCGCATTCAGTCTCTGCAGCATCTGTGGCACTTTGATGACGTCGTCTTCGTTTACTTGCTCCTTTGTAGTGGCGTCTTCTAGTTTTGCGTGTGCGTCGTCGTTGTCGGCTTCATTCTCTTCGGCGTCGTCTTCATTCTCCACTTCATCCTCGTCAACGAGCTTCGTTGAGCGGCGCATGTATCCGAAGTCATCAATTGTTTCGTGTGTCCGTTTGACGTATTGCACGGTTTCCTCATCGTCGATAATTGAACCACTTTTCGCAAGGAGCGTGTCAACCAAAAACGTTCCGCGATACAGACGCTCACATCGCGTCTGATGACGCTCGGTATACGCTTTGATCGCTTGAATGATTTGCGAAATACCGCGAACTTTACTCAACTCCTCCATGCCGTGTGTACGAAACACGGCGGCGAGAACGTGCTGAGCGACGTGACACGTCCTGGAGTTCGTGTTCCACTCCCGAATGCATTCCAAAACTCTAGTCAATTTATCAGCTTGCAAAGGCGCCACACACTCTCTCAAACGCTCGTCCCCGCGCTCGAAGTCGTCCTCCAACAGGCGCGTGAGCACGCGCAACAACGCACCGGGACGCTCGAGACGTAGTGCGAGATCAATCGCGCGCGTGACATCTCCCTGACGTTCGGCGTTGAAGAACTCTTGCTCACTTTGAACCGCGAGCGCGTGCTTCTCCGCCTCTTCTGCACTCGTTGTCGCCGTCGAATCGCGCCAGAGCGACATTGATGCGTCAGTGCCGCCAGTTGCAATCCAATCACCATCGCCGCCAACCGCAATCGCCCACGCTTTGTCTTCGTGCGCATCAATGGACGACACGCACGCGCCGGCGTTGACAGTCCAGAGATTCATCATGCCGTCACCACCAGTCGTGACTAACTGCGCGCCGCGAGATAGAAAACGAATGGACAACACCGCCGCACTGTGGCCTTCGAGTGTTCGCAAACACGTGCCATTCGTATCACTTCCAGCGCGATCGTCGACGCTCCAAATTTTCACAAGCTTGTCTCCGCCCGCCGTCGCCAATACGCGGTCTGACGGCGAAAACGCGCACGCCCAAACTCCCCGCCGATGTCCACGCAACGTGGCGAGTGGTACGAGATCTGGCATCTTCCAAAGCTTCGCCGTTTTATCGCTCGAACACGTGGCAACCATGCGCAAATGTGGCGCGACAGCTACGCCATTAAGCGGTTTGTCGTGTGCCACAGCAGCGGCGGTGGCGTGCAATTCGTGAGCATCGTCGGCGTCGCCCTCCTCCGCAACCCGCAGCGCGCCGTCAATACCCCACACGCGTAAAACTCTGTCCGCGCCACCAGAAACCGCAAATGGAGCACCTCGCTTCGATGACTTTGGAGGAAATGCTACGGCGGCCACCGCGCCGACGTGGCCTTCTCCGACGGCAACGCATACTTTCGTTGCGCCATTCCACAGGCGCACGCTATGGTCCTTCGCGCCAGTAATGATGAGCGCCGTTCCGTCACTCGCGAGCGCTGAATCGACGCACAAAACAACAGCACTATGGCCTGTAAGTGAACCGACACAGGACATCGTAGACGGATCGAATACGCGCACCGTTGGTGAATTTGTGACGACTGCCATTTGTTTTGGCGGCCGCGTCAGAGCGTGAAGCTCGTCGTCATCGTCACCTTCAGCCGCTGCTAATTCCTTCGCGCGATTCTCTTCTTCGGCGTCAGCTTGAGCGTCGGGTACGAATGTTAAACCTATGATTTCGTCAGTGTTCGCGACGATTTCGCGCTCAATCTCTAGCGCTTTCGATTCACTGTTAACGCCGTACGTCAGCAATCGAGCGTCGCCGCTCACGGCGGTGATGTGGTGCCCGTGGTGCGTAATCGCACATTTTGTAAACGTTCCCGCGGCGGCTTCAAAATCGTTATCCTCGTCATCGCCTCCTTTCGTGAGCGTTTTAGCCACAAGTGGTGCGGATTCAACCGATACTTTCGCCGCACCTTCGCGCCACACTCGAATGCGGCCGCTGTCGCCGCTTACGCAAAACACTATACCACCGTTTACTGGTGCCTTTATGCCAGTCTCCCGAATGATTGAAGAATTTCCATCTAGAATGACGCAGTCTTCGATTGTTTCGTGAACCGCCGTCGTCGTTCGCGGCTTCAACGTGTCCAGTTCAAATGTTTTCACGATCTTATCGCGACCAGCGGTGAGCAACGTATTCGATTCGACGTCGATGCGAATAGCGGTAATCGCACTCACATGCGCATCAGCCATACATTTCACCAAGCCATTGTTCTTCTTATCGTTAAGCGACCAAACACAGAGCGAACCATCGTCCGCTGCGGTGTACACACGCGCGGCGTTAATCGACGGATGAAAAGCAACCGCCGTGAGCGCGCCGCCATGAGCGCCGCGAAAAGCGTGCGTGCAATACCCGCGTTCAATATCCCACACGCGCGCGGTGCGATCGGCACTCCCCGTACATAACAACGATCCAGTATTATCAATCGCCATGTCAAGTACCGGTGACGATTTGTGCGGCTGCCATGTCTTTAAGCGCCTGAGTGCCGACGACGACTCGTACTCCAACCTCGTCACGTGTCCGCTTCGACTCGCGCAAAACACTTTCCGACCCGATCGATCGATCGCAATTGACGTCAACGCTTCTTCATCGCCATCGTAGCGCGCTAATTCGCTCACGCTCGACGTCACGCTCGTTTCCTTTTTTTCAGTCTTCTGCTTCTTGCTTCCTTGTCTCTTGGCAGCCATCATCGTCGTCGTCGTGCGACTGCGCACGAGAGCCACGCCACCCTCCGCAGTGGCGCACGCATAGGTAACGTCATCAATCGTTACATCACCCGTCGTCGACGACGACGTTTGCGTGAGCGCTAACGGCGCACCGCGACCGACATAGAACGCGTTCAACGTTGCAGCTTTAAGAAACGTCGCGCGAATCGGCCGCGAACCGGTTTGGCGGTCACCCATCGCGCGCGTCCGTCGTCGTCGTCAACGCGTGCTATGAATGCGTGCGCGTGATTTCCCTTGCGTCACTTGGTCGTCGTCGTCTTCGTCGTCTTCGTCGTCGTCGTCGAATCGTCGTCGCTCGCTCTGGCGTCGACGACTGACGCCCGTCGCAGCCGCCAGAAAACGACCGTGAACCCACATGTCCGACTCTGGACTGGGAACCCTACGTACGAATTCTGCTACTACACGCGGGAGTGTGCGACGCACGACTGAGGTTGACACGGAACGAGGGCATCATGTCTGCGGCGTCATGCGTAGGGCGTAAATCCGCCGTCGAAGAAGAAGACGCGTCCGAGCTGCGTCTCGGCGCCGACTTTGCCGATGCGCACTGCTTGAGCATGGCGGAGGTGAAGATCGTGCAGACGTCGAAATTAGAAGACGACGCCGAGCGTGGGGAAGAAACGTCGACGACGAGAACGCGGGTATTTGAAAAGACAAAGGCATATTGCGAACGTTTCACCGGCTCTACGTCGGCGGCGGCGGCTCAGACGATCCGGAACTTGCTTCAAGATGCTGGGTTGCATGATTTCGAGGGAGCCGTGATTTCCAACCTCAAGCCGGTGGATTTCGACGAGGCGAAGACACTCGTGCCTAGCTTAGATGTGGAGGATCGCGAATTCACGGAGGAATCGATCCAGGCAATGTTAGATGAAATGGCAAACGTGAGAAAGTTTGAATAGAGCAAGCGCGCTCGTTGTAATTAAATTGATCGAGAACCATGTATATACGCAGCGCAGCGCAGCTAGACATTTGTAGTGTTCGTTTCCGCAATCAAACCGCCAGCGCCGGACGGGAGCCACATTGCGCGATCGCTCATTTCTACTCCATCTTCGTCCTCATCCTTCTTCAATTGAAAATACATGTTCTCCTCTTCAGGGCGGAACAAGTACCCTGTGGCAACGTAATACGCCAACGTGGCGAGTTCAGAGAAGAAAGCGGCGGTCCATCTGAGCTCGTACTCCACCGTAGACTTTAACAAATATACAACGATTCGAGTGAAGTAAATGTACGCCACAGTCATGACGTAAAAGTGACGGAAAAGCTCCAGTTTGTGCAAATTTCTAGCTTGTTTTTCTGACGCATCCGAGCTATCGCGCAAGTGTTTTATACTCCATACAATCGGCACCAGCACCGCGCAACAGCACATAATGTCAATCATGATGAACATTGATTGCCATGCAAAGAATCCTTCGTCTGCTGGACCTTCTTCATCAATCACTAACGTCGCAATGTTCGCCAAAACTTGCAGCGGGATGACGGCCATGAGCAGATTCTTTTCACGCTGATGGAGGAAGGGCTTGAGAAAAGACCATCCCATGCCAACGAGCGCGATGACGACAAACAACAGCATCGACCTACACACTGTGAAGACGTAGAACGCGGCAGTCCAGCCTGCAGAAGAACCCGAAATACGCGTCAAGTGATAGCGACCGGCTTGCGCAAGCACGGACAGCGACTTAAACGTCACAAGCGCGAGCATCAACCAGTGTATTTTTCGCACCCCGCGGCGACCCTGAGCCTTTCCTAAGGTGTACGCCCAAGCTGCGGCCGCGCACACGTCTAGCAAAAAGAACAAGTAGTACACGCTGGGTAATGATTTCTCCCCCCTTCCCAAGTAGTCAAGTCTCCCGCTCGAATCTTTATTCGCAAACGTTGTGGTGATTCCGAAACTAACCACCGTGTGCGGTTCACAATTCGCGAAGAACAGCATATAATCGCCCCCATTCGTAATGTCTTGCGTGAATTCGTACGTGCTCACTTCACGCTCACCCGCCTTAAGCTGCGCGTCCATGTCCGCAAAGGTAAAGGTCTGCTGCACGAAATCCACATCTAAAACGCACGCACCATCCGCTAACGCCGCATCGAGCGCGCCCTCATCTCGTCCTGCGGTTAAGAAAAATCCAAACTTCGTTTTATCTGGCGGTGCTGCGTGCTCGGGAAGGTAAACCCGTGGCTCTTTCAGCGTGATCTCCACCAACCCACCCGGCGCGAATCCAAAAGGCTCGCGGAGGAGAATCAAGCTACGATCGTCGCGCACGACGTCGTAGTGCGTGATACGCGCGTTAGCTCCGCGCGCGGCGACGAGCATTGCCACCATCGCCATCGCCATCATCTTTGATGGCGACAACGACCTCATCGCCCTCGAGAGCGCGCCGTTGTGTGACGCCTGAGTTCCGGTCCTATGGATAGCTCGTCGTCATGTGCACACACACACACGCGCGCACACACGCACACAACATTTGGTTCACAAACCAAATGTTGATTTCCCACGAACGCGCTTTAATGATGTGAGAAATGATGTACAACTACAAGTGATCTACTGCTATGCACGTATACTCCGCGCGCGGCGCCGAAACAAAAGCTAATACACTTCTTTCGCCGTCGTCCGACTCGCTCGCTTCAAGACATTCTTGTCTCGTTTTAAGAACCTTCGGTCGCTCGCGGCCAAAGCTTTTTCCAACGCCTTAGCCTTGCGCTTGGCGATAACTTTGCGCACAGGTGCGGCTTTCACGCGCGGCTGATTCACCGCCTTCGCCGCCGCCGTCGTCAAAGTCGGCGTCTTTCCCACGACTGGTAGCGGTACGGTGGCGGCGTACGCATTCGTCGATGGAACGACGGTAGGCGCGTGTGCTGCCAATGCTACTCCACCCCCACCCAGACTCATGTCGCAGTCCGTATTCGCCATCGCTTTTATCGCTCGCATGCGCTCCTTCTTCCGTCGACCTTTCGCCATCGCGAGTGAATATCTCGCGCGGCGCGTTGTGCCAAGCCTCAGAACGCGATGCGTTGTGTCTGGCGCACGGCGTGCGTCGATGTCGTCGCACGCCTGACGACATTGACGTCGACGTCGACGATACCGACGTGTGCGTTCTTCGCGCAGCACCAGCGACGACACGCGACGAGCACAAGGAAAGATGCGAAAGACGACGACGACGACGACGACGTCGAGACCTCTGACGACTATGAAAAGATGATGGCGATGGAGGATTCGTACGGGAGTGGGGTGATGCAGGAAGAGAAATCTGGACGCGCGGAAACACCAGAAGAGAAGCGTCAAAGGATTGCCCTCGACCTCGAACGACGAGGGGTGCTGGTTGGTGATCGCGTGCGCGTGGCGGTGCGCGTTGGAGCGCCTCTCCCAGAACGTGCCAAGAAAACTCGAGAAGGCGTCGCGAGCGAAATGGTGCGTCGAGAGACGATGGCGACGCCATCGACGTCGACTGTAAGCGATCATAACATCAATGGCGCTTCTAGTAGCGCGCCGAAGCAGAGACGCTGGATGACGCGCGCGGTCACTGGATACGTCGTGTGCGTGCGTAACGGGCGCGTCGGCGTCAAGCGCACTGGGTTGGCCGACTCCGACGAGTGGTTTCCAACGTATCCACAATCGTGGGTCACGGTTTTAGACGTTGGAGAGATGTGGGAAATGAATACGGGTCCGAGGAACTTGGCTGGTGCTAGCGACGACGATATGTATGAATATCAAAAAGCCACCGGGCAGCTGAAAGACGAAGACCAAGACGTTAAATAAAAGGCACAGCAGAGCGGCGTAGAATGCAACTGTAGAATAGATGTGTTAGAATCGGTACAGTAGAATAGAATAGAAATACAATGAATGTGACGCATACAGTAGCGCCTTCATGCATGAAACTCTCTACGCAGACATTGTTGAGGTGCGAGTGATTTCAAAAAAACAAGCCCGGGACTGGGCCAGCTGGATTGATGTCGTTATCCACGACGACGACACACGACGACGCACGACGAGGACGACGACAACACGATGATGATGGCGACGACGATGACGACGACCACGACGACGACCACGCCTGGTGGCGTTTGCCGCGCGACCGTGCGCGGTCGACGACACGGCGCGGCGCGGTCGACGGGACCCACCGTTCGCGCGTCGCCGCACGCGATGCATATCATCGCTGATGTGGCCAAGGCGGATGATTCAGTGATTGGACCGGCGGTGTGCGTGGTGTCGGCGTTGTACATCGGTCAAGTGTTTTGGAATGGGTCTAGGGAAATCTTAGCCATCACGAAAGAGCTCGAAGGCAAGGGGTATGATGTGAGTGCGATTCAAAAGCTCAAAGAGTTGAAGTTCTTGAAGCGCGCCGTGGACACTGGAAACAAGGGCGAAGTGCAAGAAGCGTTTGATAAGATTTGGTTTGCGCGAGCGAAGACGATCGCGGCTACGGGTGATATCATGCAAGTTCGACGCATGCAGGAGTATTGGGGCAAGCGAGGCGTTCGCGTTAAGGAATTGCGCGATCTCGATGACTTGCAAGCCTTCATGGTTAAAAAATACAACAAGAAGCGTTAATACATAAATGCGCGCGGACGGAGGATAGTACCGGTAGAGTAAATATAAAGAAGTATTCTATTGCATTACATTGCGCGCGCGCGCTAGAAATCGATGTCAGCCTAAGCTTTTCGCTGTAAATTCTTGATCGCCTCGGCAATGTTTAAACCGCCGAGCGCGGCGCTGAGCTGCGCGGCCGCCGCCGCCGCCTTGGCGACATCCGACTCTGTCAACTTTTGTTTCGGTTCAGTCTGTCCAGCAATAGTAACCGAAGTAAACATCTCTCCTTCACCCAATCCAAGTTGATCGTACACTTCCTGCAAATCCTCCACCGTGCACGCTTCGTACATTAATGGAAGTTCAGCGATGCAGTCAATCTTCTTCATCGGCGCCAAATCCGGCGTGCCAGTGCACTGCATCAAATCTGTCCAATACTGGTTCGTCTTCAAATCCATCTCATGTCGACTGAGCAATGTCAATCGAGCGCGATCCACTTCACGTTGGCTCACGCGCTGCATCTTGAACCCACGCAAAACACGGACGCCGGCGTTCAACGCGTCGTCAATCTTCTCTGGCGTCGACGTGACGAGCAAACGGTACGTCGTCGCGTCGTTGTTTTGTAAACCAAACGACATGGTGAAGTTGCAATCGTACGTCAAACCCAAAGCATCGCGAACTGTGGTGAACAATCTCCCGCCAGCAACTTCGGCGAGCATCATACCTGCGCAGTACGTCGCTAATGGATTGGCGCGTCTGACAGACTGTCGCGCAAACGGGTTACCCTTGGCTTGCGCAACCTCGTTCACCGGATCTCTCATCGCTTCAATTTGCGCCGTCGTGTACGCTTCTTGATTCACAAAACTGGGAATTTCAGAATACAGACTCGGCATTTTCGCCCACATGCTCGGTCCAGGTCCTGCGGCGACGGCACATGCGCGTTCATCGCTGTCCTTCAACCACAAACGTTGTTTGCGCACGGGATCATTTGCGGGTACATCCTTCAATGTGAGAGGCACCGCACTCGCCGCCACCGTCGGGTCCACCTTCATTTTAATTGATCCCATAAATGCAAGAATCAAGTCATCAACCTCTTCTGGGATGATATCGCCAACGATATTGAGTTCGAGCGCGCCGGTGGCGAATTGCTTTTCGACGACTTCACGTACTCCTTCAAGAGTCAACGCGCTCAGTGCCTCACCATTTGGATCCATCATGCGGCGATCTTGGTAAATCACCGAGTTCACCGTGTCGTGCGTCAGCAACTCGATGTTCTTCTTGGTATTAATTTGAAACATGCGGTAAATGTCTTTAACGCGTTCGAGCGCTTGGGCGTCCCAGTTTGGCTTGGTCAGCGTAAGGTGGATGACTTCAAGAATGGTTCGCAAACCACCATCGGTGGCGAAGGCCGAGTCCATAAACATATACTCCACTTCGGGTTCGACGTCATACACGAGCAAGTGCTGCATCGTGAGTAACTCGACTTGCTTGCGAGACCACTCGCCGACGTCGCCCGCCTCTTGAATCGTACGCAAGCCCACCGCCGCGGCGCCAATGCCTCCGGGTCCAACTTCAGAAGACTCGCGCGAGCGACCACCTGGAATGACGAGTCGCAAGAATGCACTGCCTGGTTCGGCATCGAGCACTTTGTAGTTGACGCGAATGCCGTTACTGAGTGTTCGCTGATACACGCCCGTCGGTTCGTGCATCGTAGCCTCGGTAAACGTCGGCTGCGTTTCCTCAACCAAAGCGACAATATCTTCGTCCGAAATCAACACTTCCGGGACGAAGATGTCTTCTGGAGGAGTGATTTCGCCATAATCCGCCGCAAGGACCGCCTCGATACGCGCTGGCGTGATGTCAAACGGGACGATTTCGCCCTCAACCGTGGTCATCGTCGCCGGGACGCACGCCACGATTGCTGTCGTTTTGCCGCTCGTTTCACGTCTCTCGTCATCGGATACGCCATATTCACCAATGAATCCCAGAAGCTCGTCACATGCACCATTGCATGCGTCGAGCGTGATGCACTCAGACATGCGCACCAAGGCTTCGTGTCCAGCCACTTGATCCATGACGGTGTGTCCGCACGCGTCGTGCTCCATGACAAAGTCGAGGTTCTCCAAGCTTGGCACACATCCAGCCTGTTGTGCGAGCTGTTCGCTGTCGCGTAGCATTGCCGCCTTGAAACGATCGAGTTCACTCGATGTCAAACCAAACTCTTGCAAACGTCTGGCTTCTTCGACGGCGACTTGCAAGGCAAACTCCCATTCGCGTGGTTCGCACGTCACCGTCACCGTGCTCACGCAACATCCTTCGCGCGCGCTATCGCTGTGATCGAGCTCTACTCGCTTGTAGTCCGCATTTGTCTCAGTGTATCGAGATTGAATGCGACTCTGCAAAACCAACAACACAATACGCTGCAAAACCGTTCGGTGCAAATCACCCATGCGCTTCAAAGGCTTAATCGGAAGCTTTGAGAAAATATTAAAGCTCGCGTTGCTCAAGTGCTCGTGTTGGAACATGGACACCTTACCCTCGGGGGCGACAAACGGCATGAATGGATCATCCTTCCCTTGCGCTTTGGCTTCGTCATTTATGCGTTGGATCTCCCCAGCTTCGTGTGCGGGTGACCCGTATGCGTGCTTCACCGGCGGGCGCACGGCGTGGCGCGCGAGCGGCGACTCCGCCTCTTCTGCACCCTCAGCCGGAGCGGCGTTTTCAAACGACGTCTCAATCATCTTCTCCACTTCATCCACGTCAGCACCGAAATCACCGACGACGTACAGCGTGGCGTTCGCGGGGAAGTACCAGCGCGCGTGAAAGTCTCGCACGGCTTGCGCCGGCCACGCTTCCACTTGGTCGAGTTTACCAATGGGAAATCGCGTGCCGAGCAAGTTATCCCAGTGCAAGTGCTCTAAAAGTTGGCAGTCAACGCGATATTCAATCGTGTTCATCATTTGCGCCTCTGCAAGCACGGCTTTCTTTTCCTTTGCTACGCGAGTATCCAACAACGCCGGGTTGAACGCGACGTCGTATAAAATGTCAAGCACGTTTGGAGGCATGTAGTGCCCATCCTTGTTCGTCGTCGGCGCGTGGATGTGGAACACGGTATGGTGGAAATCCGTGTATGCGTTACCTCGAGTGCCCGACCCAAGCCACTGGTCACGCTTTCTGGATCCGAGAAACGTCACGTGCTCCACCAAGTGCGCCAGCCCCTGTTCGGTTTCTCGTTCGTCGACGCTCCCCACGTGCATCTCCAAGTGCGCCTCGAATCGCCCTTCGGGAACCTTGTTGGGCAAAATCACATACTTGAGCCCATTCTCCAGCGTACCTCGTCGAATTTCTTCGTGCGGCGGGAGTTCCTCGTCGAGTAACGCCTCCGCGACGGTCGGGTCCACCGTCGTCGCGAGCGATTGCAACACGCGCGACCAGCGACTCGTTCCCGCCGCGGGTGCGTCCCCACCGCTCGCGCTCAAACTAACCTCACGCATTCGTCGCGATTCACGCCCACTCACAAACGCACACGCCTTGGCGTGCGTCTTTAAAAACGACCAACCGATCGCGCGTCCCAGTCGATCCTCCTCGGCCCGCCTCACCGCCCCTCGTCTCGCCGCTCGAACGCCGCGCGCGGCGATCGTCCCATGCGGTCGCCCCCACGCGCCGACCGCCCCTCGCACCGTCATCGCACTCACCGGTCGCGTCTCGCGTGCGCGCAACGCGCGCGCAGTCGACGACGACGACGACGACGACGACCGCGAAGGGGCGATTCTTCGCGGCGCGCCACCCGCGACGGCGTGCGTCGTCGCTCGAGCGCCGCGCGCGTGCGCGTGCGTCATGGGCGCCATGGGCGGCGTCGCGTGCGCCATGGGTGCTGACGCGGCAAACATCGATGACGAACCTCACGCTGCGCGTCGGCTATTGCCGCGTCGTCGGGCGTCGGGCGTCGGCGTCATTCGGCGTCATTCGGCGCGCCCCCCGAGGGCCTCGGTCGTCGTGCGCGCAAAAAACCGCGAGGCGTCGATCATTCATCGGTCGAGGCGTCGAACGAGACTTTAGTGATTGATCACGCCATCAACGTCAATAGGCAGGCCAAATGATCACACAGGACGTCGTCGCCCGAGAATACATCCACATCGTGTGGTTCATGTGCTATGTCATGTACATAGTTAATTACACCCGTAACTTTTGCCACCATACCTCGATCGTGAAGTAGCCGACATTTTTACGATTTTTGACCACGTAAATGGGCTCGTTCGACCGAACGACGCTTACAATACACGGATTTGATAGTCTAGTGGTTAGGAC
>Ga0181553_10004271_pt1 | contig 12190 bp, 12 predicted proteins | sample 011ome_17_FD_133753 | JGI IMG/M metagenome (GOLD analysis project Ga0181553, IMG submission 133753) | Coastal salt marsh microbial communities from the Groves Creek Marsh, Skidaway Island, Georgia - 011502XT metaG (megahit assembly) | ecosystem: Environmental > Aquatic > Marine > Intertidal...
CTTGTTATAATTTTAATTATTGTATTTTTTGGCTTTCCTGATCTACTGTATTTAGTTTCAGTTCTAAATGAAAAGCTCTGATCGACGCAAAGAAATTTGCAGATATTTTTTAAAGTATCATCAATATTATTCTTAATATCCTCGAAAAAGACTAAATGCACATCATGGAAATTCTCAAGAATTAGTTTAAGCTTATCGTGATACAAACTACCTTCCAAATAATGCCACATCCAATCGTAGTTATTTCCTATTCTATAATCTTCTTGCAATAGTCCTTCACTAAAACTCAATGTTTCTCGAGAATCTCTTATGAGATTATTGTATGCTGAAAATGAGCGCTCATATGGGTCTCTTAGGCATATAATAATTTTTGTTTCATTACCTAATTCAGATAAGATATCTTTATAGCACTCTTTTATATGATAAAAGTAGTCGGAACTTGCTTCTCCAATAGCTTTTTCACCATTGCTGCTGTCGAATAGTGAATAATATTCTTGTTCGTTTAGAATGCGTAAATCATCCACGATCTTATCGCCTTTACCATTATGGGGATACTGGATGTTTCTACCACTAAAAAATTTTGGTTCTTTAATACTTGGAAGAAATATATTTGGGTGTTGCCTAAGATAGTGATACAAAGAGGTGGTACCTGATCTAGCTAGTCCAATTATTAAGAAATTTGGCTTCTGCATTAAAATTTATTTGGCCCGAATAATTTTAGTGTTGGATACTTTTTGAAATAAATAATCATCGAACGAAAGTTCCACCAAAAAGCCTTGGAAAATAATTTGTGTCCTGCCCTTTTTGCCCCATGGAAGAAGGAAAAATCAGAAAAATAGTAAACTTTCAAATTCATCATTATCGCTCTTTTACAAAGATCTATATCCTCGTAGTACATGAAGTATTTTTGATCGAAACCACCTAATTTCAAAAAACTTTTGGGCCTTATTATCATAAAGCTTCCACCGACCCAATCTACATCGGAAGAAATATTAGGGTTTAGAAGGAATAATTTCTTTTTGAATATAAACGAAATAATAGGGTCGAGTAAAGCTGGAAATAGTCTTCGGTGGGAACTTTTTTTTAATCCGTTTTCCTCAACCACTCTCGCCCCGCATATATCCCAATTCAAATTATAAATTCTATTAATGTGGTTGACGAATTCATTTAAATCAAATTTCACATCTGGATTAACAATTAATAACAAATCCTTATTTTCAAAATACGCTATATTCTGATTATTATTCTCCCCAAATCCTTTTTTTGTCTCATTTAATACATACAGATATTGCTTTTCTTCACAAAACTTTCTTAACAAAGGACTTCCGGTGTTGTCAGTTATACAAACTTCGAATTCAACGTTTTCTATTGATTTATAATTTGCGTGATTTTGTATTATTTCATGCTGATTGTTATGAGAAACTATTGAAACACCGACCCTTAACATTCACTAGATATTTTATATGGAACTTTAAATACTCCACGGAGATAGCTTGCTATTGAAGAAATAATTTTAAGAATATTCATTTGGCAAAAATTTCGACATAATTTTTACTAACCTATATAAAATAAATTTATTTCTTTGTTTAGACCTAAAATTAGCTACACAAGGTTAAGGAATCTCAAAAAAGTTATGGAAACAAAGGTGTAAAATAAAATTCTAGTTGACAAAAACTATCCTTACATTATTTAAGGTATTTCCTTCAAATTCTATTCTATTTGTTTTATCATTAATTAATGTATTGTCTATTCTTATTTCACCGATTGCAGATCCTAAATATTCAAAGTAATTCGAAATATACCTATTCTGATTGTTATTATTCCTAATAAAAACGATTCTCTTTCTCCTTAATTTTGAGTTGTTTTCGCTATTAATAGAGACGTTCTTTTTGACCAAAATATTTTTAGAATTATTTAACAGTGTAAATGATCCTCCGCTCGCATCAATTGATTCATTATTTCGAACAATTCCATCGATACATCCCTCAAGGTCAAATGATACATCAAGTGTGTTTTTGGAATAATTATTTTCAATCAAAATATCTTTTGAACGACTAATAAAAATAGAACTGAATGTGTTCATTACTCTGTTATCTCTAATCAGAATATCTTCAATAAAAATTTTATTAGTTGGAAATCTTGCGGTGCTCTTATCAAATGCACTACCACCATATACCCAAATTCCGAATCTATAGTTATTTATTTCATTACCCGAAACAACTATATTTGAGCAATACAAGAGTGCAATAGCAGAAACTTTTTTCTTCAAAACATCGTCATACCAATATCCTCCGTTAATTGAATTATTTAAAATATTAAATTCCTTGAATTTTAATGAACTTGTAATATCTCCTTTTTGAAAATAATTATTTCCATATAGTCGGTTGTAAGTGAAACCTTCTGCAGGTGCGACCCAAATTAAACCCAACCCTTTGATGTTATTTCGAGTAATATTTACAGTGGGTCGATGTTCTAATTCCGCTTTATTAGGGGTAAATAAGTAACTAATTAAATAGTTATTCTTACCTGTAGCTTCAAGGTTATTAACATCCAAATCGACAAGATTTGACACTTCAAAAAGTCCTTTCGGTTTGTTTCTATCACTGATTGTATCTTTGAAAAAGAGGTGAGCAAAGTCATCCCCTGAAATTCTAATTGATTTATTTATAATCAATGATCTAGAGATATTAAAATTTCCTTTACTGACCTTTATAGCGCTACAAGTGTCAATATTCTGTTGGAAAATTTCTGTGTAATCAATTTGGTTTGCGTCGTGGGTGATAATACAATCACAGTTTTCTTGTGCAAGTATTATATCCGTAGAATACAAACTCTTACCTATTAAAAATAGTAGCAATAGACTTTTCGAATTCATCTTCCTCATTTGCGATATGGAGTAACGTGTGTGAATCTATTCCTTCAGCCCCAATATCCGTCGATATCGTGGTAATTCCCGCGGCAATATATTCTAACGTTTTAATTTTAATACCTGCTCCAAAAAGTATAGGACTAATTGCTATATGAGCAGCGGAGAATATGGATTTTAAATCTTTAACATACCCTAAAAATTGAATAGCATCAGATTGATAGTTAGTCAAGCTTTTTGGCGCACCTTTACCTACGACAATCAATTTACACTTGGGGTAAGTCTTCCTTAACCTATCGAAAATATTTTCGATAAACCATTTTAAGCTTTCATAATTTTCTGGCCTATGTAAAGCGCCTACAAACAAAATACTATACTTTGATATATTATTTCTGTCTACTGTTTTCAACCAAGAGCCTAATATAGGAGGTTGAATAGAAATATTTGAATCTTTGATTCCTTCAGCAAGCAAAATTTCTCTATCCTTATTGTTAAGAACTATTACATTATTTGTCTTAAAGATCAATAATTCTAATTTTTTCAGTCTTATCATCTCCACATAATAAAACATTTTCTTTAGGCCATTAGAAAATTGACTTCGTCTCATCATTGCCTGAAAACTTATATCATGAGCTATTAAATTTATTTTAATATTAGGGTGATTTCTTCTTATCGATTTGTAAAAACAAAATACAGATGTAAATTCAAGGGTAACTTCATTTATATCTTTGGATTTAATTATGTCTAAAATCAAATTCTTTCGTTTACTACTAAATCTACCAGAGCATTTTATTGGATATCTAATGCCATAAAAATGATTTAATAAACGGTCTATCTTACCAGAATAAATACCTATAAATTTGCCAAATGAATTAATAAAATCAAGGTTCTCATATTTTTTCTCTACCCTATTTGGAAAACATAAAATGATGTATTCACTTTTATTCTTAATTGAATTCAAAAAATTATATGAAATTTTTTGACCTGCAATTGGGGTTTTATTTGATGGCAGATGCCCGGTAATAAAGAGATGCTTCATTTTTTGAGGACATTTCATTTTGTTTTAAAAAATAATTTACTAAGATTGCCAATAGTATAAAATTTATTGGGTTGTTTGCAGCTGAATTTGCAATCAACAATAGTAAGAAGGATATTAACAAGATGGAATCTCTAATTCTGTTATTGCTGCCGAATCCCATTTTCTTCAAAATAGATACAGCGTATAAAAGTAATATAGAAGCACCTATAGATCCCAGCTTACAAAAGAGAATTACCAAGGTTCCGTCTGTTATTATTTCGTTGTTAACAATGTATGATTCTGAAACTCCAAAAAAGGCATTATCCTTAAAAACTTCATACGCACGTAGATAATCGTTTAAGTGTTCCAAATTAGATGCCAGAGCATTTGAATCTGCCCCGCTTAATCTTAAATAATATATATTCAAAAAATTTGTTAGAAATCCACTACTTGCTGCAAGCAGTATAATTATTAGAGGTAAGTAGGATAGCATTTTTTTGCTAAAAATCTTAAAACCAAAAAATAATTGAACAAAAAGCACCGTTACATTGGCTCTAGAAAATAGCATTATAATTAGCAAGGATGGAAGTAATATTAAACTTATTTTCTCTCGAAGACTTTTATTTTTGAGTTTGAACCCAAAAAACACAACCATGTTACAGAAAAAGCCCAAACTAATAGGATTACCCATAAGTGCATTGGGCCGGTAAACCTGAATTCCTTCGTATTCCCTACTGTATTTTTCAATCCCTTCAGAATCACCAATATTAGGAATATTTAACAAAGGTTCAGGTAAAGATTCTTTAAATAAAAACTGGATAAAAAAGATGCAGCCATAAAGAATCATAATAAGTTCTATTGTCTTTATTATTTGTCTCGCATGCTCTTTCTGAACCCACTTGTTTTGAATAACTCCCATAAAGACCATAAACAATAAATAATCTCGTAAATCGGTCCCTAAATCATTATATAAATATAAATTGGTTAAAAGTTTGATTAAGAAATATAAAGATAAAAAGAGTGAGTAGGGAAAGCCCTTGTGAAATCTGTGAATTATAAATTGGTATGAAAATATTACTCCAAAAAATAGAATAAGCAAGTTTATTACTGAGAGGGGGATATTTATACCAATAGTTTTAATTAATCCTAACAAAAGGCCGGAAATAGAAACCATGATAGCAAATATGATATATGGCCTAATTCCCACTCCAGATTGTTTTTAGTTTTTTTGATATCAGGAGAGAAAGATTTTGTATATCGTCTTTATAATACCCAAATAACTTTTTTCTAATGTCAACATGTAACAAGGGTTTTTTATTCCCCTTGGTAATGGATTGTTTTAACTTAGAGATATTTTCCTTTGCCAAAAAACATTTAATAAACGACTTTAATAAAACACTTCTATTAAAGAATTTTAAATATTTGTTCTTTGGTTCAAAATAGCTGTTTTCCTTTTCAAAATTGTATTTATTAAAATTTGGGACGCCTAAGAATTCTTCAATTGCTCGAAGTTCTTGATATTCTTTTCCAATCCATTCTTCGAAAATATGGATACTCACATTTTTCCCAAATAAATCGATATATCTCTTAACTTGATTATAATACAATCCCAATTGAATAACTTGCTGATATTCTTGTTTAGTACATGATTTATTCACGATACTTTCAAAATCAGAATTTATGTAACCGGCATTATAGTCCATCAAATAATGAGAGAAGGCCCTGTCTATAGGATTTCTAAGAAAGATTAATATTTTTGCGTCCGGGTTATATTCAAATAATTTTTGCGCGGTATTTGGATAAAAAAGATAGGAAACACTGCTCTCTCCTAAATATTTATAATCCTTAGAGTCAAACTGATTTTCATAAGCTTTTGAATCGCTTATTAAAGTGTTACCGCGGTAATAAAGTCTGTCTTCTTTTATTTCTTTATGAGTAAAATAATTTACTTCCTTGACTTTCGACATACAAATATTAGGGTGTTGGTCCAAATAACTATGAAAAGAAGTTGTACCGCATTTAGCTGCTCCGACTAAGAATAGATTTACCAATGAGTTATAATACTTTTAAAAAAATTATTGCTCCTTTAAATTCGCCCTTAAGAATTAAAGTAAATGCTTTAAATAATAACGCAAATTTGAGGCTAAATTCAAGCTTTGGAAAATGATTAGCATATAGTTTTTTTAATCCATTTGCCTTAAACTCGAGCATTGCAAGGTTTTTATTTCCTAATGCCTTATTCTTCGTTGTTGCCCCCTGTGAATGGTATATAAAGCTATTTTGGGCTATCGCAGGTTTAAGATTCTTTTTTAAACCTTTAAGCACGAAATCAAGCTCTTCAAAATATAGGAAATATTGCTCGTCAAAATCGCCTAAATTTTTCAAAATAAAATTTGAAGTAAATAATGAAGCTCCAATAGGATAAAAGAAATTACTCTTTAACTTACTATTTTTTCTAGTGATAATACGACCAGTCTTTGGATTAAATTCTCCATGAGTAGCGATAACAGCATTGCCGCTATAATTTTTAATTATTGATCCGATAACAGAATGAGTCCTAGAATTGAAGGTTTTTACCAATTCGGGAAGACTGTTTTTATCAATTTTAGTATCAGGGTTCAAGATCCAAACATAAAAATCTGAGGATAATTCATTCAATCTGATGTAAGATAGGCCATAATTGATTCCTCCAGCAAAACCCAAATTATTTTTAGTTTCTATTAAATTAATATCTAAGTTTTTATTTAATTTCTCAGAAATAACTTCTTTTAATCCTGCAAATTCTACTTCATTAGCTGAATTATCTACTACTAATACTTTCAGTTTCTTCTGGCAATTATTCTTTTCAATACTTTGCAGGCATTTAAAAACATAGTTATGGCAATAATAATTTACAATTATTATGTAAGTCCTCATTTATTACAACTTTAGAATCCATTCAGGAAATGCCCCGACACTCTTAAATTTAATTAACCTTTCTCTCAATAATTTGTTTTCATTTGAATACAAATTGTCAAGTAGTTTTACAGCTTCGTCATAATTTTTAAATGAATATTCATTTTTTCGCTTGTTAAGTGAGAAATAAACTTTGTTAATTAGTTTTTTTAATTCTCTATTTTTCATTAAAAATTTTTCTAAGTATTTATTGATTTTGATAGCTTGTTTGTGAAAATTAATATTCCTTATAGGCCTAAATTTATTCGAGACATCGAATTTATAATTTTCATAAAATTCCCCACTTATATTTATATTCACACATAGTTCCTTAAGTAAGTTTTGAGGATTGGAAACTAAATTTTCAAAGAAAAGTATATTAACGTTTTCTGAATTACATTCCCAATATTGCAGGTACCTGTCATAACATCCTTCCCTGAAGGCCCTATTGACAGGTAAGTCAATATCTTTCTCAAAAGAGAGTTTAAAGCTATCATTTACAAATTTTAATAGATCTAAATTAGGACTTAATGTTCCTTCAGTAATTCGTTTTTTTACATAAGAAATAAATCTTTGAGTTGGATTTCTAAGAATGAAAATTAATTCTGGGTCATCTAGAATTTCGAATATCTTTGAAATTATTCTATACTCTCCGTATAGGTAACTTGGAGAAGCGTCCAATAAATACTTAGACTCTTTTGTAGAATTTTTAAAATGGTTTTCATAAACAATAAGTTCTTTTATCTCTCTTCCATATCTTAGAGGCGTGAAATAATGGATTTCTTTTCTATCACCAAAAGAGATTTCTGGGTGGTCTTTAAGATAATTAAATAATGAGGTGGTTCCGGCTTTGTGACACCCTCCAATAATCAGATTTGGCAGCTTGTTTTTCATTCTAATATTTCCATCCATTTCTTAGACAAATGGTAATTTATGATCTGCAGGACAGTAATTCATATCTTTTACTCTTTCACCAATCTTTTTTGCAGGTACTCCGCCCATAATTGAATATGGTTCAACATTTTTAGTAACAACAGCTCCTGCGGCTATAACAGCACCTTTCCCTATTGTAACTCCTGGAAGGACAATTACTCTAACCGATACCCAGACATAATCTTCTATGATTACAGGTGCACCAACAGCTTTGAAGTCATAACAATTATAGTCATGTTGTAAAGAATAAAATTTTACATCAGAGCTTATATTTACATTTTCACCGATTGTTAACCCCATTCTTCCATCTAGCTCACAATTGTAACCAACTACTGTGCCTTTTCCAATAAAAATTTTATTTGGTTTACGAATTGTAAATCCTGAATATAAAACAGCACCTCTCTTTAACTTTAATTTAAAAAGAGATCTTAAAATAAAATTTCTAAAATGATGTGATGGAAAATGGCTGAGTAGTTTGAGTTGAAGTGCTAATAAACCTTTTAAATATCTTTTAAAAAAAATCATTCTAAATTATATTTTGGTAACCCAACCTATTTATTAATTCATCTTTCTTTATTGAATTATAAAATCTGCAACTATCAGGGTCCTCGCAAAAGTTAAACTTTCTAGAATTGTCTATTTTAAAATTTCGTGATTTTAGATACTTCTCATCTCTTTTAATCTGTAAAAAATTGAAGATTTTATATAGTTCAAACTTCTCGTTTGTTATAAGATCCTCATATTTAATATTTAGTATGTCTTTTTTTGATAATGCCTCTCTAACATAACTTTCCCATAATTTATAGCCATTTTCTAAGTTTTTTAGAGATGGACACCTCGATACATAAAATCCATGTTTAAATTTAAATTTCTGTGTATGATAAATCCAAGATAAAGTGGAAGAGTTATCAAACTTGATCTCTCTATTTCTTAAACTAATAGCAACATCAATAGGGTTTCTATAAATATGAATCACTTTTGCTTCTGGATAAATTTCTCTCCAAATATCAACTGTATAAGTATTTCTTGGATCCTTCCATCCCCAATTATCAAAGTCTGCTAAAGAATTATCATTAAGATTCTCAAAATACTCATCTTTAAACGAATCTTCTAAAGCTTTTTTTGCAATTTGAATAGATGATTCTTTTGATTTTAAAATATTACCTTTTAATTCTCCTACATTAAACCAATCGGAATTATTTTTCTTGAATATCTGTTCGTTGCATCGAAGGTAAGGGATAGATTCATTATTACCTTCTACATTTAAACCGAAGAAAATTCCATATTCATGAAGAATTCTAGATAACATACTAGTACCAGACCTATGCATTCCAATAATTATAATTGGATTTGAATTATTTATCATTTAACTATTGAAGTAAGGGTAGTGTTAATATTCCTGTTTTACGTTTGGCTAAAAATACTTTAGCAATGTTAGATAAGGATACTGTTATAGCCGTTGCCGTTGCAGCACCTAAAGCACCATAGTTTTTAATAAGTACTACATTCAATATAATATTTAATGTTAGGGCAATAAACGATATATAACCATGAATTTTTTCATAACCGCACATAATCAACAAGATTCCTGAACATCCAGTGATGACATTAAAAAATTGTCCAATTGATAGGATTATAAGTACCCAATAAGCCTCCTGAAATTCTGTTCCCCAATATACTAAAACCCCTTGTCCGAATGTTACAAAAAAAATGATTAATAATAAAGCTATAAGTGTTAATCCTTTAGTAACTCGCTGAATTAAAAACTGAATTTCCTCGATTTTTTCACTACCATATAAACTTGCCATTTTTGGTTTTAAAGCAGAGTTAACTACACCTAAAAGTATTGAAGTTATAAATGCCAATCGTGCCGCTACATTATAAATGCCTACGTCTTTAAAAGTTCCCAAAGTTCCTAACATTATACTATCTGCGTTACTTGCAATAATTCCAGTGCCTGTTACCAATAATAAAGGTTTAGCCATTTTAAACATAGACTTAAAGCTAAACCCACCATTAGCATTACCCTTAAAGGTTTGACTCCATATTAAAAAAACTATTATTGCCATTAATATTCGACTTATAGCATATAATCCTATTACACTAGTTGGAGTATATTTTATGTCTAAGGTCCAATAAAATAAAAGCCCAATTCCTACGATCAAAACGCTTAATACTTGATTTACCAAATTGGCCTGCCATATTTTACCATAGCCATTTAATGCTGATCCATAAACCCTTGCGACGGTTTGTGGGATAATCATAACAAATACTATCAATAGAGGGATATATAGGTCCTTAATATTAGACCAAATATTCAAGAAAAGATATAATACAATCGCACCTATACTTGCAATAAAAATGGAAAGTAAACCATTAAAGATCAAACTTGTTTTTATCGCTGTAGCAACACCTTTATCATCTAGTTTGCCTTTTGCAATAGCTACGAATTTGATAATTACATTCTCAAATCCAAACATGGTAATGACAAGTAACAGGGAACCTATCTGATTGGCAAAGTTTACTACTCCTAATCCCTCCGGACCTAAATTCCGTCCCAAAAAAATACTAACCAAAAGCCCTGCAACTATACCGGCTACCTTAACCATCATGGTTTTGGAAGAACTTAAAAACACTTCTAGGGTATGATTATCGAGCCTATTTTTAATTTTTGAAAACATTCAAATTAATATATCAATGTAGATCCTCTTCCCGTTAATTTTATATTTGATTTTTTTGCTGAACTCTGAATCCCTGAGATTTGACAAATGAAATTTGACTTTTATCAAACAATTTAAGATCTTTATTTAAATATCTACAAGAACTGGATGGTGTTTGTGGAATCTTCGACAGTCTGATTAAGTCGTTTTCAGACAAATTAATATTCAAAAAATCAGCAAGCCTATTTATTTCGAAAACTGGTTTTTCACATAAAGAAGAATGATTAATAATATGTATCCTATTACTATATTTTTTTTAAATCATTCACTTTTTTGTAATTAAAATCCAGTAATCTAAATGTAATTTGCAAACTGAATCTGTATTCGTTTTTGTAATGACCTCACTATTATCTAAGCCATAAAAATTACCAAAATTTTCTAACTGCCCTTTGTTAGATGAATACGCCATGTCTAAACCATGACGAATAACATATACATATTTAGAATTAGGAAAAGTATTGAGGTATTCTTCTAAAAAATGCACAGAATTAGGTTCCTTAAAGGTATATTCATGTCGGATTTTTTTTGTCTTGATTGACTAAGAATCAATTTGATTTTAATTAAATACCTTCTCTTGAAAGATAAAAATCGACTTCCTTGACTTTTAGTAAAAATACTAATATCGTTTCTAGACAACTTTTCATTAGACATATATTTATGGAACACAAGCATTCTTTTTTTCAATAGTTCCTTATCTAAAAATAATTCATGGTCCTTGAATAACACTGTATATGTTAAATTGTCCAATGCCTGGTTCAAATTATCTCCTATAAAATATCCTAATTCTTGAAATAATTTAGCCACTGCTCTAATTCCGCTTCCTCCTAAAGCCCCGATACCTATTATCTTTTTTTCCACTCTGTTTTTTTTTAAATAAAATATACTAAAGAATAGTTCCTGTCTAAATTTTCTTTTTATAATTCAATGTATTGGATAAGTAGTGAGTCATATGCTCGTAAATAAGATCTTACCAGATTTTAAAGCGTCAGTGATAGCTGAGTTTAAAAACTTCTTGATTCTTATATAATCAGCCCTGAACCAGATAGTCCGGTAAACCACGATAAAAGTGGGCGTTGGTTTAATCGTTGAGCTCGATTGTTCTTGGATATATCAAAATTATTATCGCTAATTTTTTTAATTTACATAAATCACCTTTTCTAAAAGCAGTTTTTTTAAACTCCTAGCTTAAAGAAAAGCTTACGGCCATGGCCGATTCTATAAGACGCACCCAGCACTCTGTTGCGTTAAAATTTTCTACTAAACCTTCTTTTTGTATCACCGGCACCGTAATGCTTTGCCCTACCGATAATCCCTTTTCAATTTTATGTTACCCCTAATAATACTATCAAGGGCTTTTAGCTCAAGACCTCTTACCACAGAGCGTTTACCCTTATGATTCATAAAACCCGTAGTTCCTAGGCATAAAAACGAATCCTCATACGATATAAGGTTTTTTTAACCATAATCATTGAGGGTAGCGCTGGACACAGGATTTTTTTTTTGCGATCCGACCAAGTGGATATTTTCTAAACCACCGGGCAGTAGACCTTTGCTCGTAGCTTTGCTAAGCTCATAGCAGTTTTTTTCTCCCCGTTGGGCCGAGTGTATACTACATGCCACAGGCTTTAATCTTCAAGGTAGTTTATTGTAAAAGGGTCGGGAGTCATTGGGAGGTTAGGGTTTTTTATCTAGGGTTAGTAGTCTTATTGCTTGATTTCA
>Ga0181553_10004283_pt1 | contig 12172 bp, 9 predicted proteins | sample 011ome_17_FD_133753 | JGI IMG/M metagenome (GOLD analysis project Ga0181553, IMG submission 133753) | Coastal salt marsh microbial communities from the Groves Creek Marsh, Skidaway Island, Georgia - 011502XT metaG (megahit assembly) | ecosystem: Environmental > Aquatic > Marine > Intertidal zone...
GCACATAGTCCGGGTGTTCCACCGAGACATCCTTGTCGTTGCGCTCATGGCCACCGACCACCAGCAGCTGCTCAGTGATGAAGGAGGAGGGCAGGCGGTAGTCGTCGCGGCTCGAGTGAGCGGAGCCGTTGCCGGCGGAATTGATCACCAGCACGTCGGGGTGCTCGCGGCGCAGCCAGAGGAAGAACTCTTCCAGCAACTCCTCGTAGCCGCTCATGGCGATGCCCGAGCGCAGCAGCGAATCCACCGGCTCGCCTTCCACGTCCAAGGTGCCGATGCGATGGATACCCCAGCTCCAGTTGAGAATCCGTGCGCCATCTTCGACCAGATTCACCGAGGCCGCGACGTTGGCGGTGATGCCGGCATCCGAGTTGCGCTCGACGATCACTTCGAAGCCCGGTCCGGTGCCGTCCAGCGAGGCGAGAAAGCCCTGGTCGCGGGCGTCGCTGGCGTGCGCGGCGAGAATGCCGGTCACGCTGCTGCCATGGTTGTCCGGCTTGTCGGCGTCGCGGGCGTAGAGGCAGGTGCGCTGCTGCCGCGGATCGCAGGGCTGCAGGTATTCGGCGAAGTGCGGCGCGTCGAAGTCCACCGCGCGCTCGATGATGCCGATGCGCTCCGGCTTGCGCTCGGCGGCGCGCTGGCCGTCCGGGATGCGTTCACGGTAGTAGTCGACCGCATCGAGGAAGCGGTTGGCGGCCCATTCGCGGTTCTGTTGACGCTGCTGCCTCGGCTGTTCCTGCTCCTCGTTTTCCGCCGCGGATTCCTCGATCACCACCGCATCTACGCCTTCCTCGCTGCCCAGGCGCAACACCATGGCATCGCGCTCGATCAGGTTGTCCACGGGCAGGCGCAGCTGATAGGTATTGAGCGGGGGGATGGCGCCGACCAGCTTCGCCCCATACTTCTCGGCCAGCTGCTGTGCCTTCGCCAGGCCTTCATGGTCTTCCTCGATGATCAGGCTGACCAGATCGACATAGGTGGTCAGCCCGTCCATGTTGCGCGTCACCTCATCTGCCCTGGCGGCGACCACCTGGCTACGTCCGGCCGACAGCCAGACCGGATTGCTGCGCCGGCCGTCGTGCTCGAGCCACAGCGGGCCGCTGCGTAGCTCGTCAGGCGCGAGGGTCAGGCGCATGCGCTCGCCGTCGCGGCGGACCTGCTCGGCACGCAGTGGGCGACCGTCGAGCTTAAGCTCCACCTCGCTTTCCGGAAGTCCGCGGGTTCGCAGGCACCAGCTCAGCGCCTGCTTGGAGAACAGGTCACCGCATCGCTGCAGCTGGGTGATACGCATGTCCTGATCGGCTGTAGCGGCTTGTGTCAGCAAGGCGCCCAGTAGGCTCAGGGCGATGATGGTCGAGCGGTATGCAGTCATGGTTCAGCGTCGTTGCAGGTAGTTCACGCTGAACAGTTCGCGCCGATCGGTCCACTGGCCACGGCAGTCGAAGCCGGCTGTGTCCGCCAGCGCGACGAAGGATTCCAGCGTGTACTTGTAGGAGTTTTCCGTGTGCAGGCTTTCCCCGGCGTCGAAATGAAAGCGCCGGCCTTCGATGGTCACATCCTGGGCCTCGGGGCTGAACAGATGCATCTCGATGCGCGATTCGTTCTCGTTGAAAAATGCTCGATGGACGAAACGCGACGGGTCAATGTCGCTGTCCAGCTCGTTGCGGATGCGCTGCAGCAGGTTGAGGTTGAAGGCGGCGGTCACGTGGGCGCGGTCGTTGTAGGCGGCCTCGAGCACGGCGCGCTCCTTGACCAGGTCGACGCCGATCAGCAGCCCGCCGCCGGCCGGCAGCACGTCGTGCAAACGCTGCAGGAAGGCCCTGGCCTCGGCGGGGGTGAAGTTGCCGATGCTCGAGCCGGGGAAGAACACCAGCGGGTGCTCGCTGGAGAAATCGTCCGGCAGGTTCAGCTCATGGGAAAAATCGGTACAGGCGGCATGCACCTCCAGCCAGGGGTAGTCTGCCGCCAGCCGTTGGGTGCTGCTGAGCAGGAAGTCCTCGGAGATGTCGATGCCCAGGTAGCTGGTCGGGTGCAGCGCCTCCAGCAGCAGGCGGACCTTGCGGCTGGCGCCGCTGCCCAGCTCGATCAGGTCGCTGTTGGGGCCGGCGATGTCGAGGATGTCGTTGGCCGCCTCGGCAAGGATTTGTTCCTCGGTGCGGGTGATGTAGTACTCCGGCTGCCGACAAATCTGCTCGAACAGCTCGGACCCGCGCCGATCATAGAAGAACTTCGGTGACGCCCACTTCGGTGTGGCGGCGAAGCCGGCCAGGGTCTCGTCGCGCAACGAGGCCTCATGCGGCTGCTGCAGCTGATCGTGAAAATGAATCGCCAGGGCCATGCTCAGAGTCCTCGTGCCAGGCGCAGCCCGGCGAACTGCCAGCGCATCGCCGGCTGGAAGAAGTTGCGGTAGGTGACCCGCACGTGGGATTCCGGCGTGGCGCAACAGCCTCCGCGCAGCACCATCTGGCCGGACATGAATTTGCCGTTGTATTCACCGAGGCTGCCTTCCAGCGGGCGAAAGCCGGGATAGGGCAGGTAGGCGCTGGCCGTCCATTCCCAGACATCGCCGAACAGCTGCAGCGGGCCGTCGTGGCCGGTGGGCGCGGCGACCGGTTGCAGGTAGTCGCTCTCGAGAAAGTTGCCACGTAGCGGCTGGTCGGCCGCCGCCATCTCCCACTCGGCCTCGCTCGGCAGGCGTGCGCCGGCCCAGCGTGCATAGGCATCAGCCTCGTAGTAGCTGACGTGGCAGACCGGTGCTTCCAGGTCCAGCGTGCGCAGCCCGCCCAAGGTCATTTCATGCCAGGCTTCGTCTTCGCGCAGCCAGTACAGCGGTGCGTTCCAGCCGGCCTGCTGGATCAGGTCCCAGCCGTCGGAAAGCCACAGCTCCGGCCGGGCGTAGCCGCCGTCAGCGATGAACGACAGGTACTCGCCATTGGTTACCAGCCGTTCGGCAAGCTGGAAATCCTCGACGAACTGGCGATGCCGCGGTGTTTCGCAATCGAAGGCGAAATCACTGCCGGCATGGCCGATGTGCTGCACCCCGCCGGCGTAGTCATACCAGCGGGGGCGCGTCGGGCGGCTCGGCAACGGGCTGGCCAGGTCGTCGCGATAGACCGGATGCAGCGGGTTCTGCGCCAAGATGTGCTTGATGTCCATCAGCAGCAGTTCCTGATGTTGTTGCTCGTGCTGCAAGCCCAGCCCGACCCGGCGGACGATCTCGGCGGCCTGCTCGCGAGGCGGGTTGGCCAGCAGCTCGCCGATTGCCTGGTCGACCTGCTCGCGGTAGCGATAGACCTCCTTCACCCCGGGGCGGGAAAGCATGCCGCGTCGTGCCCTGGGGAACGGCACGCCGTGGGTCTGGTAGTAGGAATTGAACAGAAAGTCGTAGGCCTTGTTCTGGCATCGATAGCCCGGCAGGTAGGGCAACAGTACGAATGTCTCGAAGAACCAGGTGACATGCGCCAGGTGCCATTTCGGCGGGCTGACCTCCGGCGTGCTCTGGATCACGTAGTCCTCGATCTGCAGTGGCGCGCAGATCGCCTCGCTGGTCGCGCGCACCTGTCGATAGCGCTGCAGCAACTGATCGAGTTCGGCCAATGCCGGATGCGGCTGTTGTGCCAGGTTGCCCATGGCTGTCCCCCCTAGGTGCTTGCACGACCGAAACGGCCTCCCATAGCGACACGGGGCAAAGGGCAAAAGTTTCTGCCGGACGGGTAGGCCGTGGTGAAGAAATGCGCAATGCACGTGGTCACTCCCCGTATGAGCAAAGCAGGAGATCGAACGATGCGAAAGTCACTGGTCCTTTGTAGCGCGGCCGTTCTGGGGGCCTGCGGGCAGCACGACACCGCACCCTACACCGAGGCGGCGGGCGCGCCGAAAAGTACCGAGACCCGTGCGCTGGAGGCCGGCGCCCGTTTGCTGCAGGGCCAGGCGCCGCTGAACGCGGTCAGCGCCTATCTCAACGGCTTCCATTTCTACAACGGCGACATGAACGGACAGATGGAGGCGCATCACTATGTAACCCGCCTCAACGAGGAGGTGATGCAGGCGCTGATCTATGACGGCAACGGCCGCGACGCCAAGCTGATGGGCGTGGAATACATCATCAGCGCACGCCTGTTCGAAACGCTGCCGGAAGAGGAAAAGAAGCTCTGGCACAGCCACGACTATGAGGTGAAGTCCGGCACCCTGGTTGCGCCCGGCCTGCCTGAGGTGGCGGAGCGGCAGCTGATGGAGCAGGTGGTCAGCACCTACGGCAAGACCTGGCATACCTGGCACACCGATCGCGACAAGGAGCTGCCCTACGGTATTCCGGCGCTGATGATGGGCTTTACCGCCGACGGCCAGCTTGACCCTGCGCTGGTAAAGGCTCGTGATCTGCGCGTTGGCGTGGATACTCGGGAGACCCGCCGCAACCGCCAATCGATTCCACAACCCTCGGTCCATCCTGCCGCCAATGCCTGGGAGAAGGGCGAGGTCATTCAGTTGCGGCGGGTGCGTGGCGCGGGTGAACACCGGCATGGCGATACGGCCGGTCCGGCGGAGATTCACGAGTCGGGCCGCCTGCAGCAACAGCAGCAACGCAGCGACCCGCGCTGAACGCCGTGCCTATGGCTTGTCCTGCAGCGGCGGTGTCGGGCGGATCAGGATTTCGTTGACGTCCACATGGGCCGGTTGCGACAGCGCATAGACCACCGCTCGGCCGATGTCCTCCGGTTGCAGGGCGTAGGCCGGCGGCTCGTCGAACAGCGGCGTATCGACCATGCCCGGCTCGATCAGCGTGACCCGCACACCGCTGCCGCGCAGCTCCTCGCGCACGCTCAGGCCCATGCCGGTCACCGCCCATTTGCTGGCGCTGTACATCGAGCCGGGAATGACGAAGCGCCCGGCCGCCGAGCCGGTGAGCAGCAGATGGCCGCGGCTGGCCTTCAGCGCGGCGAGCGTGCAGCGCAGCGTCAGCCCGACGCCGTAGACGTTGGTCAGCAGCATCTCCTTCCATACCGCCGGGTCGGCCGCGCTGAAGCCGCCTTCGCTGCCCGGTATGCCGGCGTTGGCGTAGACCGCATCGAGCTCGCCGAAGCGCTCCAGCACCTGCTGCACCATTGCCTGCTGTTCGGCATGGTCGGTGACGTCGCAGCGGATGGCGATGGCGCGCTGCGGACCGATTTCATCGACCAGCCGCTGCAGCTTGTCCGCCGAACGCGCGGCCAGTGCCAGGCGATAGCCGGCCTTGGCGGCCTGGCGCGCGGTGGCCGCACCGATCCCGGACGAGGCGCCGGTGATCAACAGAACGGGATCGCTCATGCCGCCTCCTCAGTAGTTCGGAGTGGTTTCCGGAATCGCGCTGGCGTCGGTGATGAAGGGCATCGTCCAGGGCTCCAGGGTGCAGCCCTTGTCGATCAGCTCCTGGCGGGTCTGCTCGATGACCTGGGCCATGCGCAGCGGGTCGGCGTAGTCGCGCACCTGCGCCACCCGGGCGAGTTCTTCGCCGCTGCCGTTCATCACGGTGAAACCGAAGCTGTCGTCTTCGGGGTTGGCGCTGGTCACGCAGCCACAGGGCAGAAAGGCTTCCGAGGCCAGTTGCATCGCGTTGTCCAGACTCAGGGGCGTTGTGGTCATGATCGTCTCCGTTGCGTTGCCGTTGTCTGGAGTTGACCGCCATATGCCGGTGCCGTTTCCCCACAGCCGACCGGCTGTCGCTTGTGCAATGGCAGGCGCGGCACCATATTCATCGGCATGAGCATGCCTGCCCCCGATCCGCTGTGCCGCTTCCATCCCGCCGTGGCGGGCTGGTTTTCCCGCAGCTTTCCCGCTCCGACACCGGCTCAGGCAGCAGCCTGGCCGTTGGTACGCGCCGGTCGCTCGACCCTGGTCGCCGCGCCGACCGGTTCGGGCAAGACGCTGACCGCCTTTCTCGCTGCCATCGACGCGCTGGTGCAGCAGGGCCTGACTGAGAGCGGGCTGGTCGACGGCACTCAGGTGCTCTACGTGTCGCCGCTCAAGGCGCTGTCCAACGATATCCATATCAACCTGGAGCAACCGCTGGCCGGTATCGGCGCCGAGCTGCAACGACTAGGCCTGCCGCCGGTGGACATTCGCACCGCTGTGCGCACCGGCGACACGCCGCAGGCCGAGCGCAACGCGATGCGCAAGCGGGTGCCGCACATCCTGGTCACCACGCCGGAATCGCTCTACGTGCTGCTCGGCTCCGAGTCCGGGCGGCAGATGCTGCGCGATGTGCGCAGCGTAATCGTCGACGAGATCCACGCCATCGCCGGGAACAAGCGCGGCAGCCACCTGGCGTTGTCGCTGGAGCGGCTGGAGGCGCTCTGCGAACGACCGCTGGTGCGCGTCGGGTTGTCCGCCACACAGAAGCCCATAGACGCGGTTGCGCGCTTTCTGGTCGGAACCGAGCGCCCTTGCGAAATCGTCGATATCGGCCATGGCCGCGCCCGCGACCTGGCGCTGGAAGTCCCGCCGGTGCCGCTGGAAGCGGTAATGAGCAACGATGCCTGGGCACTGGTCTACGACCGCCTGGCCGCGCTGGCCGGCGAGCATCGGACCACCCTGGTGTTCGTCAACACGCGCCGCATGGCCGAGCGCACCACCCGCCATCTGGCCGAACGGCTGGGCGGCGCGGTGGTGGCGGCGCACCACGGCAGCCTGGCGCGCGAGCAGCGGCTGACGGCCGAACAGAAGCTCAAACGCGGCGAACTGCGGGTGCTGGTGGCCACCGCCTCGCTGGAACTGGGCATCGATATCGGCGACGTGGAGCTGGTCTGCCAGCTCGGATCGCCGCGCTCGATCGCCGCCTTCCTGCAACGAGTAGGACGCGCCGGTCACCAGGTGGCGGGCGTATCCAAGGGGCGCCTGTTTCCCAGCTCGCGTGATGACCTGATCGAATGCGCCGCGCTGCTCGATGCCGTGCGCCGTGGCGAACTGGACACGCTGAGAATTCCCCCGGCGCCGCTGGACGTGCTGGCCCAGCAGATCGTCGCCGAGGTATCCAGCCGTGAATGGCAGGAGGACGCGCTGCTGGCGCTGCTGCGCCGGGCGATGCCCTATGCGGTGCTGGATGACGCCACTTATCAGGCGCTGCTGAGGATGCTCGCCGAAGGCTATACCACTCGCCATGGCGCGCGCGGCGCCTATCTGCATCGCGACCTGGCGACCCGCAGCCTGCGCGGCCGCCGCGGCGGGCGGCTGACCGCGCTGACCTCCGGCGGCACCATCGCCGACAACTCCGACTACGCCGTGCTGTTGGAGCCGCAGGGGCTGAACATCGGCACGGTGAACGAGGATTTCGCCGTGGAGAGCCTGGCCGGGGACGTGTTCCAGCTCGGCAACACCTCCTATCGCATCCTCAAGATCGAGGCGGGGCGGGTGCGTGTGGAGGACGCCCAGGGCATGCCGCCAAGCATCCCGTTCTGGCTCGGCGAAGCGCCGGGGCGCAGCGACGAGCTGTCCTTCGCGGTCGCCCGCCTGCGCGGGGAAATCGACCAGCGCCTGGCCAGCGCCGAGTCGCAAGCGGCCGAACGCCTGCAGCCGGTGATCGATTGGCTCGCCGATACCCCAGGCATCCCTCGCGAAGCCGCGCAACAGATCGTCGAATACCTGGCCCGAGCGCGGGCGGCGCTGGGCGCGTTGCCGACCCAGCGGCGCCTGGTCATGGAGCGCTTCTTCGATGAGTCCGGCGGCACCCAGCTGGTGATCCACTCGCCCTATGGCAGCCGCATCAACCGCGCCTGGGGCCTGGCGCTGCGCAAGCGCTTCTGTCGCACCTTCAACTTCGAGCTGCAGGCGGCAGCCACCGAGGACGCGATCATCCTCTCGCTGTCGACCAGTCACAGCTTCGCGCTGGATGAGGTCTGGCGCTACCTGCATTCGGCCAGTGCCGAACAGGTGTTGATCCAGGCGCTGCTCGACGCGCCGCTGTTCGGCGTGCGCTGGCGCTGGATCGCCACTACCGCGCTGGCCCTGCCGCGCGTGGCCGGCGGGCGCAAGGTGGCCCCGCAGCTGCAGCGGATGAAAAGCGAAGACCTGCTGGCCACGGTGTTCCCCGATCAGGTGGCCTGCCTGGAGAACATCGTGGGTGAACGGGAGATTCCCGACCACCCGCTGGTGCGCCAGACCCTCGACGACTGCCTACACGAGGCCATGGACAGCGAGGGTTGGCTGGCGCTGCTGCGGCGCATGGAGAGCGGAGAGGTCGAGCTGCTGACACGTGACCTGCCGGCGCCGTCGCCACTGGCCATGGAAATCCTCGGCGCGCGCCCCTACGCCTTTCTCGACGACGCCCCGTTGGAAGAGCGACGCACCCAGGCGGTGCTCGCCCGCCGTTGGAGCGATCCGGAGTCGACCGACGACCTTGGCGCGCTGGACCCCGAGGCGACTGCGGCGGTGGGGGCGAAGGCCTGGCCGGAGGCGCGCAACAGCGACGAGCTGCACGAGGCGCTGACGGCGCTGGGCTGCATCGCCGAGGCCGAGGCGGCGGGGCAGCCGCACTGGCTGCAATGGCTCGCCGAGCTGGCCCGCGCGGGGCGGGCGACACGCCTGCAGGTGGCTCACGACCGCGCGCTCTGGACCCCGCTGGAGCGCCTGGCCTGGCTGCGTTCGATCTATCCGCAGGCGGCCTGCGAGCCGCGTCTGCCATTGCCGGCCGGCTATGACCAGCTCCTCGACGAAGAGGAGGCGCTGGTGGAATTGATCCGCGCCCGTCTGAGCGGTTTCGCGCCGCTGCCGGTGCCGCTGATCGCTAGACCGCTGGCCCTGCCGGCCTCGGCGGTGGCGCTGGCGCTGACCCGTCTGGAGGCCCAGGGCTATGTGTTGCGCGGGCGCTTCAGCCCGGGAGCGAGCGAGGACGAGTGGTGCGAGCGGCACCTGCTGGCGCGCATCCATCGCTACACGGTCAAGCGCCTGCGCCGCGAGATCGAGCCGGTGGAGCTTGCCGACTGCATGCGCTTTCTCGCCGACTGGCAGCATCTGTCGGTGGGCACCCGCATGCAGGGGCGCGAGGCGCTGGGCACACTGGTCGAGCAGCTGGAAGGCTTCCAGGCGGCCGCGACGGCCTGGGAAAGCGATTTGCTGCCGGCCCGTCTGAAGGATTACGGCAGCACCTGGCTGGATGAGTTGTGCCGCTCCGGTCGCATTGTCTGGACGCGGCTGTCCGGGCGTCTCAAGGCCAGCGGCGGGCCGGTACGCGGCACGCCGATCGTGCTGTTGCCGCGGCGCCAGCTCGGTGCCTGGCATGCATTGGCCAGCGACGCGCCCGCGCCGGAACTGTCATCGCGAGCGCAGCGCGTGTTCGATTGCCTGCAGACCCATGGCGCGCTGTTCTTCGACGAACTGCAGCACGATGCCTATCTGCTGCGCAGCGAGCTGGAGGACGCCCTGGGCGAACTGGTGGCGGTCGGGCTGGTGAACGCCGACAGCTTCGCCGGTCTGCGTGCGCTGCTGACGCCGGCCAGCAAGCGTTCGCGCACGGCGCGGCGAACCCGCGGAGGCGCCTTTATCGGCGGTATGGCCGACGCGGGGCGCTGGGCGCTGGTGCGCAAACCTGCCGAGGCCGAGGAAACGACCGGCCGCTCCAGTTTTTCGGCTGAGGCGCTGGAGCATATTGCCCGCGTGCTGCTGCGCCGTTACGGCGTGGTGTTCTGGCGACTGCTGGCGCGCGAGGCGGACTGGCTGCCGCCCTGGCGCGAGCTGTTGCGGGTCTACCACCGGCTGGAAGCGCGCGGCGAGATCCGCGGTGGACGCTTCGTCGCAGGCGTGGCGGGCGAGCAATTCGCCCTGCCGGAAGCGCTGGCGCTGTTGCGCGAGGTGCGCAAGCGGCCGTTGGCGGGCGAGCTGCTGGCGGTCTCGGCGGTCGATCCGCTGAATCAGTTGGGTACGCTGTTGCCGGGCAGCAAGGTGCCGGCGCTGCCGGGCAACCGCATCCTCTACCGCGATGGCGTGCCGCTGGCGGCGCTGGTGGCGGGCAAGCCGCAGTGGTTGCTCGAACTCGACGAGCCGGCGCAGCGCGAGGCCCTGCGCCGGCTGACCTCGACAGGACGCTGAGGCCCGGTCGTCAGCCGGCCTGGGCCAGGCACTTGAGGCTGCCGAAGTCGCTCTGCAGTTGCGTCAGCCGGCCGCTCAGATGGTCGCGCTGGCTGTCGTCGGCCAGGCGATGGAGGTCGGCCACCAATTCCAGACCGGCCTGTTCTGCGCGTTGCAGCGCCGCGCGGTCATCTTCGTTCAGCAGCACTTCGCGATCCTGCAAGAGCCGAGCGATACGCCTATCGAAATCGGCGCCGTGGCGCTGCTCGACGGCGGCCAGCAGCATCGTCTGCCATTGCTCGCGGTTGCGCAGCCAGCGGCTGTTCTGCTCGCTCAGTGTGTGCGCCCAGGCCAGCACGCGCTGGCGCTGCTGCGCGTTCAACGGGCCGAACCAGTACTGCAAGCGCTCCTGCATGCGCTCGGCGCGCTCGCGGATCTGCTGTTCCAGCGGCGGCTCGAGGTATTTCTCGCGGTGCTCGCGGCGGTTCTCGTCCAACGCTTCGCGCAGTTCCTCGACTTGCGCGTCGTTCAATGCGCGCAGCAGATCGGTGGCGGTCGGCGTGACCTCCACGGCGATGCTGTGCATGGCATCGCGTACGCCGCGGTAGTGCGGCTCCAGATCGCTCGGCTCGAGTTGGCCGTCGGCACTGCTGTGCTCCAGCCGGTCGAGCCTGGCAAGCAGTTCCGGCAGCTGGGTGCTGCAGTGCCAGGCCAGGTGTTCGCGTAGTCGTTGGCGCAGTTCGCGCTGTTGGGGGCGGTCCAGATCCAGATAGTCGTTGAGCGTCCAGGGGATCAGCGTGTCGAGGTTGCGATAGACCAGCGTGGCGCGACTGCAGCCCGCCAGCAGCGTCGCGATCAGCAGCGTTAGCACAAGCAGTCGGGTGGTACGCATCCTCGGTTCCTCGCGGTCGGCGCCTTTTCCGTAGAGCCAAGGCGCTGGCGGTGGTTCGATCGAAGGGGGATCTGCTTGCCGGGGGCGAGCAAAGTCGGCCATGCCGTGGTCTTCAGAATAAGCGCCCGCCGTGTAGCACGCGGCGGTGGACATTCCTACAGCAGTGGAGAGCAGCCATGAGCACTCAGATCAAGCATCTCAGCGGCGACGACGTACCCAAGGCCTGGCGCCCGACCTGGGCGGTGTGCTGGGTCGTGGAGCTGGACGGCACGATCATCGGGGGACCCTATGGCTCCGAGCAGGAAGCCCGTGCGGTGGCTGACGGCGAGCAGGAGCCACGCATCTTGCAGACCCCTGCACCGTAAGCGGCGCCGTCTGGAGCGGCGCAGCGAGTATCAATGACGGATCAGCGGGCCTGCTCCAGGCAGTGCTGCGGACAGGGGGCCTGATATTCAGCGGCAGGCGGCGGCGGGGCGACCAGCTGGTCGACCAGTTCCAGCGACTTTTCGAACGACGGGTAACCGCTGCGCGCGACATCAAGCTCGCCATAGGCCTGGCGGTAGCCCTCGGCCCTTTCCGGATCGGCTTCGGCCAGCAGGTATGGCTCCTGATAGATCTTGTAGAGCAACGCCACCGCATGTGGATGACCCTTGCGCTTGGCCTGCTCCAGCAGCTGCAGCACTTCGGACGGTTCCGGGCCCTGGCGGATCAGCAGCAGCGCCTGGTAGAACTCGGTTTCACCACGCCGGTCGAGGCGCGCGCTGCGATCGAGCAGGGCCTGCGCCAGCTCGTAGCCATCCTCGTTGCCGACCGAGATCAGGATCTTCGCCTGCATCAGGTCGTTCTGGTAAAGCAGGCGCTCGGCTCGACAGCTATCGCTCCAGACGCGATCGCAGGACTGGCTGGCGCAGCCGCCGAGGGCCAAAAACAGGCCGAACAGCAATGCCTTTTTCATGGCTGAATTGGTACTCCGTTCTCTTTTCGCCAGTATGCGGTGTGCCAGCTTCGATTCGCCAGTGGCGCTTACGTTCGCTCAGTATTTGGGGCAGGGCGCGCTCATCTCGTGCAGGCCGTAGCGCCTGAGCAACTTGAGCCAGCGGCCGCTGTGGGGCAGGTCGGCAATCATCTGCTGCATGAACTGTGTGGTTGCGGCGGGCAGGCTGGCAGTCATCAGCAGATGGCGATCGAAGACATAGAGCGGCTTGGGCGAGACGTACAGCTGGTCCGCCGATGTCTCGGTCAGGC
>Ga0181553_10004285_pt1 | contig 12167 bp, 6 predicted proteins | sample 011ome_17_FD_133753 | JGI IMG/M metagenome (GOLD analysis project Ga0181553, IMG submission 133753) | Coastal salt marsh microbial communities from the Groves Creek Marsh, Skidaway Island, Georgia - 011502XT metaG (megahit assembly) | ecosystem: Environmental > Aquatic > Marine > Intertidal zone...
ATAAACGATTCAATACGTGCTGCCGCAGACGTATTGGCAAATGATCCGAGTACCTTTGGTCAACCAGAGCTAAGACAGCAAAAGATATTTGATTTAGCCGAACAAATAAGAAACCAATACGGTACGAGTACCACTGGTGGTCAGCCTAACGCGAGTCAAATACAAGCGTTAATTGCTAACCCTCAACGTCGTGCTGAGTTTGATGAGAAATTTGGTCAAGGTGCAGCAGCTAGATTTTTAGGTCAATAGTTGAGGGTCTTATGGCAGACCAACAAAACTTTTTTGACCAGTTTGATACTGCAAAAGAAAATGTCGCCCAAGATAATTTCTTTGACCAGTTTGACACTGGGTTAGACGAGGCTCAACCTCCCGCAGAACAAGAGCCTGTACAAACGGTTGATGGTAATTTCTTCGATCAGTTTGACCCTGTGCAGGTAGAACCCCCAGCGCAAGAACCTCCTCCCGTACAGTCCAATATATTGCGGGAGGCTGCTGACATACCTTTGAATCTTGCCAGTGGCGTAGTTACTGGTACGAAGCTAATCACAGATATCTTTGGTGCAGATAATCCTGTCTCTCGACAACTAAGCGGAGTCGAAGAGTATATAGATGGACTTCTCTCTGCACAGGCTAAAGCAGACCAGCAAGAAGTTGCTAGGATCATGCAAGAAGCCGAGGACAAAGGCGCAGGAGCGCAAGTCAGAGCCGCTCTTAGAGCGTTTGCTACTTCCCCATTAGACTTTGCTGCACAAGGCGTAGGCACAATTATCCCTGCTCTCGCTGCCGCTGTGTATGGCGGTACAGTTGGTGTGGCTGGGTATGGTGTAGGTTCTGGTGTTGGTCTAGTAAAAGACGCCGTATTCAGCACTGTTAATGACGAAATGCTTAAGCAAGGTCTTAGCGAGCAAGAAGCTAGAGAAATTGCAATGCAGGCACAGTCTTACACAGGCGATAACTTAGACATGATCGCACTGGGCGGTGCATTCGGCTGGTTGGCATCTAGGTTTGGTGTGCCAGAAACAGTGCTTAAAACTGAATTTGGTAAGCGACTCATGCGAGATGGGCTAAGTCGTGGCGTTGTTAGAAACATGGTTGAAGCCGCAGGGCGAGAGGGCGCACCAGAAGCCATACAAGCAGCCCAAGAACGCTTTGCTCAGAACCTAGCTCTGCAAAGAGAAGGCGTGGACGTACCACTTAGCCGTGGAGTGGTGGGGCAAGCTGCATTGGAAGGCATTGTCGGTGGCATTATCGGCGGCGGTGTAGGTGCGGTAGAGGCGCAGGTTGCGGACACTGCGCGAGCGGAGCAAGAAGCCGAAAGAAGAGCACTGGAAACAGAAGGCTTAGAAGTAGAGGCGCAACCAGAAGAAGTTGTAGCTGAAGAAGTTGTAACTGACGAAGAAGGAGATATCGAGACTCCTGTTTGGTTTGATGCGATAGCTGACGAAGTAGAGGCAGATCAAGGACAAGAAATAGACCCTGAAAAGCTAGGTCGTATAGTTGCCGAGTATGGGCAAGAAGCGGCTGAGACGTACACCAGAGGTGTGCGCGGAGAAGGGCTAACTCTTGCCAGAACTGAATCAGCGCCTGAAGTAGACACAGAAACTGACACAGCAGAAATAGGTGGAATAGATACTAACCAAGATGAAGCTGCGCCAGCACAAAAAGAAGAAGTCAGGGATGAACCGACTCCGGATGATTACGAAGCATGGATGGCGGGGATAGAAACAGATACACAAAAAGACTTAGACACAATAGAGAATGAAAACATAGATGAGTCTTTGTCTCTTGCCGGTAGCACACCAGAACAAAAGCCTAAAGCAGCGGCAATAACTCCAGACCAAGAACAAATCGGGCTGCCCGGCATAGAAGAAGCACCGGAAGCTCAAGTTGGCAGGCCCCCCATAGAGCGCGCTCCGGAGGCTACTGCTAGAGTTAATGAGCTGCAAAGAAGACAAGATAACCAGAGAAAATCTGAGATACGCACTGTAGAGAAACTTACGAACTTTCTGGATAACGGAGTACAAAAGATACTGAGCAAGAAAGGTTTTACGCCGTTCTTTGCTGACCAAGAAGCTTTTAATGAGTACGATGCTGACCCTGATGCTCAATACGAGGCCAGAGTACAAAGAAGAACACAGTCATATCGAGTATTAGGCGCTAGTCCAGAGGAATCTGCACGACGTGCCCGTAGAGATGCAAACAAGCAGCGAACTGCTTATAACGAGATACAAAACGAAATCTCCGCGCTGCAAGACAAAACCATAGACCAGCTAGCTGATGTTATCAACATAGCAAATAACTCTAGGCTAGAAGGCAGAGCCGCCCACACTGCTGCTTTAAGGGCTTTACAAGATGCAAGACTTACACCAGAGCTGCTTGCTGAAGCGCAAAAGAGAGCTAAAGCCAAAGCGCCTACAGGCATAATTCCGCTAGAAAACAAAACAGTAAGAAGTGAAATAGTACCCGGCGAATATGCTCCGCTAGTTCCGCGCAAAGAGATGATTGATGGCCCGATAGAAGAGGCCACAACTGCGGAAGAAGCAATGGAGGTAATTAGGTCTGACACTAACAGGACAGACTTTGAGAGAGGCTTAGCTGCACTGTTTAGGCCGATAGCAAAAAAATTAGCTACGAAGTTTCAGCTTATAGAAAACTCGGAACAAGTACCGGATGACTTGCTTCAATATTGGGTAGACGAGAACGGAAAGCAAATTTCTGCTGGTCTTTTCGACCCAAAAACTAACACCATGTACATAGATTCAGTTGAGGGCTTGGACGCTCGCACTGTGTTACATGAAATGATCCATGCCAGTACGCTGGATATAATATCAAGCTTTAAAGCAGGTCTTCTCATATCCCAAGAAGCACAAGCTGCAATAGATGACACGCTTCAGTTGATGCACCAAGTAGGAATACAGTATCAAAACTTACTTGCTTCAGGTCGTGCATCACCTGCATTGCAGCGTCTAGCTAAAAGCACAGATAATTTTACTGATCTAGCTGAATTTCTTAGCTATGGCATTACCGAGCAACCGCTTCAAGAGATGTTGCTCAACATGGCTCCTGTAAACAAATACCAACTCGGAGCTATTAAAACAGCATTTTCTAACTTTGCAGACTTAATCCGTCGAATGTTGGGTAGACCCACCAGAGACATAAGCGCGTTTGAGCAGCTAATTGACTTGACTGGCCGTATCGCAGAAGAACAGGAACGCACTAGGCCAAAACGTGCAAGCCAAGTGGTGCAAGCCAAGAAACAAGTAGAAAAACTTTCTAAGGTGCAGAAGTTGCAGGCGCAGCAAAATACGTTGCGTAAATTCTTAGGCCAGTCAAAAGGCATAATAAACGCGGTTAGAGACCCAGAAAAAGGTGTCCGAGACTTCTTGGCGTTTGCTGACGCTATGGACGTAAACACAATGCAAGGTGTGTTGGGAGCGTTTACTAACACTATGCTTACGAAGCTGGCTGATGGCTTCAACATGTCTGTAGTTGGAAAGCTAAACAAAACCCAAAACGAACTAACTGTATATCGTAGTAAAAAGCTAGATATGCTGTCGAAACAAGTTGACGGTTGGGAAAAATACATTCTTACCAACACAGAAGGCGGAGCAATTTTAGAAGACCTGTTGCATTTCTCTTCTGTCTTTGACGTGCTTATCTATAACACCAAAACAAAACGCACCATATCTTTGAAGCAGTCAAAAAATACTGACACAACACTGCGTGGGTTAAAGTTTGAACTGCAAGAAATGAACAAAAACCCTAGTCCTACTAATGACGAGATTGCAGAAATGGATCGTCTGGGAAGGGAAATAGCAAAAAGAGAAGAAGAAATAGAAGACGTATTTAAAATATATGAGGAGCTTAAAGCCAGCAAAAACGGTGCTACTGGCTTAGAGATTTACGCACAAACTCTGCAAGAATATGAGAATGATCTAAACGAACAGCAAGCGTTGTTGATGGACAATGTTAGAAAAGACCCGAATATACCCGGCACAGAGCAAGACATTAAGTCACCAAAGGGTAAGTTGCTAGCTAATATAGTTAGAGATTACCAAGAAGCACGTAAGCTCAGAGTTTATGTTCCATTAACACGTCCGGGTAAATACGGTGTGCGTATGCCCGGCAAAAATGGAGCTTTGTATCCGTTTGAAACTAGGGCAGAGGCAAACAGATTTATAGCAGATTACATGGCTGACAACCCTACTTCTCCTCGACCGCAGCCAGAAACTTTTAAAGACCCGGCTAAATCTTTGCGGGAGCAAATAACTAGTGACAGCCTGAGACTGCAAGAAATATTTAAGCAGATAGACGATATTCAGACTCTGGGCGAAGAAGGCGTAAACACGTTAAAAGATACAATATACCAGATGTATTTATTGTCCCTGCCAGAAGGTAACGTGCGTAGAGCATACATACGCCGTAAAAACAGAGCAGGTTTTAGCAACGACGCATTGCGGGCTTTTATCACTACGAAGCTAGCCAATATAAATCAGACCTCAAGAGCAAAATACTCCAGAGTTATACGCAACCAGATAAGCGAAGGTAGAGCGCAAATTGAAGGAGAGCAGAGAGACCAGCCTACTATAGTGGGCGAAACTGCTAGGGATGTACAAAAAAGATACAAAGAGTTTGAGAAAAAGAATGCTGTTCTTAACGAAGTTTCACTGCGAGCAACTAACGAGTTAAGTCCTCCCAAGTTAAATGACGTCGAGTCTGTTTTAGATTACGCATCAAGAGCCGGTACCAAGACTGGTTTCTTGTTCTTACTAAGCTCTATGCGCTCTGCGATCATACAGCCTACCCAACTAGCCATCTTTGGTTATGGCACGTTACACGCGGAGTACGGCGCAGCTAAAACGTCTTTGATGGCTGGTAAATACATGAAGAACTTTATGACCTTCCGAGGTCTAGGTTCTACTGACTCGGGTGAAAACGGAGAAATACTGGACGAAAGAGGCGAGCCTGCAATACGTAATTCTAAGTACGTAAAAGGCAGCCCTATTAAAAATGCTCTACAGAAGGCGTGGGACTACGCCGACATGCGTAACATATTTATAGCTACCCGCATACACGACATAACTGGTAGAGCCGAACCAGAAGAGTCCGCGATAAGAGCCACAGGCAGTCGCACCAGAATGCGAGCTAGTCGGGCTACAAAATTTACTTACTCCGTGATGACAGGCGCACTGCATCACTTGGAGAGAACGAGCCGTGAAGTTTTTTATATGTCGGCTTTTGAGCTTGAGTATGAAAAACAATTGAAGGCAGGAGTCACTGGCGATGCTGCTATAGAAGCAGCCGCAGAGAAAGCAATCAAGTTGACCTTTGAAGGTATGTTTGATTACTCGTCATACAATAAGCCTCGCTACGCAAAACAGTGGTGGGGCCGTATGGCGTATCAGTTTAAGAGCTACCAGTTTCAAGCTTTGGGTTACATAGTACAGAACTTCTACAAAGCGTATGCTGCTTCAGGGCTAACCAGAGAAGAGAAGAAAAAAGCGGCTACCAAGTTTTGGGATACGATGGGTATGGGTTTTGTCTTTGGGGGAACTACCGGTATGTTTGGCTATACTGCCGCTGTAGCTTTCATGGACGGACTGCGAGAGTTCTTACGCCCCGACTATGATGATGAAGACGCTGACTATTTTTATGACGTAGATGATGCAGGTAATCCACTAGGCTTACGTAGCATTGACTTGTACATACGCAACAACCTTATACCTAGATACTTTGGTGCAGAGAGCGGACTAGCCCAACAGTTTGGTTTGGAACCAGAGACCGCAGAGCTGCTTTCACGAGCGGTAGAATTAGGGCCAATTTCTGCACTAACCGACTGGAACGCGCAGCCTTCGTTAGCACTGGATGGTTTGTGGTTCAGAGATTCTGTGCCAAGAGAAACTACGGAAGATGCTTGGGTTAACGGCATGTTCGACTTCACTTTTGGTGCATTTGGCGGCGTAGCTAGAAATACTGCTAGAGGCTTCGATTTTATGCTCGAAGGTGACGTTATGCGTGGCTTCGAGACTATGGCTCCCGGCTTCATTAAAGAGCCTATGGAGGCTCTGCGTCTAGGCACACAAGGCTTCAAAACTAGAGATGGCATTACTGAGATCAGACCAGCGGACTATTATGATGCTTGGAAGCTTCTAGGTCAGACTATAGGTTTTGGTTCTACAGAAGTGGCTGAGAGCCAAGAGTCCACCTTTATACTTAAGCGCTTACAGGCAGAAAGGACTGAAGCAAGAAACTCTTTGTACCAAGACTACGCCGAAGTAGCGGACAAAGTAGTCGAAGCTAATATGAGTGCTGGCGCAGAGAGCGAAGAAGCTAAGAAAGCTACAGCCGAACTGTTAGACATGCAAAAAGAAGTAGCAAAGTACAATTACATGTATTTCTACGATGCTATAAGCCCAGAGGACTTGGAGCGTTCTGTAACTACCAGAATGAAAAGGGCAGCTATCAGCACTGACGGTTTGTTCCTGAACTCAAAAGAAGCTCCTTACATGTACCCGATAATCAAAGACTCTAGGTCTGACCCAGTTCCAAACAGACTGCCAGCGATACCAGACTAGCTTACTCTCCATACACGGACGCCGCGCACTCCGTCTTCTATTACTACTTTATGCACAACTTTGTATTTAAGTCTGTGTACTACTTTTAATATGTCTCGCCTAGATTTTGTTGGGTTAAGGCAGGGTATAAAAAACGAATACCCCACCTTGAACTTCTTCCAATTAATCTCGTACGTCACTTTCTCCACTTTCATCTTTTAGGTCGTCCGGAAGTATGCCTTCCATAGATATAAACTCTGAGTGGTCACAGTTCAAGATCACACAGCGAACACTAGCGGATGGTATGTTTGTGCCTTTAGACAGACGCTTATTGTCCGTGCCTAAGCAGATACCCATTCCTTTTAACTGGTTTACTGTGTCGGTATATTCCACTTGATACTCTGAACAGTCTTTAGAAAAGGCGTTTACAGACAAGTACATCAGCTTAGTATCTGGCTCGTACCGTATATACAGATGATGTCTAGGCTCTACAATAGGATCGGTAGCCAAATGAGTACGTTTATCTACGTTACCATTTATAACTAGCATGTTGTTTATGTTTCTGTGTATATAGTCACTGACAATTGCAGGCGCATTGGCTACAGGTGCTGTTGTCTTAGTCCGCATCTCTGACAATTCTCTGAGTACCGCCTTATATATACGCAGCATGTCCCAGGTCTTCTCTCCTTCTTTGTCAGTAAACAACCCTATACGCTCGGCTATCAAGCCGCCAGTAATGTTAGCTGACACAACAGCCGACCAATTTCTCTCCCGAGACGTGAACTTTAAGTCTTTATCTATCCTTGCCTGTACGCTTTGTAGAGTAGCAAGCACTTCTTCTTTGTTTGCCAGAATATATTGAATAAAAGGGACGATAGCGTGGCCGTAGTTTGCGTTTAACTGGTGGTCAAACATTTCTTTGCCTGTCGCTGTAGATATTAAACTCTCGTCTGTGTAGTCAATCCTGAACTCAAGTAGACGCATTACTTCCCCGTCTGCTTTTTTCTTTATAGCTGCTAGCTTGTCGTACATCGAAGCGTTGGAGCTAGTTAGCGTAGGCGTGTTCCACGTAGTCGTATTCATACGTAGCTTAGTTTCATGCCGCTCGCTCTTTTCTTTGCCCTTACCTTGCGAGAACGCATATACAAGCTCTGAAAACTCATCTCCTTTTGTATTAGTTATTTCGTCTACGGTGTTAACTATATTGTTTAATATACCTAGCTTAGTAATCTTAGCGGTTTTTGTGTCGTCTACTGTACCGAGTAACTTCTCAGGGTCGCCGTAAATACTATTAGCCATACGCAAGATGGTAGTTTTACCTGTACCTGCGCTGCTGTGAATCAGGTTAATGATTGCGCCTTTTTGTCCAGTGAACTTCAACAAAGGTGCGCCAAAGCCGGTCAAAGCCCCGAAAGCTTGTACCTCCATGCCGGGCATGCCGTACAGAGCAAACACCTCTTTCCACTTATCTAACGAACCTTGTGGCTCAAAGTGGGGGACTAGAGATTTCGTCACAGAAGAAGGAGGACTGTGGTATACACCGGATACAGTTATCTCCATGTCTCCTACAACAAACTTAGTGTCACCATCGTGCCACCCGAATTGCCTTCTCATAAGTTCCGCTTTCCTCTTCTTCTGGTTTTCGACGACTGCGTGGATCACGTAAGCCACGATCAGATCGAATTGTTTGTTTGTTGCTAGCACACCTTCTTTGGCTAGCGCCTCTCGTATACGCATAGGCTGCGCTATTGTTGAGTTATTAACAGAGAACTCGCGCACACCATCTTTTGGGGTATGCAGTACAAACACCACAATGTCCCCGTCATTCGGATCAGTCATACGTTTTTTAACGTACAAATCATACTCGTAAATAAATACAGGCTTTGCTTCTTCATCGTTCAGGTCGTCTATCCTGTATATGCCGCCGTTCTTACCTCTGTAATATGGATGCGTGTAAGAGGGCTTTGTTGGTTCTGCCTCTTCTTCCTCTTCGGTTTCTTCCGGTGCATCTGGTATATCGCTATCCGTAGCGGCTACAAAAGTATTACCCAGTTGTATTGGGCTTTTTATCTTGCCTCTATGCGGGCATCCTTCACACCCGCCGGAGTTATTCTTTTCAAACTCTTCACAACTGTGCGGCCCAGTTATGTGCTTTACTTTTTTGTTTACTTCTTCGGGTGCGTAGTCCGGATAATCTCTGGACAATATATGTATTGCCGTATCTCTATCCGCACAGTTAGCGGCCACAGACAGAGCGTTCCACCATCTAGGTTCAGATAGTGTTTTCCTGTCCATGTAGCAAGAGAGAAGCTGCTTGCACCCAGAACCTTTAGCACTTGCTGTCATAATCTTTGCGAAGTTACTCTGGATGTTCTCCATGAGTTTGTCGCGCAAAGCAGACTTCCTGCTAGGCTCCACTTCTATTGCAGGTTGCTTCTCTTTTACACCTAATATGTCTTTAAACTCGTCGAAGTCTATAGGCGGCCGTAGCTCACCCAGTATCTCTACGGGTTTAGGAGGATCATCTTTGAAGTTAAGAGTGCCCGGAACTCTAAGTACCCGTGCTACTTCAAAGACGCTTGGATCAACGTAAAACTCTTGTTTCTTACATAGTTCGTTAAGTCTTTTGCCTACAGGCTCCCACTGTTCTTTAGTAACTTCCGAAGTCAGCGCCCAGTATACGTGTAGCCCGCGCCCCGAATTGACTATTGTTGGTGGTGGTAAACCTACAGTCTCTACAAACTCTCGCAGCTTCTTAAAGCCCGCAGCCTGATCTACATAGCCATCAGGTATTCCAGTTTTTTCATTGATCTCAGCTTTATTTTCACCGCAATCTATGTCTAACCAGAATGCTTTGAGCGACTGTACGTCTTGTTTTTTGCGACCTCCATCTACAGACTTGAACTTTGCAACGCCGAAATATACATCTCTTTTTTCGGCTAAGTACGTATCTACAACTTCGTTGAACTCTTCTCGTGTAGCTACTAACTCTTGTTTAACGAATGACCCTATCCCCAGAATGCAGTAACAGCCGTTGTCTGGCTGCACATGATCAAGCAGGTCAAGGTATTTCATAATCCTACCGTTGTATCTTGTTTATAAACTTTTCAATGTTTTTCCTAGTTTGCTCGTTAGGTAGGCATTCGCCGGTGAACCAGTTATATACCGTTTGTCTGGAGACCCCTAGGCGCTCAGCCACATGCGATACAGGCACATTATATTTAATGCACTCTCTACCTAGCTTCACGCCTAGAGATTTAATACTTGCAGACTTGTTGAGCGAGACTAGTTTGACTGAATAGCCGTAACTCATTGGTCTTCGCTACCCCACGCACTAATAACATCAGCAAGAGCACCAGACTCCTCTTGGACAACTGGTTCTTCTTTCTTCTTTACGCGCTTCTGGGGTTCTTCAACTACTTCGACTTCAACTTCGACGGGTTCTGGTTCTTCACTGCGTTCAATCTTTGGCTCTTCAGGCTTACTTTCCAAAGCTTTCTGCTGACCAAGATCGTTTTGCCCAACACTGATCTTCACGTATCTCTCAGTCTCAGGCTTATCTAGTGCTGCTTCAATCAAGCCATATTCTTCGTCGGTGACACGGCGCACAGGTGCAAAGTAAAGCTCCATGCCAGCGGCATCAGGGTCATAGGCTATCTTCGTAACCACAGTATCCGGAGCCTCGCCGTTGGAAAGCAGGTATTTAACGTAGGCTTCAAATGGGTGCTTGTTACCCGCGCTCTTACCAAACAATGATTTAGCAGGGATGTTGATCTGGTATACGTCACCCGATTTATCCCCCGCTAGCATAATTGCTAAGCTACGCTTGAACCTACACGCTTTGCTCTGTCCTTGACCAGAGCCGGGCTGATTCTGCGGGCAGTTTACGCAGTTCGCATTCTGCGGCTCAGGTGCATCTGGTTCTGGTTTATCTGCTGCATGTGACCAGCATACTGGCAAAGTTACAACGCCCTCTTCTTCTTTCTTGGCGTCATATTCTTCTTTGTAATAGTTACGAGACACGCTGGGTAGCATGTTGATTACGATGGCTTCAAACTCGTCACGAATTGGTTCTCCCACAGGCTTACCGTTAATAAGCTTTGTGAATGTACCCCTTGCATTGGTTTTGATTCTTCTACTGTAGATCGTGTTCTGGCTGCTTAACTTCTGCGCCAGCGAACTCTTACGGTTGCTTGGTGCAGCTACAGCGTTATCGTTCTCGAAAATAGATACTTCGTTTGACATATAGCTCGCTCCTATTTAGCGGATGGTTTGATCACACGGATAACGTGTGTTTGTTTTGCTTGCAGTCCTGCTGGCACGGTATCAGGGTTTTCTTCTAGGAACTCCCTCATGTTGCTGTTATGAATGCGCTTCTCTAGCAAATGAAAAGCACCGTGCTCCTCGACCATTTTGTAGAACTGTTCCCAGTCGCTAGTCCAGTAGCTAGATTGGACGCGCCTAGATATAGTGCCGAACTCAGTTTTTAAACTGTCTACATTTTGTTCTGCACAAAGCTCAAGCATTTTGTCTGTGATCTTAACTTGCAGTTCTTTTAGCTTTTTGATTTCTTCCTCTTTCTCCCGAATGCCTTCCCGCAAAGTCATGTAGTCCTTAGCCATGCGGTCGGCTGTGTATAGGTTGCTCATCGCTCCTCCAGATTACGTTAGGGGGATGGCAAGTTTAGTTTAACATTGTACAATGTCAAGTAATTATTTCTTGTTTGTAGAGATCGACTATCTTGTTATGGTTGTCTATGTTTGACCTCAACATATAGTACAGACGAGTCTCAACGTCACTGCCACACACATGCACTATGGTCATTGGGTTGTGTTGGCTCGGTCTGTTTATGCGGGCGTTTGCCTGAAGGTAGGTTTCTACGCTCGTGACTGGGGCGTACCAAATAACGGTGTTAGCCGCAGTCAGGGTCAAGCCATGAGAAGCGGCTTGAGGTTGGATAATTAAAACTCTGGGTTGATCTGTTTCTTGGAATTTTTTAATTATCTCAGCACGTTTGTTAACCGACACCTTGCCGGATATCACTTCACTGGTTATCTTGTTATTGGTAAGAAACTCTTGCAGCAATTCTATAGTGTGCGTAAAAGGCACAAAAACTAAGACCTTGTGGCTAGATTCTTCTATTACTTCTTGTATTACCTTGAGCCTGTTCTTAACGTCGAACTCTATAACTTCTCCATCGTCCGTATACACAGCACCGCCGGAGATTTGTAGTAGTTTGTTTAAGTTAGTAGCGGCGTTGACGGAGGTAACTTGTTCACCGTCCGCCTCCATAATCATGCGCTTCTTAAGCAGGTCATAGTATTTTTCTTGTTGCTTTGTAAGCGGAGCCTCTCTTTCTACATAGGTTACGGGAGGTAGGTCTAGGCATTGCTCTTTCTCAAACCGGATCGCAGGTTGAAGCATTTGGTGTACGGTCTTATCAGCAGTGGACTTAGGCTTCCATATGTACTGTGACAACTTATACATCACCATATCTCGGAACTGACCAAAGTATTTTGGCGTGCCTTCTGGGTTGACTAGTTTACCAAGACCGAACGCATCTACTGGAGACTGCGCTGCCGGTGTGCCTGTAAGCATCCATAGCCACTCGAT
>Ga0181553_10004299_pt1 | contig 12154 bp, 10 predicted proteins | sample 011ome_17_FD_133753 | JGI IMG/M metagenome (GOLD analysis project Ga0181553, IMG submission 133753) | Coastal salt marsh microbial communities from the Groves Creek Marsh, Skidaway Island, Georgia - 011502XT metaG (megahit assembly) | ecosystem: Environmental > Aquatic > Marine > Intertidal...
TGGTCCGTGAAGGGAAATTTTTTGCTCAATTCATATTGCCAGAACAGGATGAAAATACCTTGCAAGAGGTACAAATCCGGATTCAAGCCTGGGATTCAGTAAAAAAAATTCAGGCGTCTTCTTGGGTATCCCTTCCTTTAAAAAATGAGAAAATGCCCGATTCTTCAGACAAAACAGGCCCCAGTATTATTGCAAACAGCGCAGGAAAGCCTCTACTGAACAATTCATCCATCGCAAGCACTCAAGCTGAGATACAATTTATTTTTGAAGACCCCAGCGGGATACTCAGTACTTCCAATTTTCCAGAAAAAACTCTTCAACTACGCGTGAATAATAGCCCCCCTCGCTTCATTCACGAATCTTATGTGGCTTTAGAGGGAAGTTTTGAAAAAGGAGAAGCCACGGTTGTAATCACGGGATTGCAAGAAGGAAAAAATGAAATCCAGGTTCTTGCCTCAGATAATTTAGGCAACCTTAGCACCTTTACGTTTACTCTGGAAGTGCGAAATAGCAATAATTTAAAAGTACTTTCCCATCAAATCTACCCAAATCCTGCTCTCGATAGGGTGTTCATTGGCTTTCAACACAACCGCCCTCAAGAAAACTTAATTGCCACCTGGAGCCTCTATTCATCCAATGGACAAGTACTAATAACTGAGAAAAAACGTTTTATTCAAGCTGCAGAAATACTTAAAGATTGGGAGCTGATTTTTTTACAGTCCAAAACGAAATATCCAGCGAAAGGAACTTATATTTACAAACTAACTTTACAGAATGAGTCTAGCTTAGAACTAGATTTAGTAAGCGGAAAACTGGTGATTCAATGAACAAAAAAGCCATTTTAGGAAAGAATTCAATTTTTACCCTTGTTTTTGTGCTTACAGGACTTTCCTCCTTCGCGCAAAATAGCGTAATTATTTCAGGACAAGATCCTACACGTAGAGTCATTACAACTGCAGTCCCCTTCTTAAACTTTTCCCCTGATTCCCGTCATTCCGCGATGGGTGATGTAGGGGTCGCTACTTCTCCGGATGCCAATTCCGCCCATTGGAATGCGGGAAAATTAGCCTTCCTTCAAGATGGGTATGGATTTTCACTTTCCCACTCTCCTTGGCTTGGCAAATTAGTCAACGACATGTCGTTGAATTATTTGGCAGGCTACAAAAAAATTGATGACAATTCTGCCTTTGGTCTTGATCTAAGGTACTTTAATATGGGTGACATCTCCTTGACCGATGGAAGAGGTAATCCAATAGGGGAATTTAATCCTCGAGATATTGCGCTTGGAGGTACTTACTCTAGGAGATTGTCTGCCAATTTAGGTTTGGGAATTTCTGCCCGATTTATCCATTCCAACCTTTCCGGAAATTTGACTTCCACGGGAGGTACAGATTCTCGCCCTGGTACAAGCGTGGGGGCAGATATTGGTCTATATCACCAAAAAAATACCCTTATCGGTCAAAAAGAAGGGATGTGGTCTTGGGGGATTACACTTTCCAATATTGGACCAAAAATCACCTACAATAGCGCCGAAGACCTCGATTACATACCAACTACCTTTCGTGCTGGAACTGCCTATAAAATCAACCTGAATACCAATAGCTCCTTGACCTTTGCGCTAGATGCCGCCAAACTGATGGTACCTACCCCTCCGTTGTACCAAGCCAATACAGACGGGACACTGGTTACTGATTCAAATGGCAATCTGGTCATTTCTGCTGGCAAGGACCCCAATCGTGCTTTGCTTTCTGGTATGTTTGGTTCTTTCGGTGATGCTCCTGGAGGATTCCAAGAAGAGTGGAGTGAGGTGACTTTCTCTTTTGGAATGGAATACTTATATGCCAATAAGTTTGCTTTGCGAACAGGATATTTTTACGAGGACGATACCAAAGGAGGGAGAAGATACCTGACCATGGGAGCTGGGTTTACTATGAAACGTCTCGGATTAGATTTTTCTTATTTGGTTCCACAAGTTCAAAATCATCCTCTAGCGGAGACCCTTCGGTTTTCATTGCGCTACTCAATAGCCTCTAATTAATGCCTTTAGATCGCACCCAACCACCGCTTTTTACAGTACCGAACGAATTTATTTTACCTGCACCCCAGCATTTTAAGTTGGATAAAGCAGCCACCCCCCTTTATTTTTTCCCTACACCGGGAATTGCCGCAGTCCGGCTTGAAGTCATCGGTAAAAGTTCTAGGTCCTTGCTCCCTATTACCCAAGCTTTAATTCCCTCCTTTACACTTCAAATGCTTCAGGAAGGGACTAAATCAGCGAATGCACAGCAGCTAGCAGAATTCTTTGATTACCATGGTGCAGAGGTGTACCCGACCCTAAGCTATACGCAAGAAGGAATGAGCTTACTCTGCATCAAGAAGCACTTAGCACCATTACTTCCCACATTTATTTCACTTTTTTCAGAGGCCCAATTTCCTGAGCAAGGATTGGAAAAGAGAATTTCTCAACGAAAGCTAAGCCTTCAATTGGATCGAGAAAAGCAGAGTACTCGAGCAGGCCAACTTTTTAAAAAGGGATTGTTTGGTCCAGCACATCCTTTTGGACAAGAAATTTCCGAAATTCATTTGGCTGAAATCAACTCCAGTCTACTCAAGGACTACTACCACAACCATCTGTGGAAAGATTGCAGTTTATTCCTTTCCGGGGATTTTAGTGAAGCAGAACTTGAACAAATTATCAGAACTCTTGAGCAACTTCCTTTCAAGCAGGGGGCTCAAAAAGTTGCCCTACCCGAACCTATGCTAACAGCAGCAATTGAGGAGGAACGGGAAAATGCTGTTCAAAGTAGTATTCGTTTGGGAGGCTGGTCCATTCCCAAGAATCATGCAGACTACCATTCATTGGCAGTATTCAACACGCTCTTGGGTGGATACTTTGGCTCAAGATTGGTCAAAAATATTCGAGAAGATAAAGGACATACGTACGGCATACATTCCTCCTTGGCTGAACTTGAACCCTATGCGTATTGGGTGATTGCTGCAGATGTAAAGAAGGCAAATCAAGTGGAAGTATTTGAGGAAATCAATCAGGAGATCGAGCAGCTTTGTACTGTGGCGGCCGATGCAGTGGAAATTGAAATATTGAGAAATTATTTGATTGGACAATTGTTTGCCAAATTTAGTTCCCCTTTCGATCTAATCGATCAATTCAAGAACGTATACTTTGCAGGATTGGATTTTAGCTATTACGAAAATCGATTCAACTACTTAAAAAAATTCACTGCAGAGGACCTTATGCGTAGCGGACAAGGATATTTTTCCTCGTTGAACCGAGTGAAAATACGGGTAGGGTAAACTTTTAGGTTAGAAAATACTGCAATTTAGCCCAGCAAGTCGTCCAAAAATCCTTCACTCTTTAATCGTTGGAAAATTTCTAGGCAAGCCCAAGCATCCGTAGCCGCGTAACGAAGCTGTCTCTCTGTCAATTGGCTTGTTTCCCAATTCGAGACCTGTTCCGCCTTTGAAATACGAATTTTAAGCACCATTCCACAAAGATTTCGAACACCTACGTTGTGGAAGCCTACCTTTTTGAGTTCATCATTTAGATCAAAAAAAGATTGCGGAAAAAACGAGTCAGTCAGTTTTTTTAAGGCCTTTAGGTCATCATGAACTGCTGCGCCTACTTTGACTACATTTTCTTTTTCCAATAAGCTTCGCAATGAGGCTGGGAAGCCAATGTGGTTTAGACGAAAAATAAACGCTTGATTTGCAGTCGCTAATTGCAACAATGCCACTTGATTAACCTCTCCTTTTCGAAAGGAGGGCTTGGTTTCGGTATCAAATCCAATTAAGGGTTGGTTTTCTAAGAAATCAACTGCATCGACTACTTGATCTGGACGATCAATAAGGTAGATAGGACCTTCAAATTGACCCAAGGGCAACTCATTTATTTCTTCTTTACTGATACTGAATGGGATCATACCAACTCTTCTTCTCGGTCGTAATAAGTAATTCCAATGTTGAGGTAGCCATACAGGATCGTCATGATTGGACTGATTATATTAAAAAAGCAATAGGGAGCATATGCAAATGTTGCTACCCCCAAAACAGAAGCTTGAGTTGCACCACAGGTATTCCAAGGCACCAATACAGAGGTAACCGTAGCAGAATCCTCCAAGGTCCTAGAAAGATTTTCAGGCTTTAGGCCGCGCTTTCGGTACACGTCTGCAAACATCCTTCCTGGTACCAAAATTGCCAAGTACTGATCCGAGGTGGTGATATTAAAAAACACACAGGTAGCTGCTGTAGAGGCTATCAAGGACCCTACTCGGTGTACCTTTCGAATAATTGCTTCAGCCAAAACTTTCAGCATGCCACTTTCCTCCATAATCCCCCCGAAAACCATCGCACATACAATCAGCCAAATGGTGTTTAACATGCCTCCCATACCCCTAGTGATGAGTAATTCATTGACTAAGGCATTTTCTGTCACTACAGAAATACGCCCAAATAAGGCCATCATTACCCCCTTAAAGCCCAGATAAGCAGAAGACCCCTTCTCCCCGACTACTTCTGCAATAATTTCAGGTTGAAAAATCAAGGCAAAAACCCCTCCCAATAACGCTCCTGCCAACAAGGCTGGCAAAGCAGGGACACGCTTGATTATCATGATTACAACAAGAATAGGGACTACAAATAGCCAAGGGCTGATGTGAAAGGTGGAGGTAATCACCTGAGAAATAACAAGTACATCTTCCACCTTTCCCTCCGATTCGTAGTTAAGCCCAATCACAAAAAACAAGATCAATGCTAGAAGTATGGAAGGAATAGTTGTTTTAGCCATGTGACGAATGTGCGTAAATAGATCTGTTCCGGCCATGGCTGGTGCCAGATTAGTCGTATCTGACAGAGGCGACATTTTATCACCAAAATAGGCTCCAGAAATAATTGCTCCTGCAATAATCCCTTCTTCAAAGCCCAAAGCCTTACCAATACCCAACAGGGCAACGCCAACTGTGGCAACAGTCGTCCAACTACTTCCAGTGGCAACTGAAACAATTCCGCTAATCACACAAGCTGCAAAAAGAAAAAAAGTCGGACTCAACACTTGCAATCCATAATAAATCATGGCAGGTACAATCCCACTCAAAAGCCAGGTGCCTGCCAATGCCCCAATTAGAAACAAAATCAAAATACTACTCATGGCAGACCCAATACTACGGACTATTCCGTCTTGAAGTGATTCCCAACTGTACCCCAAACGGAAAACAGCGACCAAGCCAGCTACAGTTGCCGACAAGACCAAGACTATTTGATTTGCTCCTGAAAGGCCATCAGTTCCAAAAAACTGAATAGTAACGATCAATAGACCAATTAAAAAAACCAAGGGAATCAGCGCATCAAGCACTGTGGGTACTTTTGGAATTTTAGTCATTCACTAAGGTCGAAAGTTTACAAGCCATGAAGCTAAAGAAAAAAAATTAATTACAGGTCTGCTAGTAGTTCAGAAAGCTCTTTTCCCACCTGCCAACCAATAGCCACGCCCATGCCTCCCAATCGCACTGCCACTGCAGTTTTCTTTCCAATCTGTTGAATTATAGGTGCTTTTTTTGTGCCAAATGCCATAATTCCAGACCATTCCATCTCCCATTCCAGGGACCTTCCTGGAAAAATCACCTCCTCCGCTAATTGTACTAAATGGCTTTTTATAACCGGATTTACACCAAAATCTATGGTTCTTTCCTGAGCAAAATCTTGATTTCTTGCACCTCCTAGTAATATTCGGCCAGCAACCTCTCGGAAATATACATAGCCACGATCTAGGTGGAAGGCCCCCTTCCATGGAATTCCTCCTGCTAGAGGCTTACTCAAAAGAATCAATCCCCTACCGGGTTCCATAGGGGATTCTGGCCATAGCTTCTGAGTAAATGCATTGGTACAAATTGCCACCCGAGGAGCTACAAACTCAAAAATTTCTTTTTTATCCCGTTTTTCGGCTAATACATGTCCTTCTTCGTGATTGACCTCCACTACCGATATACCAGAAATAATCCGAACCCCTAGTTTGGAAGCCTTGGACCAAAGTGCGTTGAGGTAGGCTGCAGGATCCAATTCGCCTTCGAATCTATTTTTTACCACCGCTTTGACCGCCTTGGAAAACCCAAACTTACCCGGCTCCTTCACCACAGAAAAAACCTCTTTTGGAAATAATTTTTTCAGTAATCGATTGATGTCAGCAAGCTGATCCAAAGCCTCCAATTGCTCCTGCATCAAGATTTCATACCCATTCCGGTGTTGGTAGCCCAGTGCACGGTCCCCAAATTGTTTCCGGATCTGAGTTAAGCCAGTATACCTTTTTTCCACCAACTGCAATACCTCCTCAGGAGTCATGCTCCAAAAGTCATCTAAAATCTCCGTAAGGCTACCAAAGCAAGCAAATCCAGCATTTTTACTGCTTGCTCCTGAAGGAAAAATCCCTCGGTCAAGCACCAAAACATTGGCCTTTTTATGGTGCTTTTTAAAGTGAATCGCAGTAGAAAGACCTGTAAATCCAGCACCAACGACAATTAAATCGTAGTTCAAAAAATTTTTTTGTTCCCAAAAACTCAACATAGGCGAAACGAATTTACTTTTTAGTTTTGGTTCATTAACTTGCTTTACCAAGTACTACATTTAAACCCAAAATCCCATGAGAAAAATTGATTCCTTACTTCTCGAATACGGAGAAAGTCACCAAAACCAAACCAACAAGCTAATTCACTGGTTTTGTGTTCCTGCCATCTTCTTTAGTGTGGTTGGTCTTGTATTTAGTATCCCCAGCGGGTTTCTTGTGGATCAACTGTCCTTTTTAGGAGAGTTTGCAAATTGGGCTACGCTCACCCTTTTCTTGGTATTGATTTATTACATTTCTCTTTCCCCTGCCCTTACCTTGGGCATGTTGCTCTTTTCTGCCTGCTGCTTGGCATTGGCAAACTACTTAAGCATTACCTTCCCCGGCAACCTGGCATACATCAGCCTAGCAATTTTTGTTATCGCCTGGATTGTCCAATTTTATGGACACAAAATCGAAGGCAAAAAACCCTCTTTTCTCAAGGATGTGCAATTCCTAATGATAGGACCTGCCTGGCTCATGCATTTTATTTATAAAAAAATAGGCATTGGATACTAAACATCCCAAAAAAATTGGAGCAAACTCAGTACAGAAAGATCTTTTTCACACTATTTAAGGCTGCTTGATTGGACTTGGTTTGGATGTTGGCCAAGATAGACCGCTTTTCTTTGGCTGTCAATCTCCAGTTGAGTGAGGCTCCCTGCATACTTCCCAGATTTTCCAGTCCCACGGAAGGAAGCTTTCCTGGAGCATACTCAAACTCAATTTTTTCCACCCGGAACGGCATGGATTCAGCCATATAGTTGAAAAGTACTTCGTTATGTATCGTCTGAATCATGTCCCAATTGGTATAAATGTTTTGGAGCGGCGTAAGTACTTTTGCAAGCAATCTTGTGGGTTCAGCAATGGAAATTTCGGGAGACTTTTCCGAATCACGAATGGTGACCAAAACTACTCCTGCGGTATTTGCTTCTATCCAATCTTTAAATACATAGCCAAATCGAAGCGCATCTTGGATTCCAAAATTATCGGATAAGCCTGTGTCCATGGTCTTCATCAGGGGAGTAGAAGGAAGTTCCACATTGGGTGTCACAAAAGGAAAAGTAGCACTCATTCGAAGGGCTGTCAAAAAGCGTAAATTACCAGGATCTTGGTTTGCAAAAAATCGCATGTAATCTATGGATTGTTTCTTTTCTTTTGGTAAAGGTTTGTCCAGAGCGGAACTTCCAAAAAAGGAGAAAGAATGCGGGGAGATAACCAATTTTCTCCCGTCATTCGTCACCAAAGTGGTAATCGGCATCAATGGAATAAGGGCTTTGGCTTCTGGTTCGCGGTAATCAGCCAAGGACTTATCCAAGATGCCTTTGGTGTTTTTATTGAGCTGTTCTTCAAACGCAAATCCCCGATCCTTGGAATAAACCTTCCCTTTGTAGTTCAATTTTTGGGTAGGAAACAATAAATCATTCACCAAAAGACTGAATAAAATCGGATTTAAATTATCTGCTGCCAATTGATTTAAATAATCCGGATTGTCCACCTGCACACTAGCGTCTGCTTGGGACCTAAGATACAATTCCCTAAAAAAAGCTTCTCCCAAAACACCACCAGAAGCACCTGTATAAAGAAAAGTATGTTGGGTAAGCGTACCTGCTGTAGCTGAATGAAGTTCCTGAAGCACCTTCAAGGTCCACAATGCCGAACGTTGCCCCCCTCCACTTGCGGCGACTAGCACCAATTTGGGTGGATGTTCCACTGGAAACTTCGCTCTCCATTGTTCCAAGATGTGGATGAGATTTTGCTTGTCTTTTTCCAAAGTATCGGGATGGGTGATTGCATTCAATCGCGCCAAATTAAATGGCGCAGGCGTCGTTGAATAATCCATTCCGTAAGCAGGATGAGATCGATTGAAGATCGAAAAAGTTGAAAAATAGTTAGCTCCTAACAACAGTGCCAAAACGGCCACTGCAGCCCAGGTACGAAGCCAAAAGGTCAAGGCACCAATTGCCATCAACAAAATAGAAACGAGTAATAAGGCACTCATCGCCGCTGGAAATTGCAAAAGTTCCTGCTCTTTGAAAACTCCCAGAAAAAAAATCGAAGCCACCAAAAAAGTCTGGATTAAAAAAATATTCCAGTGATTTTGATGAAAAACCCGCAATAACTTGGCCTTCTCAAAACGCGAAATATCAGGGCGAACTTGCTCCCATTTCAGGCTGAGATTGAGGAAAACTCGAACGCTTGGACCTTCCAAGCTAAAAGGATCTGCTTCTCCTTTTTTAAGTCGGTTTTGCCTACTCACTCGCCTCAATCGCTTATCGATAGTTTCTGAAAAAATCATAAAAAACCCTTTGTTCGTTAGGCTCAAGTACCCAAAAACAAGCGTATAAGCAAGGATACTACCTAGGGAAAAGCCCCCGTAAAGTTGGACCACTTCCCAAGGAGAATCGTGGTCATTTCCGAGTTGAAAACGCAGAAATTCAACTGTATAAACCAAGTAAAAAAGTAGAGGAACAAGTGCATTGTTGAAACAAAAGTGAATAAAAGGACGGTGCACCACAGCAAGAAAAGTGAAGCGCCAGCCATCCATAATGTAGGTAGTCATGTGGAAAGCCATGGTGAATACCGCTACCCCTAGCCCCATCCAGAAAAAACTCAGCCAAGAAACTTGGTGTAAGTACTCGGGATCCAAAAACAAATAAGGAATCCCCAGCATCAGTCCAAATTGCTGCAGTACCAATCCCAAAAGCACCATCCAAATCAGCAACAAAGAAAGATTCTTTTGCAAGTGAAGTAGGAGGAGTTGAACTGGAAAACTACGGGTAAAGTTCTGCCACATGCGATGTTGGTTATAATTCCTACTTATTCAAATTCGGGAAAGCCTATTTTTGGCCCATTACGAGGTTAGTATAAACCTTTGGAGAGATCAACTTAACTATTTTTTCGCTGCAGCGCCACCTGATGAAAGAAATCTTATTTCCAGTCCATGCAACTACTTGGTTTTCAAAAATCTATTCAAAATCTATGGATTTAAATGAAAAATTTTCAAGCGTTTCTTTAGCGCTTTGAAAGAGATAAGGTAGATTCGAAACCTGAACGAATTAGCTTATGAGAATCTGGTTTTTATGTAAAGTAAAGTATGCAAAAGAAACGGAAGAGGGTCTTTTGAAAAGTATTTCAGAGCAATACTTAGTCGATGCGGTATCCTTTACCGAAGCTGAAGCAATTCTTTACGATCGACTTGGGTCTCAAATTCGTGGAGATTTTCAAGTCACAGGAATCAGTAAAAGCCCAATTGTAGATGTTTTTTTCTATGAAGATGCCGATATATGGCACAAGTGCAAAGTTTCTTATTTGGTTGCCGATGGAGATAGTGGAAAGGAAAAGAAAGTTACCCAATACATGATCGTGACTGCAGAGGATGTCAAGCAAGCCTACGACCGAATCCAAGAAAGCTTGAGTTCAATGCTTGTGAGTTTTCGTGTGCCTGATATCACGGAAAGCCCTATTTTAGATGTCTTTCCTTTTGAAAAATCAGAAGTGAGTCCAGAATTACCTCCAGGAAACTTCACCCCTGTAGCCCAAGAATTGGAAAAAGAATAAAGCTGGGCCGCATCAATATGCGGCCCAGCTTTATTCTTTTTAGTCAAGTTCGGCAAATCCTTGGTTGGCGACCACAAAGGCAATCAAGTCATCCACCGAGATAGCCGCTCGCTCGGCAGCATCTACAATGTCCTCCCTACTTACCTGAGCAGCAAAGGTTTTGTCTTTTAAGCGCTTTTTCACTCCCTTTACTTCCATTCCTACATAGCCTTCTGGCCGCATGAGTGAATAAGCATGGACCAAGCCACTGAGTTCGTCAAAGGCATAGAGCATTTTTTCCATCAAGGTACGCGGTTCTACTCCAAAATACCGAGGACCATGGCATGCAATCGCTCGAATAATTGCTGGATCGATAGCTCTTGCCTCCAATTCTTCAATGATTTTTCGGCAATGTTGGTCAGGCCATTGATCCCAATCCGCATCGTGAAGAAGTCCTGCAAGGTGCCATTTATGTGCTTCTGTGGCGCCCAATCCCTGTTCAATCGCAAAGGCCTTCATCAGGTATCCTACTTGTATCATGTGTACTTTCAACCGATCATTCTTCACCCAATCGTTTAAAAGGGCATGCGCTTCAGTCAAGGTAAGTACCTGGTCTTTGTTAGTTAGATCTCCAAATTCTTGGCGGTTTAGATTCAAGGAAAGTGTTTGCATTTTTTGCCGAGACTTTTTTTATTGTTTCAGTAGGAAGTTGTTCAAGAAACAGAATATTAGGCTTTTCTAATTTTCCATTTGGCTTTGACATAGCCCCAAATTACTTTGGGGCTTAAGGCTTTTTTCCGCGAGATGCCTCCATCATATCCCACATTTCTTGAGGTATCATCTCCAAATTATTGAACTCACCCGCACCTTTCAACCATTCTCCCCCATCGATTGTAATCACGTCCCCATTAACATAGGCAGAGAAATCAGAAATCAAGTACGCAGCCAAGTTGGCCAACTCCTGGTGTACCCCTACCCGTCCAACAGGCACTTTCTTGGCAGGGTCAAATTTCTTCACCAAATCACCAGGAAGCAGTCGGCTCCAAGCACCCTCCGTCGGGAATGGTCCCGGGGCAATGGCATTGGATCGGATGCCGTATTTGGCCCACTCAACCGCTAGGGAACGAGTCAATGCTAAAACTCCTGCCTTGGCTGCCGCAGAAGGAACTACATACCCAGAACCTGTCCACGCATAGGTGGTCACGATATTTAAAAATACCCCCGGTTGCTTGGCTGCTATCCAGTGCTTTCCAGCAGTTAAGGTTACTTGAGAAGTCCCCTTCAATACAATATCCAAAACCGTGTTGAAGGCATTGGCAGAAAGACGTTCGGTAGGACTGATAAAGTTGCCCGCAGCGTTATTTAATACGCCATGAATTTGCCCGAATTCAGCGATGCATTGGCCCCACATGGCTTCAACTTGATCAATCTCTCTTACATCACAGACTACAGGAATCACCTTGCCACCAAACTTGGTCATCATCTCCTTGGCCGTTTCCTCCAATACATCCAGCTTACGTGAAGTAATCACTAGGTTAGCTCCCAACTCTAAGAAATACTCTCCCATGGCTCTACCCAACCCTGTACCTCCACCTGTAATCAATATATTTTTGCCCTTCAAAGATCCTTCACGGAGCATTCCTTCGGTATAGTTCATTGCCTTTCCCTTATTTTTTTTCAATATACCACCCCTTTGGAAGATTTGAAAAGAAAAAGGAGCTCTTATCGAGCTCCTTTTTAAAATTACCTAAGAAGTGGATGGACTTGCACTCCCTTAATAGCGATAATACTCCGGCTTAAACGGACCCTTCACTTCCACGCCGATGTACTGCGCTTGGTCTTCAGAAAGGGTGTCTAGCTGTACGCCCAACTTGGCCAAGTGCAAGAAGGCTACCTTCTCGTCCAAGTGCTTGGGAAGTACATATACGCCGGGACTGTAGTTCTTGTAATTAGCCCACAACTCTAGCTGAGCCAAAGTCTGGTTTGTAAAGGAGTTGGACATCACAA
>Ga0181553_10004301_pt1 | contig 12154 bp, 8 predicted proteins | sample 011ome_17_FD_133753 | JGI IMG/M metagenome (GOLD analysis project Ga0181553, IMG submission 133753) | Coastal salt marsh microbial communities from the Groves Creek Marsh, Skidaway Island, Georgia - 011502XT metaG (megahit assembly) | ecosystem: Environmental > Aquatic > Marine > Intertidal zone...
CAAACAACATAAAACCGAGACAACACGGACCCAAAGTAACAGGATCCTGAAGTGACATAAATCAGAGACAACATGAACCCGAGACAACTAAAGCCTTTTAACACTAAAAATAGTGTATAAAAAACTCTTTTTTAAGACAGCATGCCTTTATCTACCGGCCTATCGAGAACATAAATCCGCCCGTTTGCGTCCATAAACCCAATATCTCCTGTGGCGTATTTCTGGGTTACATGGGCCGTCTCCGATTGTAACCAAATTGGCTGAGGTGTTTCTTGGGTGCCCTCACATTCAATATGAGCACCTTCTATGACAAACCCTTGACAACGCTCCTCTCCTGGGTCTAATAAGACGGTACTTTTTCTCTTGTGAACCGATATAAGTCCCCCAGCTTCGGTTTGTCCATATCCTTGATAGGTTTGGCTGCAGTGGGTGGCTAGGGCAAAATACTCCGCCGCCGAAATCGCCTGCCCCCCAAAAACTACTTTGGGTACAAACCAAGACTCTGAATACAATTGCTTTAGCACGGAGGGAACCGTGAATAAATAATCGGGGCGAAACTCTTGAAGGGTTTGGAGCCACAGCGCCTGCTGCCCTTTTTGAGTAGTTACAAACAAGTATTCAGCCTTTAATTCCTCGGCCATGAACGCCCACGATAAACCCGCAACATGCCAAGGTAATGCCATAAACACGAGAAAATGCTCTGACTGAACCTCAAATGCTTTAGCCGAACGCATCGCATTCAATTTGAGATGTTCCAGTCGATTCCAAATACATTTAGCTTGGCCCGTACTGCCAGATGAAAAAATTCCCACGTAGGATTTATCTAAAGGCTTTGTGTCCGGGGATACAGCGGAATTCCCAGAATCACCTTCAGACCATAATTCCACTAAATTCGCCCACTTTTCATTACATATTAACGCACTAAGCCCAATTTCCTCAAGTATACTCCATTGGGTCGATTCCGAAAAACCATAAAAGACCATTACATCCGAAGTGTCTTGAGTCATTGGGAAGTTCGGAGCGTAAGAAAAGCCAGCCTCTGACTTTATTGCCCTTAAAATTGCCCTATGCAACAAAGATGCAGGTAGAAGGACTACAGGCTCTTGAGCTAGCAATACCTGCCGCACAATATCCTTAGCGGGCTGCCTAAGATCTATGATATGTGGCGTTGGTTTATTCATGGGATTGAAAATGAAAATAGGCAAAAGGGCTACACAAAGAAATTACCTTAGATTATGATGCTGTTATGATTTCGCTGTATCTTTACACGAAGTTTAACTCAATCGTTTATTACCGACCCGAATTTACCTTATGCTTACGAAACGAATCATTCCCTGCCTTGACATCAAAGATGGACGCACCGTAAAAGGAGTAAATTTCCTCGGGTTGATGGATGCCGGGGACCCCGTAGAGCTTGCCCAGCGATATAGCAATGAAGGTGCTGATGAACTAGTATTTTTAGATATCTCCGCTACTCAAGAGCAACGAAAAACCCTAGTAGAACTGGTTCAGCGTATAGCGGCAGAAATCACGATTCCTTTTACAGTGGGTGGGGGAATAAAAACGGTTGAAGAAATTGAAAAACTTCTAAAAGCGGGAGCAGATAAAGTATCCTTGAACAGCAGTATTGTCATGCGAACCGAACTTATTACTGAAGCGTCTCAAGCATTTGGAGCTCAGGCAATCGTGGCAGCTATAGATGCAAAAAGAGTAGAAGGATGGACTAACGAAGATCCAAAATGGGAAGTTTTTACTCACGGAGGCACAAAGGAAACCGGTATAAACGCCCTAGAATGGGCTAAAAATGTAGAATTTCTGGGTGCTGGAGAGTTATTGGTAACTAGTATGGATAGAGATGGGACAAAAGCTGGATTTGATCACGAACTACTTTTGGGGATTCATCAAAGCACTAACATTCCACTCATTGCAAGTGGTGGAGCTGGCACTATTTTACATTGTATAGATGCGATAAAAAAAGGAAAAGCGGATGCGGTTCTGGCCGCAAGTATTTTCCACTTCAAAGAGATTGAGATCTCCGAACTTAAGCTTCAAATGCAAAAGGCAGGAATCCCAAGTCGTATTACTAAATAAAAATAGCCTTAAATAAAATATTTTTTATTTAGTCATTTTATCAAATATACCTAAATAATTATTGGAAGCGATTTTTTAAAAAAGCGCTTTTTTACCGATGTTTTTGAGATTATTGTAGTTAGGGTGCGAAATGACACTACTTCAAAGCACTAAACCACCTAATATTCTTAGTTTATTCCCCATCACCCTTGAAGGCACAAAGTTTGACAAACTTATTTTTTTTACGGTATTTGGAACCCATAGTGTAGTTATTAAGGTTTAATTAAGTATCTACAAAATGCTCACGCTGAAATATCGTGTTAGTCGAGCGGTCTACCTCATCAACCCAAATGATTAGAAAAAAAATCTATTATAATGGTTGGCTTGAATCGAGAATAACGACTAACAATATATTCTTAAAGTAACGTAGAGGATACCTGAAAGCACATTGTCAAGCCAGTTATAATTAATCAATATTGTATGGAAAAGCCCACAAAACACTTGCAAAAAACGACCAAGCCCGTATTTAGCTATACCGGCGAAGAACATAGTGCCTGTGGGGTTGGTTTCATTGTCAGTAGAAAACAAGAGTATTCTCACGAGCATTTAAAGCAAGGCTTGCATGCCTTGCGTTGTGTGGAGCATCGTGGTGCTTGCGCGGCCGATGGCTTGACCGGGGACGGTGCCGGAATTATGACCGACATCCCTTTTGATATGTTGGGATACGAAAAAGATACGGTAGCAGTAGCATTTCTTTTTTTAACTCGAACAAGAACTCGCAGACTTAAAGCACTTAAAATTTTTGAACAAACATTCGGGTCCATTGGATTGGACGTACTAGAGTATCGCGATGTACCCGTTAATCCTGATAATTTAGGAGAGAGTGCTAGTCAGAGTGTACCCATTATGGTACAAGCATTCATTAAGCGACCCGAAAGAGCAAAGACCATGCTCTCATTTGACAAACGACTTTACTCTGCCAAACAACTCACAAAAAACAAACTCTTCGAATCCGAACTCGAAGATGCCCTTTTCTTCACATCACTCTCCGCTAAAACCATCGTGTATAAAGCACTAACGCAATCACGTGCTCTGGATGACTTTTATTTAGATCTCCAGAATCCTGAATACGAGACACGTTTTTGCTTGTTTCATCGTCGTTTTAGCACCAATACCACTACTTCTTGGGATAAGGCTCAACCCTTCCGACTCATTGGCCACAATGGCGAAATAAACACCATTGCAGGCAATCGGTCTTGGGCAAAATCTAGGGAGAAGATGATTGGCGCTGAACGCAATGAAATTCTTACACGCGATGGGATTAGTGATTCTGGCAGTTTAAATGAAATGGTAGAAGCCTTGCGTTACCGCAGCAGCATACCAAACGTAGAAGATATTCTGGCTATATGTATGCCTCCAGCTAATCATGACAACAATTTTTATAAGTTTTGGAGTCGAGCTATGGAGCCATGGGATGGGCCAGCTCTCATCACCTATGCCAACGGCTATACTATTGGCGCTCGACTGGACCGAAATGGTTTTAGACCATGCCGATGGGCAAGAACCCCAGACCATTTCTATCTATCCTCCGAAGCAGGCACCTTCGATATTGACCCTAAAAACATAGATGCTAAGGGGACATTATTTGCAGGTCGTGGGGTTACGGTTGATTTAGCCAACGGTCAGGTAATGTTTCGTGACCCTTCACATTCTAGGGACAATTATGATGCCCCTTTTGACCCAAGAGTTGAAAAAATCCCGAATATGGTTAGTGATACCGGTGTTCGGTTTAACGATAAAAAAGCGGTGTTTAGTTATTCCGATGATGAACTAAGCAAAATAATTTATCCAATGGCTGAAAAAGGAAAAGAGCCGATTGGATCCATGGGTGATACTGCTAGATTAGCCGTTTTGTCAACGGAAACTAGGTCTTTTTTCGATTTTTTCTACCAACACTTTTCACAGGTAACCAACCCACCTCTTGATTATATACGTGAACAGATCGTTACCGATCTTAAAGTCTATTTGGGGAAAAAACCTAATATTTTTGAACCAAAAGAACTTATACCACCGGCCCCTGCATACGAGCTTGAAAGTCCTTTTTTAAGCCTAGCACAGATGGATTTTCTGTACGGTTGTATCCACAAAGCCACTGAGTTAGATCGCGTTATTCCCTACGTAATTGATACCACATTTGACATTAATCATGGGACTGTTGGCTTTAACTCGAAACTCACCAAAATTGGTGAAGAAGCTATTAAAGCGGTGTCTAACAAGCACGCTATTTTGATTCTTTCAGATCGTAAAGCGAGTATAGATAGAACCCCTTTACCTAGTTTACTTGCCCTTCGTCGGGTAGTAAATGCTCTGAATGACGAAGGATTAAAACTCAATGCCGCTGTAGTTGTGGATACTGGTGAAGTAAAAAGTACCCACCATGCTTCATGTCTTATAGGTTTTGGTGCGCAAGCAGTATGCCCCTACGTTGCATTAGATGCCGTTCGAAACGATGAAGAACGCAGCTTGAAGAATTTGGACGCGGATACTAAGGAACGCAATTATTTAAAGGCACTGGATAGTGGGCTACTAAAAATAATGGCAAAATCAGGCATTTCTGTTGTTCGCTCTTATCAGAGTGCTAAGTTGTATTCCGCACTAGGATTAGGAAAAGAAATTATTCTAGAATATTTCCCAGGCATCCAAAGCCCTATTGGAGGATTGGAAATCGAACAAATTGCAGAACAAACTCTGAAAAGAGCCGAAGTTGTTCAATCTGTAGAGGGACCTTACAAACCCATCAAAAATTTCCAGTACAAAGAACATGCTCGGGGTTCTATGGGTGAGAAACATTCCATGACCAATACCCGGTCAAAAATGATTCATGAATTGGTTCAAAATCATGATTTAGATCTAACCGATATGGCCCTTTGGGATGAGTATCTAAAGTTAGGTTTAGAGGACGAACCCGTTGCAATAAGGCACTTATTTAATCCAAAAAAATCCGAATCCCCACTGCCCTTAGATAACGTCAAAGGGGTTGACCATATACTTCCCACTTTTGGCTCTGGTGCCATGTCATTTGGCGCAATTAGTGCAGAATCACAACGGGATATTTTCCTCGCAATGAGGGAAATTGGTGGGCGATGTAATAGTGGTGAAGGTGGAGAAAATCCATACTACTTTGAAGAGGGTATTGGTGCAACTATAAAACAAATTGCCTCCGGGCGTTTTGGAGTAACTGCAGAGTACCTTGTTACCGGTGAAGAAATTCAGATTAAGGTATGTCAAGGTGCAAAACCTGGTGAGGGTGGTCAGTTGATGGGTATTAAAGTCGACGCTGACATTGCCAAAGCCAGATATGCTAATCCAGGATTTGACTTAATTTCCCCCCCACCACTGCACGATATTTACAGTATTGAAGATTTAAAACAACTCATCAACGATCTTAAACAGGTACACCCAAAGGGTAAGGTGAGCGTGAAATTAGTTTCAGGTGTAAATATAGGTACTATTGCCGTAGGTGTTGCCAAAGCGGGTGCGGACTCTATTCAAGTATCAGGAGGAGAAGGTGGAACTGGGGCGGCTTCACTATCCTCAATGAAACATGCAGGTCTCCCTTGGGAAATAGGACTACTGGAAGTGCATCAGGCATTGGTTGAAAACAATCTAAGAGATCGAATAATTTTACGTACAGACGGTGGTTTATCGTCCGGAAAAGATATTGTGCTTGCTTCTATTTTAGGGGCAGAAGAATTCGACTTTGGTAAGTTGTTGCTTATTGCCGAGGGTTGTGTAATGGCCCGAATTTGTGAAAAAAATACCTGTCCTAGAGGTATCGCAACTCATGATCCGAAGTTTAAAGCGAAATATCAGGGTAATAAAGATCACATCGTTAAAATGCTAACTTATTTGGCTGAAGATGTGCGCAGAGTGTTAGCTGGAATGGGTAAAGAGCAACTTCAAGATGTCTGTGGAGATACTGACCTATTAACCATCAATGGAAGTCATTTAGATAGAATAAACACACTTAATCTAGATTTATCGTTTTTCTTACAAGCACCCGCTTATATCAAAACTAAACAACTAGCAGGAATGGGTGAACCCGTTAATAGCCTAAATGCTCGTGTCTTAGCCGACCTTGAAGGGGCTATCGAAGCCAATGAATCAGTCGAAAAATCGTATTCTATCATCAATACTGATCGTTCTGCCTTGGCTACCTTATTCGGTAATTTAGCTGAACGGGTAAGTAGCGACCGGCTAAGTACCTTTAAATCGGGAGCAAAGACAAATAAAGCATACAAAGGAAAAATCAAACTGAACTTCTTGGGCAGTGCTGGACAGAGCTTTGGAGTCTTTCAAACCTCAGATGTGGACATCCGTTTAGAAGGTGAGGCCAATGATTCGGTTTGCAAATCTATGAGCGGTGGTAAGACGGTAATTGTACCACCCTCGGAAGTCCATTATAAAGCAGAAGAAAATGCCATCATTGGCAACTGTGCATTATATGGTGCCACCGGTGGAAGCCTTTATGTTTACGGTCAAGCTGGAGACCGATTTGCCGTACGTAATTCAGGTGCAATCGCGGTAGTTGAAGGAACTGGATTGCATGCCTGTGAATACATGACTAATGGTACAGTTGTTATTTTAGGTCAAACATCAGATAATATTGGAGCAGGTATGACAGGGGGAACATTGTTTATGTATGAAGACCCAAGCAACCGTGTTAATAATGATTACATTGCTGAAGCTCCTTGTACTGCGCATGAACTCTCAGAACTTAAAGCATTAATGATAGATTACGCTAAGGAAACTGGGTCAACCAAAGCGAATTACATAGTTAAGGATTGGGAGAATACCGTCAACTCATTCAAAAAGTATATCCCAATTTCAATGATTACTGTAGGGGAAGAATCATTTGCTCAGAAATAAAAAAATATTCCTACCTTTGGTGCAAACAACCTGCTACATTGTAAAAATAGTAGATGCTTTTGAACGAGTAACGGAATAATAAACGTGACACCACCCAAAGAATTGACCGATAGAGACCTAGTTTTTTTAAGAGAACTAGAGGCCCTGATATACGAACGAAAAAATGAAATGCCAGAAGGTAGCTACACCACTACCATGTTCAATAAAGGGCTAGATAAAATCGCCCAAAAAGTTGGCGAAGAGGCTGTAGAGACCGTAATTGCTTCAAAAAATAAAGGCAGCAAGGAGACTATCGAGGAAGCCTCAGATCTGTTATTTCACTTAATGCTTTTACTTGTCAAAAAAGAAATTCCTCTACATAAGGTGGTTAAAACTCTTCGTAAAAGACACGAAAAAGGTAACCATAAGCATATCGGGGAATAACAGGTGAGTATAAAAGTCGAGTGGCGAAAGCAAGGCTATCAATTTGAGGCCGAAAATAGCGTAGGTGGTAAGATTAGAATGGATGGCGATGGGGTACTACAGGGTATTGAAGGAGGAATTGCCCCTTTTGAATTATTGTTAGCAGGAGTAGGTGCGTGTAGCGCTGTAGATGTACTAATGATTCTTAAGAAACAACGCCAAATAATTGAATCCCTAGAAGTTCAAGTTGAACCAGAGAAAACAAAGAACGATATAGGGTACTCAGAATATAAACGGATTCACATGCACTATACCCTGAAAGGATCTGTTGACCTTGCTAAGGCCCAAAAAGCTTTGAAACTATCCGTTGAAAAATACTGCTCGGTGTCCAAAGCCCTCGAAAAAGCTTCCGAAATCAGCTATAGCGTAGAAGTTATAGACGCTTAAGCTACGAAGTTCAACTTTCGTATAAGCCACCATTCCTGCACTTCTCTTACCACGATTTTTTTTAGGTCTGTATAAAAAAAGGCCAGAATCCTAAATGGAATCTGACCTATCTCGAATGCTATAAATTGCATACTTATTTGAATAAATATGTAGAATCTTATAGATAACCTACATAATACGAGTAATCAAATCAGCTGTTCTCATAGAATACCCAGCTTCATTATCATACCAACCAATTACTTTCACTAATTTACCATCCACTTTGGTAAGATCACTATCAAAAATATTTGAATGCGGATTTCCTACGATATCAGTAGATACTAGTGGCTGAGTAGAATATTCTAATATTCCACTTAAGGAACTTTCTGAAGCCGCTTTAAAGGCAGCATTTACCTCTTCAACGGTAGTGTCTTTACTAACTTCACAAACAAGATCAGTTAATGAACCCGTTGGGGTTGGAACACGAACAGCACCACCATCTAATTTACCATTTAAGTGAGGTAAAACTAAACCAACAGCTTTAGCAGCACCTGTAGAGGTTGGAACTATGTTAATGGCTGCTGCTCTAGCTCTTCTCATATCCTTATGAGGAGCATCTAAAATACGCTGATCACCAGTATAGGCATGAATAGTAGTCATGAATCCCTTAACAAGTCCAAAATTGTCATCAATCACCTTAGCCATAGGTGCTAAACAGTTGGTAGTACAGGATGCATTAGAATAAATCTCAATACTTGGGTTAATTTTATCATCATTAACACCTAATACAATAGTTTGTATGTCTCCCTTTGCAGGTGCAGAAATGATTACTTTTTTAGCACCAGCTTGTAAATGCTTTCCGGCTGAATCTTTGTCTGTAAAAAAACCTGTTGATTCAACAACAACATCTGCATCAAGATCTCCCCAATTCAAGTTCGCTGGATCTCTTTCGGCGGTGACTTTGAAGTTTGTCTCATCAATATGTAACTGATCTCCGTCGGCTTTTACTTGTCCATTGAATGTCCCTTGTGAAGAATCATATTTAAATAAATGAGCAAGAGTAGCTGTGTCTGTTAAATCGTTTACACCAACAATTTCTATTTGATCAGCATACTTAGCTAAAATCGCTCGGGTTACCATTCGGCCAATTCGGCCAAATCCGTTTATCCCGACTTTGATCTTTGACATGATTATTTCCTTTTTTAAATGAATATTACTATCAGTTATCGTGATTTAACCAGAAAGCCTAGATAGATACTCAGTCCATATCAAGCAAGTATGCAACCAAATTGGCTGGCTTAAAACGCCACAAATTATCGACTTAAGCTATGATTAAATCACCATAAACTACCATTAAAACCGCACTCTTTCAATCATTTTACGCTAAAATAATAAGCTAAAAAGGCTTTTTGAAATGGGAGCGCTTTTCTGCCTATATTACGAGCCAAATTATTCATCTAAATTTCAGATTTTATGTCCGACTTAACTATTGAACAGTATCGCAACGAAGAATATTTGAATTTTCAAGACCCTACCGTAGCAAAAGCACAACAGGTAGCCATTGAAGAAGTTCGAAGTAAGTTTGGTCAAACCCATTCGCTTTATATAAATGGTCGGTGGGTAGAAGGAGATTCGGGTTTTTTTGACAGTGTGAATCCTTCAAATCTTAGTGAAACTATTGGCACCTTTCAATTAGCCAGTTCAACACAGGCCTTAGGTGCCCTAGATTCAGCTTGGAAAGCCTTTGAATCATGGCAATTTGTGCCAGCCCAAAAACGAGCGGATTATCTCTTCAGTATAGCTGATATTATGAAGCGTCGCCGCTTAGAAATTAATGCCTGGATGATTAGTGAGGCTGGGAAAAACTATGTGGAAGCAGATGCAGACACTGCTGAAGCCATCGATTTTGTTGTGTATTATGCGTACGAAGCGCTTCGAATGGATAAAGGCATGCCCGTACTAAGTGAAAACTGGGGCGATCACAACAAAACTATCTATATGCCCATAGGCGCTGGAGTAAGTATTTCACCCTGGAATTTTCCCTTCGCTATATTTGTAGGAATGGCCATTGCACCTATTGCAGTTGGAAATACAGTAGTCGCTAAGCCTGCCCCAGATACCCCAAAAATGGGTTATTTAATGGCTGAAATTGTTGAAGAGGCAGGATTACCAACTGGGGTTTTCAATTTTGTGACCGGTGATAACATAGAAGTTGGTGAAACCTTGGCACGTAGTCCAAAAACACGATTTATCTCATTCACTGGATCTAAAGCAGTAGGATTACATCTGACTAATATTGCAGCGCAGGTTGTAGAAGACCAGCATTTCTTAAAACGAATGATCTGTGAACTAGGCGGCAAAAATGCCACGGTTGTTGACGCCGATGCAGATATAGATCTAGCAGCAGAAGAGATAGTTAAAGGTGCATTTGGCTTTCAAGGTCAAAAGTGTTCTGCAGGTTCACGAACAATTGCCGTTGAATCTGTTTATGAGGAACTCCTAGAGAAGGTGGTAGCAAAAACTAAGGCCCTTCAAGTGGGCAATGCAAAAGAAAATTTTGCTGCGGGTCCCGTTGTAAATCAAAAAGCGGTAGACAAAATTTTACATTATATAGAAATTGGAAAGAAAGAAGGTCGTTTGATGTGTGGCGGCAAAAAAGCTAAAACCGAGCATGAGGGTCATTATATTGAACCTGCAGTTTTTGCCGATATTTCAGAAAATGCGGTTCTAGCACAAGAAGAAATTTTTGGCCCGGTTACCGCATTCATTAAGGCCAAAGACACAAAAGATGCGATTAGAATTGCAAACAACACGCAGTACGGATTAACAGGTGCTTATTTTTCTAACGACCCAGCAAAAATTGATTACGCATTACGGCATTTCCGAGTTGGAAATATGTATGTGAATCGTAAATGTACGGGAGCTTTAGTAGGTGCCCAACCCTTTGGTGGATTTAATTTAAGTGGTACCGATGCAAAAGCTGGTGGTCGAGATTATTTAAAGTACTTTTTAGAGCCAAAATCGATGACCGTTCGCCCTAAAGAAAACGTCGAGTTTTCACTAAGTAAATTTAAATTTACTAGATAATAAATACTCAGCTAGTGTAAATCTACTCCGTCAGTGGTAGTATCATCTGAAATAAGGTCATCTACATCGGTAGTGTCGTCCACATCATCATCATCAATATCGATATCGATGGGTGGTGGACTTACTGTCCGTTTTTTAACCTTATTCTCATTTTTTGCGCCGGCTCTACGCAGAAGTAGTGCAACTTCTACTTGCTCATTTTCATTAGCTATGGTTAGTGCTGTATCTCCATTTCTGTCTCGAAGATATACATTTGCACCTTGGGACAGTAAATAGGTAACGATATCTTCGAAACCCATTTTAGAAGCCAACATAAGCGCAGTGTGCCCCCAACTTTGCTGGTAGTTTACATCAGCCCCTTTCTCAACTAATAATCTAACAGCGTCTAAATGACCGTTTCGAGCTGCTTGTATCAAAGCTAGGTCTCCTAAAGGTGCTCCATTGTATAGTAAATACTCTAGTAAATCGGTATTCCCGTTTTCTGCAGCTCTATTTAAGGCAGTACCACCTAACTTAGTTTGTAAACTAAGGTCTGCTCCTGCCTTAACCAATACATGAACCATTTCTGTATCGTTTTTTTCAGCGGCAAGTATGAGAGCTGAAGCTCCGCTTGAATTAGTAACATTTATATCCACTCCCTCTTCTAAGAGTTCCTTAACATGGGTTAGATCCCCAGATTTGGCTGCTAGTAACAGTTCCATAGTATTGAGAATTTCAGTTTTAAAACCGGTGTATTATGTATGGCGAAATGATACTAAACCATCCAAGAATCTCAAATAGTTTGCCAAAAAAAAATCGAAGTTTTTAGCTTTTTCTATTGACCAAATAAAATAGCTCTACTATGGGTTATATAACCTATTTAAACTAAAATGGTATAGTAATTCCTAAGATATTTAGGTGTTCCACACTCCATCTAATCGATTACTCCTAAGGTAGTCTGAGGTCTTGACTTTATTCTTGGATGGGAATTGGAAGGAATCAACCCGGATGAATCCGTCTAAACAAGCGCAGTATAACTGACCATTCTCAGTAATAAGTTGCCCTGGCTCAGTACTTGAAATTGGGTATTTGTGGAATAATTCTATGCTAATTTCTTCAGATGGTACGGAGACCGAATGGATTTTAATGGCAACTCCATCTAAGCTTGCCCAAGCTCCTGGGACCGGAGTCATGGCTCGAAATCGATTATATAACGTGCGTAGAAGCTGGTTGAAATCTAATTGTCCGTCTTGTTTGAATA
>Ga0181553_10004310_pt1 | contig 12143 bp, 8 predicted proteins | sample 011ome_17_FD_133753 | JGI IMG/M metagenome (GOLD analysis project Ga0181553, IMG submission 133753) | Coastal salt marsh microbial communities from the Groves Creek Marsh, Skidaway Island, Georgia - 011502XT metaG (megahit assembly) | ecosystem: Environmental > Aquatic > Marine > Intertidal zone...
AAACGCCGGCGCGCTCGAGCAATTTTTTTCGCAACGCCATCGTTTCTGCTTTATCATCCTTTGCCACGGCTTCTAAACCATTCTTGAAAACGGTATCAGGCAAGTTGAATGGCACCGCACAATCGCCATGAATCGGACTCGCTGGCACAAAGCCGTACCATAACCACATTTCTTCGTTGGATAATTCGCCATACGTCCAACGTAACGCTTCGCCGGCGACGACGTCGCGCGTCGTCATCCAAACGCTTTCGCCGCTACCATTCGTCTCGATCTGTATATTTGGCCCTGGCACACTCAAAGCTTGTGAGCAAACGCCATCACGTTCGTCGTCGCTACTGAGAACATCCGCTAAGCTCGTGGGAGAGTGATTCAATACATCACACACGGGCACGAGGCATCGCTTGCGTTCGATGTCGCCAGTCGTCGCTTTGCGAACGGCGAACGTTATGGCTCGACTGCGCACCATGGACCATGCCCAGGCAAACTCTGGCTCTTGCAAGTCACTTTCTCCGTGCATGCGAGCGACAATCTGTCGAGCATCGTCGAAGGCGAGCGCGAATTCACCTCTCGCCAAGTCCACCTGGTCGACCAAATTCAACGACAAAACGGGCACCAATGCTTCCAACGCATCGTCGCCATATAACACTGGTGTCGCTGCAATCGCTTCTGGCAACGCGTTGGCGTACGACCCGAGTGGCGATATATCCGCATGTCTTTTCGCGGTGACTAAAAGCAGCGTCAATGCAATCTCGTCTGAGATTGTACGCTCAACTTCCCCTTCGTATGCGCTCAAAGCCGCGTTCAAGCCGAAAGCGTCATCGCGTCGAGCGTACTCTGCATCATATGCCGTAGCCGTCATGGCCCTGGTGAATATCGCCGTACGTGCTGGAATGGTTTTCGCCGCACACACGCCGATGATACCTAACGGCCCCGGCTCAAGCGCGCCTACGCGCACGTCGGGATGAATGGACAGACCATCGCTCGTGGCGGTGGCGGCTAACGCCTCGAATACGTCGTCGCTCGCGCTTGGACGTCGCACGTAACCGCCTCGACGCGTGCGCGCAGTTCGTGCTTTCGTCGTGCGATACTGTCCTTCTCGCGTCGACGGCGTTGTCGTCGCGTGGTTCGTCGTCATCGTCGTCATCGCGCGCCCGCGCGTGTCCTTCTGTCGTCACTTTTTTTTTGTCTCTTGACCTGCTACTGAGTGACGTTCGACCGACGACAGACCGCGACGCGACACGACGCGCGTTCGCCATGGCGACAGCGAAACACGCAGATGCAGTCGCACGCATAGCCATCGTTGGCGGAGGTATCAGCGGCCTGGCGCTGAGTCAAGCGTTGAGACGCATCAACGAAGACAATGCATCATCGTCATCGTCAAGCGTCACGTTTCACGTGACGCTGTTTGACACGGGCGAACGCGCATGTGGAGGACGAATGAGTTCCAAAGCACTGGATGGCGAAGATGTCGATCACGCGGTGCAGTACTTCACGTCAAACGAACCCGAGTTTCAAGAACGCTTTGTGCAAGGTTTGGCGGCGAGCGGCGCGCTCGCCGAGTGGCACGATTCTAAAGTGGGCGTGCTGACGACGGCGAAAGAAGGCGGAGGCACGTTCAAAGCGTTCGGTGATGGGGTGAAGCGATATGTTGGCGTCGGCGGCTATCGTGCCATCGCTGACGTATTATCAACGAATGCCGACGTCGTATGTCGGCCCCAGTGGGTCGGTTCGATGCGAAGAAGAGGCGACGATGCAAAATGGGAACTGGCGTCAAGTGATAACGAAAGAGCGAAGCAACTTGGAACGTATGATTTCGTAGTCATCGCGCATAATGGTAAGTGCGCCCATAGGCTGGCGTCTACAGCAAAAGACGATGGTGCGGGGAAGTTAATTTCCAGCTTGACGTGCGCGTTCGGCATTCGGCCATCGCAAGAAATTGAGCAACAAAGAAAGCTTCTTCTGAGCTCGGTGTGGTCAGTCATGATAGTATTAGAAGGCGCGCATGATTTTGGATTTGAAGGCGCGCACGTTGTCGGTGGAGACACGTTGTCGTGGGTTTCAAACATAACCGCAAAACGCGGCGACGGCAACATTTCGAAGGTCACGAAGTTGGTATTACAATCCACCGCGGAGTACGCGCGAGATAATAAAGTGCCGCAGGAGGCGGTGCCGAAAGAAAAGGCTCGGGAAGTGATGGAAACGCTCGTCACCGCGTTTGAGCGATCGATTGCGTGTGAGCCGAATACGTATTTGAGAAAAGTCGCGAATTATAAATGTCAGTTGTGGGGCGCCGCGAACCCCCTCAATGTCGCCAACGTGCCGTGCGTCTTGGATTTAAAATCTCGCACCGCGGCGGTGGGCGATTGGTGTACGAGCGACGCGCCATGCGTGCAAACTGCAGTGATGAGTGCGTATGCACTCGCCGATGCGTTGAATGACTTTTACAACTCGCCGCACCTGAGCGCCAAGACTGTAGAATTGGACGCGGCGCGAGTCCGTTGGTCGCTTCCTCGCGGAGCATCTTCTTCGCAAGGCGGCTTCCCTGGGACAAGTGTACCGGCGATGCGCGAAGCGCTGCCAATGCCTGTTCGAACGGGTGGTCGCGGGGGTGGCCATGGTCGCGGCGGTCGCGGCGGTCGTGGCCGAGGAGGACGCAACGCGAAACAGCCAAAGGCGCCTGCGACTCGCGCGCTTCTCGCGATGTAACTGCATATGCTGATCATTCAAATGCCAGGGAAGGATTTTGCGCAAGCGGATACCAGTGGCTAATTATAATGAATGAATTTTTCGTACCAACTACTTTGTTTGTCACCTGCGTGTAGTTTTGAAAAGGGTGCTGAGACTCATCGAGATGACCGAAAAGAAGATATCTGAATCCATTTTGTGTCCGCACGTCGCGTTCGAGCGTCGTCGTCGTCGTCGTTCTCTTCACACAATATGAACGCATCGCCAAAGATGTCGGTGGCTTATACGAACAGAGATTTAACGATGCCAAGGCGCTGCGAATCGGCGCGCGCGAAACCTTCAAAATCATCCATCGCAGCCTCACGGATGAATCGTTGTTGACGGATGGGGCGTGGATCGACGACGCAACGAAACGTCTAGTGAGCGCTTAAACTTAGAGCTAGAGTTGTATTGGTTGTATTATTACTGTGTATTAACTTCAATCGCTCCCAACTACTTTCCTAAAATGCCCGCCGCTTCAGCTATGGCGTGCTTGATGCGCCCCAAGCGTCGTCTACGCGTCCAGGGCATTTCCTCGTCGCAAATTGACACCCGACGCTGCACTACATCATTCTCTTCAACTTCAATCGCGACATGAGACCGCGGTCGATGCATCGTTCCCGAGCGTCCTCTACCGTGCATACTGACACGTCTCAAATATTGTCCTTTACCAACTGTCGCACTGGCAATCACCAATCGATCGCGATCCAAGCCTTGATTGTTCACCGCATTCCCAATCGCACTCTGAATCACCGCACTTACTGTTTTTGCAACGCGCTTCGGTGACAAATCGCATTGAATGAGTGCGTCTTCAACTTTCAAGCCTCGTATCACTCGAAGAAACGCGCCAAACTTTTTTGGCGAACCTTTCGCGCCTCTCAGCACCGCGCTCGCGCGCTCGCTCAGGCCATCATCCGTTAATGCGCCTGGAATAAAGCTCGACCGCATAGATGCCGTTGGCGCTGGCGCACGTTGCAGCGGCGACACATTCGGTCCAGCCGTCGACGTTGAAGTCGTCGATCGCGCCTCCGTGGCGTCATCCTTACCCGATGACGCCGCCGCCGCCGCCGTCGTCGACGACGACGTCGCAGACACGTACGATCGCACGCGCGCACTCGTACTCATCGCCGCCATCCATCGCACGTGCTCGCATACTCGTGACGATGCGCTGGCGCACTCATTGGCAAACGAGGACAAACCCTGTGGTGTCGTCGTCGTCGTCGCGGTGACGCGCGCGAACGCGAGCGACGTGCGGTGTAACATGCTCGGCGGCGTGCGTCACCCTCACGTCTCGCCGATGTCGTCTATGGAATATACGCGTGTTCACGTGTGATGCTGAAAACCACGCGTATCACGCGCGCGCGAGTGTGGCGTCAGCAGCGCCACGCCGCGCTCGAGCGTGACGACGGAACAGGACAACAGGACAGGATGACTGAAGTCAAAAACTGACTGCGATCGAGCGAGCACCATGGAGTCGTCACACACGCACGCACGCACGCACGCACGCACGCACGCACGCACGCACGATTGACTAACACAGGATGTCGGATTCACCCGCGGAATGGTACGCGAGCTTACCAGCGGTGAGTAAGTTTTGGTTCACGTCGTGCGCGTTCACCACGATCGGATTCCACGCGAACTTTGTCAGCCCGTCTGCGCTGTACTTGTCTTGGCCGTTGGTGATTGACAAGTTTCAACCGTGGAGATTGTTGACGAATTTCATGTTTCTCGGGAAATTTTCAATTTCATTCGCGATACGAATGATGATGTTAGTGAACTACGCGGTGCCGCTGGAGAAGGTGCACTTTGGCGAACAACGCACGGGCGATTTCATAACGTTTTTGCTGTTTGGCGTGCTGACGCTGACGCCATTACACTACGTCGCGCCGTCAATCGCGCAACCATTCTATGGCGATAGCTTGATTTTCATGTGCTTGTACTTGTGGAGTCGCGAAAACCCGCAAGCACGGGTATCAATCATGGGATTCGTGCGCACGCCCGCGTTTTATTTTCCGTGGGCCATGTTGGCGTTGACCGTGTTGATGGGTGGAGACCCGGTGCCAGATTTCCTTGGCATCGTCGCCGGCCACTTGTACTACTTTTTAGCGAGTCTGTATCCGCGACACAGCGGAAGAAGATCGATCATTCAAACGCCGAAGTTTATCCAATCGTTTGCGGATTACATCACGGGTGGCAGAGGCGTCGTCGGTGCGGCGGCAAATTCGTTCCAGGCGCCTCGGACTCGATATTTCGCTGGACGCGGACGAAGATTAGCTGATTGAAAAGAGACACGAAGCGTCTCGTTGTTTTCAATCTTGTTCAATGTAGTAGTAAAATTAGTACGTAGTGCGATTACAAGCAGTCGCGTGGTGAACCAACGTCTGATGATGGTGATTATGGTACAAAAAAAAACCGTTCGAAACAAATGGAATCCACATCGCGAGCGGCGCTGAGCGTCACACTCGCGCATCGCGCAATATAAATAATCCCGTTTCTACACAAAGTGCAAGCGCAGCACCGAGCGCGGCACACAATCCGCGCGCCCATGTGCCGCCATATCGATTCTCTAACGCCTTGCCGACGAAATACCCGGCGCATACCAGCGCGAACATCAGACTGAGGACGTGGACGCCGAAACCGTACGCGCGCGCGTCGACGCTAAACTTTCCATCATCTTCACCGTACGAGGGATCGACGCCGCGCACCATGTCTCTATATTCGCGCTCTGCAAGCTCCGATTTAATCTTACGCATCAGCTCGCGGTGCTCATCCCGCGCGCGTTCCTCTTCAGCCGTTAACGGGCGTTCGCCGCGGTCGACAACGAGGCGCGCCTTTGTGGGTGACATGAGCAACGCTTGACGCACGTACGCATCGCGCTTAACGTTTGAATCCCTAAGCGCTTGACACGCATCGAACGCTACTGCATGCGGTACCGCATTCGTGCGCAATGCCTCTTTCGCACGCGCCACCGTGGACGTATCCTTGAGCGCATTCGACGTCAACGCCAACTCGAGCAACGCCCTGAGGCGGTCGTTCAGCGGAAGCTCTACGCGCGCGACAGCCGACGTGGACGACGGTGTTGATGCCGATGACGACGTGCGTGACTCTTGCATGAGGACGACGTCGATGAGTGCGCGTCAGCGTGTGACGCGCCACCGTGCGGGTGCTGAGTACAGTTCTCGTGGTGGTTATATGTATTAAAAAGTGCGCGCGAGAGAGACACAGAAAACCTCTCGAGCTATGTGTATTACGAGCCAACCTTGAATGCGTCGACGAAGAGCCCGTACAAGACGCCAATTTTAAAGCAATTCAACAGTACGGGGAGGAAATCGCCCTCTTTCAACCATCGAAGCAAACCACCTTGATTTTCTCTCCCGTATAAAATCGACGACGAAAACTCGCACAACAGAATAATGGTGAAGGAAATAAACGCGTCTTGAGGTGACTCAGGATGTGGCAGCAGCGCACACACAGAAAATCCTACGAGTAGAGAAATCAACGCCAGAGGAAGTTTTTTCAAGTTTCTCCGCGCGCGGCGTCCAGCGCCGAATCGAAAGTTGTCTACTATTATTTGTAACCGCGTGCGCCCCGCCGGCGCTTGGTTCATCGTCGGTTCGTCGTCATCCGAGCTCGACGACGCCGAACTTAACGCCGAACGCGACACATCTCGAGGCGGTGATGTTTGCCACACTCGCGTGGACTCTTGTCTGGCGCACCACGCGTGTGTGCGCGCGACGTGTGCCGACAACGTTCGCCAACGCATCGAGTCTGGGTTTGCTTTCGCCGTCATCGTGCGGTGTCGCGGCCGCGGGACGCGCGTCGTCCTCCTCGGCGACGACGTCGAGGGTGACGTGCACGTCGTCATCGTCGTTCCAGAACGCATGCGCTCGTCGTGTGCGTCAATGAGTGGCGTCACACCGCCGTCGCGTGCGGCGTCGGTCCGTCTCGTCTCCGTGGTGTCACAAAAAAGCACCATCAACGTGGAGGACACATCTTTGAATATCGATGCGATTGAGGTCAAGATTGACGATGATGATGAGGAAAAGACGCGCGATGTGAATTTTACAATCGCGATGAGGGCGCGCGACATCCCGCGCGCACCCGCGCGCGGGTGGGGAAAGTTGCCAAATGGCTCTATACCCTACGCGCGCGCGAAATCGCGCGCGTCGGCGGTGAAATGTGCGGCGCGGCGGCGGCGGCGGCGGTCCAATCGTTCGTTATCGACATCGATGTTTACCCTTGTGCACGTGCCCGAACACAGCGCATTCCATGATATCCGTAAGCGTGATGACGTCAAATGGCGTATCGATGGCGTATTTGCCGACAACGTACACGCGCTGCTTCGTTTCTTTGTGAAACCAATCATACGAGAAGCGAGCGTCGATGTCCACCGTCGTCACGCCCGATGGATGCGCGCGAACGCCACCACTTGCGTCGATATCCCGCACGCGCTCTAATCGTTTGTCCTGAAATTGCTCCCGTGTCGCACGTGCTTTTTCAAAGAATGCATCGCTATAGTGCTTGTGTGTTTGCGCTGATTCGTGCCAAGCCGCGTATCCGGCGAACGATGTGCCATGCGACAACGCTATGAATTCCGCGACTGCGAGGCCGAGCACAGAGAAGTGGTTCCGAGTCAGCATGCGTAAATCGCTCGCGGTAAGATCGGCGATGATGCAACCCGCACTGTCGGTGATGGCCACGCCCGAGACTCGTTCTCGAGCCATCGTTCTGAAACATTCAATCGTCGGCACGCGCGCGTCGACTTTGACAAAGTGTGCGGCTCTCTCCTCGGAACCAAAGCCCAACTCTCGAAGCGTGAAGTGCTCAAGCGAATGTGAAAGATGGCGGTCGCGCGCTCGAAGCCAACGCATGACGTCAGTTTGAGAAATGATGTGCGAAACTTCACCAGTCGCTTCAAAAAGTGCAACACGATGGATAATCGATGTACGCTCTTCGCTTTTACCACCCAGAAAGCCTTCGACGACCAAGTTGTAAACAGTCGTACTAGACGCGTTTGGTGTGTACATCAAATCAGCGTCATGCCCGAGGCACTTGATGAGCGGTACATCTGCTATTTGTCCTTCGAGTCGTTCTATCTCGCGCATCCAAAACAACATCTTTCCTCCACATTCCTCCGACGTATTCGCGCCGACGACATCCAAGATGACGCGCACAGCGTCCATTGCATCAAAGAAACCAATGAGAGTCTCCACAGGCTCGTCCGCGCTAGACCTTTCAAGCATATCAGTGGAGATGACAACTGGTGCGCTCAAAATGTTGTTCCGCTCCAGGACGGCGAGCGCGTCGCCGACGGTGTCGTTGTGTTGCAAAACGACGACGCTCGATGGATGGCTCGCCAGCACCACACTCGCATCCTTGAGCAATTCAGTGACGAGCGTATTCTTCATGAGCAACACGCGCGCCGTTCGTTCGTTTGACATGGCGTCTACGGCCTGTGAGGCTTCCGTTGACATGGCGCGCGTGATGATTTTATGTGTCCCAGCCAGGTGCGAGTCAATATGTGTCGCGCCACGTCGGTTCATGTTGCGCATACATTACGTTACAAACGCGCCGCCGCTATCTATCAATCGTCTTCTAGTTCGTTTAGATGAATGAAGCCGTCGCGTGCGACTACTTTTAGTACATCAGCCTCATCTACACCGTATCCACCCCATCGTTCTGTCTGTGACTTGTTGTTCTTTGGCGTACCAGTTGGCGTTTTCTTTGTCGAATACAACCGATCAAACACGGGCGTCTCAGCCGCGTTATTCTGAAACGCTATACGCGTCGAGTGCTTGTTGATTGTCGGAGTGAACGTGCAGTCTTCATAACCATTACTTTCTTTTCGCGGAGCTTCAGCGACACTCTCGGCACTATCGAAGCCCGCCGCTCGGCGTCGAAGAGCAAGCCGCAACGAGTGCTTGTCGAGCGCCGGCGCAAACGTCGCGATCGCGTCTTCTTCCGCAGCCATTTTCGCCTTGGCTGCACGAATCTTCTCCTCGCGACGTTCATTCCAAGCCTCTAAATCTTGCAACGTGCGATGGGTCGCCGCCGCCCGCCGTGTGATTGGTACTCTGTCACGCGTCTTTTCAAAGTCATCCGCCGCCTCTTTCGTTTGCTTTTCTTGATCAATTTCACGTCGCCGTTGCTCTATGCGTTCTGCTCTCCGGGTCATGAATTCGCGCTGCCTCGCAGTGAACTCTGGCATTTTCGAACTCAAAGTTCGCGTTTTCTTGCTCATCATCGATGAAACGCTCGAAGACGCCAAGTTGCGCGCTTCTTCGTCAGCGGCTTGTCGACGCGCCTCGGCGCGCTTGGCCATTTCAACGTCGCGCGCCTTCATCTTTTCCAAGTTTTGTTCAATTTCTTCGCGCGTAAGTGATCGACCGTTGCAAGCGTCAAGCTCACGTTTACGCGCAGCTTCAATTGTGGCCTGCTCACGCGCCTGACGAAGAATCCACTCGCGTATGAGGCGGTCTTCGACAGTTTCTTCCCCAGCGCGTCTGAGTCGAGGAGGCTTGTGTTGCTCAACTTCATGTTCCGCTCCGATGTGATTCTTGCCACTACTATCTTTCATTTTTCTGCTCAAATTTCGTCGCGCACTCGTTTGCTCTTTTCTTGATATCATCCGATCAGCGCTCGGCGTCGTCAGCGCGGGCGCCGCTGTCGTCTGCGCCGCGGCGAAATCGCTCGCCAAAGACGAGCGCGCGTCGCTCAACCGACGGTGACCGTTGGATGAAGTCGACACTTGAGAACCTGATCGCTCATATTTCACCCGAGCATTCGTCGCCGCATGAATCCCACTACCACTAGCGTTACCACCGTCGTCCGCGTAATCACCACCAAGTTCTCGAGTCCCATTTTCGACGCCGCTCTCCGTCAACACGTACCGCGCCGCGCCCTCCACCGCCAACCCGTGTGAGCGCTTTGAGTCAATCTCCTCCAACCCAATCGCCGTCGTGAGACGAACCATTTCCAATAAATCATCATTCGAAAGCGTTCCCTGTGTACACGGAAGCCGGACAACGCACACACCACGTCGTCAGTCTTTCATTCACCCACGGTTGCGAGCCACAGTCGCGCCGAGCGAAGAAATCAAACCGCGTCGCAATCGCAATCGCACCTTTCTCGAGCTTTCATCTATGTGTCGAGCGAGTCGATGCAGCACATCACTGCGTCGACTCGCATCTAACTGCGTGCCGTGTATGTGTCCAATCACGCGCGATAACGCCGCCGATACCGTCACCGTCACCGGTTGCGGTTGCGGTTGCGGTTGATTCCCCACCGTCATGACGGCGTCGTCGGTCGTTGCCACGACGACGACGACGACGACGAGTGGTTCGCGTCGTCCAGGGTGTGGCCCACACGCGTGCTCCGCCGTCCCTCGCCCAACCTCACCCGAGAGGCGTCGTCTCCCAACGTGTGCGGTGTCGTCGTCGTCGTATCTCCAGGCTGTGTGTTGTGTGTGCGGGGCGTCTCGTTCGAGAAAGACGTGATGATGGATGCGACCCCGCTGGTGGTGGTGCTGGTGGTGCTGGTGCTGGTGGTGCTGGTGGTTGGTCGAGCGACACCCACCGACGCACAGACGGACATGGAACACGCGCGACGACGACGAGGAGAACACCGCACGTGCGCGTCGACGGCGTGGTGCGTGGCCACCATCGCATCGCTCGCGTCGAGCGCGTCGGTGGTGACGTGGATGGCGCACCACGATGACGATGACGATGGGACGAGCACGCATCGTCGTGGGCGATGGTACGAGGGAGATTTAGGGAGTATTGGAGCCATACAAGGCGCGACGTGTGCGTGTGCGATCGTAGCCATTGGGTTGATGTACGTCATGCACGTGAGTGATCCAGGGGTGGTGATTCCGAGCGAACGAGATGACGACGCGAGCGTCGTCGTGCGTCGGTTGGATGACGCCATCGCGCGCGCCATGGAGGTGAAAACGGCGACGACGACGACGACGACGACGACGACGACGACGACGGGCGTTGAGAATGAAGAATCACCCGAAAATGCGATGTCTTATGTCGCTAGGCTCGAGGCGTGCGTGACGACGTGCGTGGAGGCTGACGAAGACGCGCGCGCGCTCGGTTTGACGAGAGATTTCGGCGGGACGTGGACGCGGCTCGCGTCAATCGAGGATGAAGGCGGCGACGGCTCGCGTCGAATAAAATTCTGTTCGTCGTGTGCTTTGTGGCGACCTTTATGTGCGTCGCACTGCTCAATGTGTGGCGTATGCGTGCGTGGATTCGACCATCATTGCGGCGTGCTCGCAAACTGCGTCGGCGAGGCGAACCATCGGTTCTTTCTCCTTTTGCTCGTCACCGGCGCCGTGGCGGGTGTGTTGGTATTTATCCAATCTGTGTTTACGCTTTCAGCGATGCCAGAAGGTGAATGGCGCTCGTCAGCGTGGCCATACGTGCTCGTATTTTGCTCGCTTTCTGGCGCGCACGCTTTCGGTATGGTCATCTTCGCCTGGTCTCACGTCAATTTGTTCCTCCTCGGAATCACCACAAAGCAATACCTCACGCGCGAGAGAGAGGATACGATTTTTACACTGCGTCGTAAAATAAAGATGAAATCGGTTCGCGAACGATGTTGCGGCATACCCATGCGTTCGAAGCGCGCGGCGTTGGATGAGTTTCAATCCAAAAGACTCACCGTCAGCCGAAAAGAGCTCTTTGGCAACTTCGACGTCTAATTTGCCGTCGCGTAGCAGTAGCGGTACGAGTAGTAGGCTGCGGCACTTAAAAACGCCGAGAAAGGAAAAGCATAATAGTATTAGCAGGCTTGTAGCATAGTACAGTATCTTTTAGTTGGGTTTTGTGGTAAAATCGTGTCGTCGTGCGTAGCGTTACAAATGTTGTTTACGCGCCAGACGTAAACGCGGGCACCCAATACAAAGCCACCAAACCCGTGGCGATGAGCTTGGTGGTGACACCAACAGCGCCGGAGACGTACTCGGGCACGCCCGCCACTTGCTTCAATTGTGCACCGATGATGATGAACAATGTCGGCACTAACAATCCGAGCGTGTCGCCCGACATCGCCGGGTCCAGCGCCCACGTCACTAAATCATCCTTGTTCCCTGGTACGAGAATAATCCCATCACTACGCACGACCGAACCATTAATCACGCTCTGCGTCGACGGCTTCACTCTGAGCGGACTCACGTAGTTCTCTTGGCACTTTTGCAACTCTGGATGTTTACCGCACAATTGCGCAAAGCGTTCGCGTTGCGCATCCTTGGACAACTTGACGTCGGAATCGAATCCAGTTTGCGTCTCGCGGCGTTGGCGCGCAGCTTCAATAGCGCTCGGGAAATACCCATATTGGTTTGGCGCTTCAAATTCAGCCGCCTTCGTCGTCGTCGTCGAAGGCGTCGTTTCCTTTACCGTCGTCGTCTTGCGCAC
>Ga0181553_10004320_pt1 | contig 12118 bp, 7 predicted proteins | sample 011ome_17_FD_133753 | JGI IMG/M metagenome (GOLD analysis project Ga0181553, IMG submission 133753) | Coastal salt marsh microbial communities from the Groves Creek Marsh, Skidaway Island, Georgia - 011502XT metaG (megahit assembly) | ecosystem: Environmental > Aquatic > Marine > Intertidal zone...
AAATAGTAGCAACGATTGAACTGCTTAAATTTCCATCAATAATATCAAATGCCCGTTTACTTATAGATTCGCTTGAACCATCGGTCATATCATAGGTTTGGCCATTGCTATCATCGTAAGTAGAACCAGCCTCAACGATCAAAATGGATGATCCATCTTTGGAGGTAGAAGGGGAAAGAAAAATTTGTGGAATTTCTTCATCCAAAAAGAAATATTCCCTTGTCTTAGTTGAATTAGTTACACTGTCATGACTTGCAGTATAAGTAACAGTAAAACTACGAAGTTGTGTTTCATTATCCTCTTCCGAATCGCTTGGGTCTTCGTAAGATGCTTGAATAGAAGAAGAAATAGTAGTTTGGACATCTGATCGGTTTTCTACATAGACTCCTGGATCACGGAAAAAAATAATTCCTCCTGATTCAAATGCAAATGCAGAGTACCATTTAAACGTTCTTCCGTAGGAATCGCTACCAGAAGCTTCCTCAAATGTATTGTTGAGACCTAAAACATTTTGAAGATTATCAATATCGGAAAGTCGCAGGTAAAAACTCGAATTATCGTCAGTTGATTGTGTGACAAAAACTGAACCATCTGTTCCGTCACTATTAAAAGTTGTCGAAGAAAGGTTGGATACTATTTCGGGAGGAGTAGTAGCATCAGAATCAAAAACAGATCTTCCTGTAATACGACTGTAAGAGTTAAGATCGCTATGAACAATTAAATCAATGTAGGGAGATGTTGTGTCTGTAACTGTAAGATCTCTTTCTAGTCTCGATGAATTATTAAAGTCGTCCTTAATTTCAAAATACACTTTGTAAGTTCCCCTTTTCCAAAAGCCGATATCAGGATTTTCAAGTGTATCAAAAATATCTAAATCTGAAGAGTGTGGGTCACTAAATTCTCCACCACTTAGGTATTCGATGTGTGCCGTCATTTGAGCAGATGTAATATCTGAGTCATAATTATCAGAGATATTTGTAATATTGTCATCGAAGCTTCCATCCTTGTAAACAGATCCCGCTTCAACGGTAAGAGAAGTTGAACCAACCAAATCGAAATCGGGAGGAGTGGTGTCTTCGATACGGATGATCAAATCAGTGGAGTCTGTTTTGTCCATGGCAGTTTCAGTTGTGTATCGAACAACTAACATTCGCCAACCAGGGTCTTCCTCTGGGTAAAAATTACCCTCCTCATCGACATAGTATTGTTTTGTCCCAGAATCGTAGAAATTGACTTTTGAAATATCAAATGTATCCGTGACATCTGTTTCATTACCTGTTGCATCGATTAAGTATTTAGAAATGGAATAACTTAGAGGCCTTATATCATCTGCATCATAATAAATTTGTGCAGTAACACTACTTGCATGCACACCTTCTCCAGGAAGTTCACTTACAGTAACTCCAACCAAACCTCCTTGAACATGCCCTTTGGCAATAGGAATCGAACCAATTGAACCGCTCTGTACCCAAGGCGGAGAAATAGAGACATTAATTTGAGGTTCCTGATAGGGTGAAGATTCTAAGATTACGACTCGTTCTGCAAAGCCCACATTACCTGCCTTATCAATCACCGAGTAGGTAATTTTATACTTGAGGGGAGATTGGGCAGCTTTCTCATCATGGATTTCCTCAATGATACTCTCCATCGATGTTCCTTGAGGAAATGCATTTCCCCAATCGTCAGTACCATAAATAGATTCCTGTATGGTTACATTCCATGCAAGGGTGGTGGACTCCCAATCTGAGGTACCTCTAAGCAAATTATCGGTCGCAGTTGCTCCTAAGTCTGAATATGAGGAAGGATCCTGCAAGGTGTTATTTAAATCGACATATTGCAAAGAATCACCGTTTAGTGTCACCACAGGGTCTTCATTATCTTCAACCAATACATACCTGGTAATTGGATCGGCACGGTTGCCTGAAGGGTCGGTGATTCCTTGGTAAGTCAGCTCATACAGTCCAGCGACTTCCATATTTACTGAACCAAATAAAAGTTCAGCAGGAATAATCTTAGAATTGTTGGGTCCTTGCTCGATTCCAAGATGAGACTCCATTTCTGCCTGACTGTAGTAATTATCTAACAGGGTAACACCCGGGTCTTGAAAGGTGGCGTCTAATTCACCTACCACTGTATGGACATTGACTGCATCTGTACCCGAACTCATTTGAACAATAGGTTCCAATCGATCGACAATCTTAACGGTAGGTTGTAGTTGAGACTGCACTGGTGAACCGTCTGGAAAATTTACCCCTCTAAGGGAAAAGTCTCTAACAGAAATCAAAAATGTTTCTTCAGCACCGAGAATAGAATAATTGACAATCTGGGAACCAGAGAGATCAACTTCTGAGGCAAGTGGTTTTCCATTGTAAAAGGAAGCAGTCACATAGGGATGGGTATTTGACTTTAATCTTTTAATTTCAAAAGGTCCATCGTCTGCCACAGGATAACTTGGTTGCCTTGATTGAACTTGCCAAAGGTAGACAGAGGAATTTTCAACTCCCAACCTTCCGGGAAAGAGAGCTATTGAAGGAGGGGTAGCAATAACCTCGACCTGCCTGCTTGTGGTACTTGTGGAGTCGGCAAAATCTGAAACTGTGTAAGTGAGAGTGTAGGAACCTGGAACCTTTAAATTTGGGGGAGTAAGAAGAGTGGCAGAGTCTGCAATATTATCACCCAGAAAATCCACTGCAGTAACCCAGGGATCGATTTCTGCAAAGGGACGATCCGTCATTTCTACAATCATCGATGCATTACCTTCTAATCTCACACTGGGGTGGTCACCTTTGGTTACTCGTAAAATATCTGCAATCACAGCATCTCCCTCAATGACGGCAGGCACAGAAGGTGTTTCCGTTTGAGGAATGGGTGCCTCTACGGTTGGGGCAAATTGTATACTTTCAAAGCTAAACTCAGAGGAACTTACTTCCGCACTTTCAATTTCAAAAAAGATTTCAGTAGCAATGGTTTGGATGAAATCAAAACTTGTAGGACTGCTTGGAGGGGGGGTAGAAAAATTTTCCGTACTTTCTTGCGAGGAATCTTCAACCGGTTCCCCAAAATCGTTTACCAAGTTTGGAAAGACCATTTGCAGTGTAGGCGGCACAAAGCCTAAAGTTAACGCATTACCATAGGTGGAAGAAAGATCAACAAGCTCACCTGCTTGACTCGCTACCGTTTCGCCAAGTCGATTGGTCCCGACTTGCAAAGACTGCCCAGAAACCAAATTTACAGGATTTCCGTTTGTGTCAGTAAAATCAATATCACCCGAAATTAAGTTAATACCGCCTGAGATATCTCCAGTCACTTCATTGCGCACTGCCATGAATTGAAACATTGTGCCCCGGATGCCAGCAGTGCCTAAAGGACTGGTCACTTTCATACTCGACCCTTTTTTTAACTTTGGGGCTTTGACCACAAGTTCTCCAAAATCTAAGTGGGCAGAAAGTTCTGATTGGGTAGGCTCTTCTTCCAATTTCCCTGGAGCAGGCAAGCCTTCCACACTACCCTCCAATTGTTTGTATTTGCGAAGATAAAAACGACTGCCAGGTTTAATAGTAAATAAAGCACCGTTGGAAAAAAGAAGAGCAATCTTTCCTGTTTTGCCAGTGGTAATTAATGATTGAGGGGATATTTTACTTCCAACATTTTGAGAACTGACCGTGGTCTTAAAGTCATCCACCATATTGTATGAGCTAACCTCCCCCTCAACCGAGGCAATGATTACTGCGGGTACAACTTTTTCACCGTGTACTTTTCCAATAACAAGAAAAACGCCAACGAAAAGGGTACAAATTCTAAATAATCCAAAAGATTGCTGAGGACTGGGATAGGGGCAGGAAAACATAGATTGCTTATTAATCTAAGCTAATCTAATCCCAAGCTTCACCGCAAGAGGTTTTTGGGAATAAAAAAGAGAGAAATTATTTCCCTATTTCTTCTTTGTAAGAAGAAGGTGAAAGAAGAGTGGATTGATCTATGGATGAGGATGGTCGGATACGAATCATCCAGCCAGATTTGTATGGGTCGGAGTTCACACTTTCTGGTGAGTCATTTAATTCTTCATTTACCTCAATGATTTCACCAGCAACGGGCATAAACAGATCGGATGCCGCTTTAACGGATTCGACCACCCCAAAAACTTCTTTTGAATCAAAGGTCTCACCAATTGAAGGAAGTTCCACAAAGGTAACATCGCCTAAACTGTCTTGTGCATGATCGGTGATGCCAACCACGCACTCATCTCCGTCGAGTCGGATCCATTCATGATCGGAAGTGTAAAAGAGTTCAACAGGTACATCGCTCATAGTACCAATCGAATGACTGAAAGATTTAATTTCATCAAGGCAAAAGAGCAGTTATCTTCTATTGTTTACCAATTATCGTTCCATTGGGTACGATACCATTCTTAGTCACAATTAATATCCCGTCTCGGACATAGACATTTTCACCTTCATCTACCCAACCTTCTTGCACTCCATTGGGGCTCAAAAATACATTCTCTCCAATTCTTGCATTTTTATCGATAATAGAATCCTGAATATGTGCACCATTTGCTACTCCTAATTCAGGCTTATCGCTTTGGGCATGATCGTCGTAGTAATCTGCCCCCATCATCACCACGCTTTCCAATTTACAACCCTGACCAATGATCGATCTTTCTGCGAGCACACATCGATTGAGAGCGGATTCGCCAATCATACTTCCAGATGCAATCGTTGTGCGGGTTACGGAACATTTACCCAGTTTGGCCGTGGGAAGAATGTCTGGGCGATTATAAATTGGATGCTCTCCCTCGTAAAAATCAAATGCGGGCACTTCATCGGTTAGTTGAAGATTGGCATCAAAGAAGGCTCGAACGGTTCCGATGTCCTCCCAATAATCATCAAAAATATGGCAACGGATGTCTTTTTCTCCGACCAAAGATGGAATAATTTCCTTACCAAAGTCAGTAGCACTCCCCCTAAGCGCTTCTTCCATGGCTGGTGCGTTAAACACATAAATCCCCATCGATGCCAGGCAGCGGTCTGGCTCTCCCCCACCCTCTTTTAACTCAGGGGGAACTAATCGGGCAATTACCTCCGGATCCGTAGGTTTCTCAACAAAATCCACAATCTTGGAGTCTTCCCCAACCCGAAGTAAGCCCAATCCCGATGCCTCGCTGGTAGGCACAGGTTTGGCAGCAACCGTTACATCTGCACCTCGTTCCAAGTGCTCCTCAACCATTTTGGAAAAATCCATTCTGTAAAGTTGGTCACCAGAAAGGATCACAAAAACATCTTCTGGTTTTGCATGAAAGTGAATCATGTTTCTCCGCACGGCATCTGCTGTTCCTTGATACCAGTCGTCTCCGTGTTCAGTTTGTTCAGCTGAAAGGATTTCAACATACCCTCGACCAAAGCGATCGAAACGGTATGCATCTGCAACATGCCTGTGCAATGATTCAGTATTGAACTGGCTCAATAAATAAATTTTATTGTATCCGGAATTAATACAATTGCTGATTGGGATATCAACCAATCGGTACTTCCCACCAAGCGGTACAGCCGGTTTGCACCGCAACTTAGTGAGTGGATAAAGACGAGTACCCCTGCCTCCCCCCATAATCACGCAGTGTACATTGAACGACTGAGAACTTGGCTTTTTATTTTTCATAATTGGGCTGCGGTTTTATTCGGGCTCGCATTTGCGAAAGGAATGTTTACGAATTTATATGTGGAAATCGAATACAACATTACGGCAAACACAAAAATCGCATTTCGCTTTTTTTTACAAATTGATCCGCAAAATCTTACAAGTTTGTCGCTTTCTTTAAAATGAATCATTCCACTTCGGTACCCAATTTCGAACCCAGTTTATCTGAGTTCTTGGAGGAAGTGAACGACTACGATCTTATTGCCATACAAGCCGAGTTTAGCTGCGATACGGAAACCCCCCTTTCTGCCTACTCCAAATTATCAGACCAGAAGCCAGCATTCCTCTTTGAATCGGTTGTTGGTGGTGAACAAGTTAGCCGTTTTTCTTTTGTTGGTTTCGGTCCCAGGAAAGTAATTTCTTGCGATCAAAAGCAATGCTTTATCACCGAAACCGGCCTGCCCGATATCTCTTTCCCCACTCCTGAGGATCCTCTTTCATTAGTTGAAAAAGAAATGACTGGATTTCGCTACCGTAGTCGCCTAAGAGATGGACGGTTTTCTGGAGGAGCGGTGGGCTATCTTTCTTATGAGTATGCAAGATGTGTAGAAAAAACTGTACCTCTACCCGAGAAAGACGAACTTGGGCTCCCACTACTCTACTTCATGATTACTGATATGGTATTGGTTTTTGATCATGCCCGCCAAACCTTGTCTATCATCGCAAATGTTTCCTCCAAAGACGACCCAACCCAAGCTTACAAAAACGCTTGCTCAAGAATCTCCAAAACTTACGAACAGCTATTATCTACTTCAAGCCTCGCTCCTGTGGCCTTGTCTGAAATAACCAATATCCCGCAACCTGATGGCAATCTTTCCAAAGACGAGTTTGAAGAGCGTGTAGAAAAAGTGAAGGAATATGTCAAAGCCGGGGATGTTATTCAAACCGTGCTTTCTCAACGATTCAAAATCCCATATTCGGGAACTTCAACAGATTTATACCGAGCTATCCGGGCAATCAATCCTTCCCCCTACATGTTCCTTTTAGAGGGGAATGACTTTTCAATAGTTGGAGCATCTCCCGAAGTTCATGTTCGCCTGCAAGGCGATGAGGTATTAATCCGCCCAATTGCCGGAACAAGAAAACGTGGATCAACAAAAGATGAGGACGATGAACTGGAAAAAGATTTACTTGCTGATGAGAAAGAAAAGGCAGAACACTTGATGCTAGTTGATTTAGCAAGAAATGATATCGGTAGAGTTTGCAAAATTGGCACCGTGAAAGCAGCAGAATTCATGACCATTGAGAGGTACTCCCATGTAATGCACATTGTATCTCAGGTGGTTGGGAAATTAGAAAACAACCAAAATGCGTACGATTTGATGAGAGCCACTTTCCCTGCAGGTACCGTGAGTGGAGCTCCCAAGGTACGAGCCATGCAAATTATTGCCGAACAGGAAGAACTTCAAAGGAATGCCTATGCAGGTGCTCTCGGATATTTTGGATTTGATGGAAATCATGACTCCTGTATCGCTATTCGGACAGCTATGCTGACAAACAAAAACATTCATTTACAAGCTGGAGCTGGAATCGTGGCAGATTCCATTCCTGAAAATGAATATCTAGAAACAATTAACAAGGCTCAGGGTATGCTCAAAGCGATTGAATTAGCTGAACGCTTTGCTCAATCGAATCGTCAAACTATCTAAATTCATGTCATCTTCTCCCGAACAAAGCTCCTTGGATATTTACATGAAACAAATATCCGGGATTGATCTGCTTACAGTCCAAGATGAAATCGATTTGGCAAAAAAGATTGAACATGGAGACGAAGAAGCCCGCAATACCATGATCACGGCCAATCTTAGATTAGTGGTCAAAATAGCTCAGGAATATTCTAATCTTGGACTTTCAGTGCTAGACTTAATCAATGAGGGAAATATGGGGTTAATGAAAGCGGTTGAACGATTTGACCCATCCAAGGGGGGGAAACTTAGTACCTACGCCTCGTGGTGGATCAAACAAGCCATTAAGCGTGCTCTCGCCAACCAGAGTAAGACTATTCGCTTGCCTGTGCACATGGTTGACCGAGTGACTCAAATTCGAAGAACCACTGCAGAACTTTCGGAAAAATTGGGAAGAGATCCTACGGATGAAGAATTGGCCGAGGCGGTAAGCCTTCCATCTGTTAAAGTTTCACACTTACGAAATGTAAGTAAAAGACCCGCTTCTCTAGACTCACCTATCAATGATGATGATGGTTCTACTTTGGGAGAAGTTGTACCTGACGAGAAATCGGTTACTCCTCTTGAATCCCTTCAATCAAAAAGTTTGGTTGGGGATGTCAATAAAGTCCTATCTATGCTTGAACCCAGAGAGGCTGATATTATTCGTCTACGATTTGGGCTAGATGGAAGAGATCCGCTTACACTTGAAGAAGTGGGAGAGCAAATTGGCATAACCCGCGAGAGGGTTCGGCAACTTCAGGAACAATCTCTAAGAGATTTACGCAAGAAAATGGCCAAGTTTGAAAAGCAAAGAACGATTGAAGAGGTTGAACACGAAAGACAACAAGCTGAAAGAGCAAAAATCTTAAAAGATCTTCTTAATAAAGGTAATACTCAGAACTCTAAAGTAGCACCAGCTACCTGATTACTGCCTTCAATTATCTAAAGCAGTTCTAGACCGCAGAGCATATCCTGCTTAGTAAAGATCAAAAAGAATCCCCGAACGGAATAATCCGATCGGGGATTCTTAAAGTAAGAATTACCAAGTAATTATTCTTGTGAATCTGCAGTTGCTTCGTCCAGAAGGTCTCCAAGTGATGTAGTCAGGTCATCACCTGACTCATCGTATGCAGCAACTTCTTTGGCCAATGCATCCTCATCGTAATCAGCAGCTTTAATACTTAGTCCGATTCGGCGCTCATCTTTATCAATTTTGATTACACGAGCTTTAACTTCGTCACCCTCCTTGAGATGATCTTTTACTTTCTCAATTCGCTCCTCGCTGATTTGGCTAATGTGTACTAACCCGTCGATATCATGATCGAGTTCAATAAAGGCACCGTAACCAGCAACCCGAGCAACCTTACCAGATACCACATCTCCCATACGGAACAAGCGGTCGATTCCTTCCCAAGGATCGTCAGTAAGCTGCTTCATTCCAAGAGAAATTCTTTGGTTATCAATATCGACCTCGATAACAATCGCATCAACATCATCACCCTTCTTTACCATTTCGCTAGGATGATTGATTTTGCGTGTCCAACTCATGTCTGAAACATGAACCATACCATCAATCCCTTCCTCAAGCTCAAGGAATGCACCATAGGAAGTAAGGTTACGTATTTTCCCTCGAACACGGGCACCTGGAGGATAGTTATGAGTAGCCATATCCCATGGATTGACATCGAGTTGGCGGATACCAAGAGATATTTTCTGATCCTCTTTTTGTATGCCAAGAACAACTGCATCCACCTCATCTCCGACATTGAGAACTTCACTTGGTTTTGTGATGCGCTTTGTCCAGGACATCTCGGTCACATGAACAAGACCCTCGACACCCTCTTCGAGTTCAATAAAGGCACCGTAGGGAACTAAGTTTACCACTTTACCACGTACCTTAGCGTTAATTGGAAACTTGTTTTCAATTTCTTCCCATGGGTTGGATGAAAGTTGTTTCAAACCAAGAGACACACGCTCGCGCTTTTGGTCCACTTCGATGATGCACACCGTGATTTCCTCGCCAGTCTTCACCATTTCGCTTGGGTGAGAAATACGACCCCAACTCATGTCGGTGATGTGTAGCAAGCCGTCTAAACCATCTAAATCGATGAATGCACCATAATCGGTAATATTTTTAACCATTCCACGGCGAGTTTCACCAGGTTTAATTCCAGTAAGAATTTCGCGCTTCTTGTCTTGGCGGCGTTCTTCAATCAATTCACGACGGGAAACCACGATATTTTTACGCTCGCGATTTATTTTAACGACTTTGAAATCAAAAGTCTGTCCAACAAACTGATCCAAATTCTTAGGGGCTTGTATATCTACTTGAGAAGATGGCAAAAAAGCATCCACACCTATATTAACAACCAAGCCGCCTTTAACCTTGGAGCGTACACGACCAGTAATAACTGATCCTTCTTCACAGGTATTGACTATTTTTTCCCAATTTTTCTTTTGCTCGGCTTTATCGAAAGAAAGTTGCGGATTACCATCGCGATCTTCAAGTCTTTCGAGAAAAACCTCAATATCGGAACCGATCTCCAGTTCACTAAGGTCTAAAAATTCGTGTGCAGGAATGGCTCCTTCAGCTTTGCCACCAAAATCAATCACCACTTCTGTGGGACGAATTTCCATGACGGTGCCTGTAATTACAGACCCTTCCTTAAGTTGTTCAATTTTGCTCTCTGCGAGCAATTCTTCCATGACGGTACTCATGATGTTGTTTGGTATGTTATTCTTGCCAAGCAGAAGGGATGCATAAAATCGCGGGTTACAAAATTGCGAGCAATTCCCAACTGATGGGTTGAGGGTTTACAAAAGTAAGTGAAAAAGAACGAAGGATCAAAAATGCAGGAATCTCGGTTCTCCGGCAAGGAGAAAAGATCGTGGTGCAAACAAAGAAAGCCTAAGGCACCACCTTATTGAGCGGGTATTCGACAATCCCCTCCGCTCCCATGGCTTTGAGCGCAGGGATCAAATCACGGGATACCTTCTTTTCAATCACAGTTTCCAGGGCTACCCAACTATCATCCGCAAGGGATGAAACGGTAGGGTTTCGCAGGGCAGGCATTTGTTTGAGTGCATCTGCCAGTTTAGATCTTTCCAAATTTAATTTCAGTCCGACCTTTCCGTCAGCTTGCAAAGCCGCATCCAACATCAAGGAAATACTCTCGACCTTGGCCCGTTTCTCTGAATTCGCCCAGGCTTCCTTATTGGCGATAAGAACGGTGTTGGTTTCCATTAAAACATCCACAATCCGAAGCTTGTTGGCACGCAGAGAACTGCCGGTCTCGGTAAGATCCACAATGGCATCCACCAATTCCGGTACTTTCACCTCAGTCGCACCCCAGGAAACCTCCACCTCAGCTTCCACACCATGGGAAGCCAGAAAATCTTTGGTCACCTGGACCAACTCGGTGGCAATTTTTTTACCCTGCAAATCTTTAACAGATTTAATCTCAGATGCCTCAGGCACCGCCAGTACCCATTTGGAAATTCGGTTCGATGCCCGGCTGTAAACCAAATCGGTCACCACTTCCACATCCGACCCATTTTCCTTCACCCAGTCCCGACCAGTTAATCCACAATCGAAAAAGCCATCCTCCACATATCGACTCATTTCCTGAGCCCGAACAAAGCGGCCATCTATTTCCGGATCGTCCCAGCTAGGTGTGTAAGAGCGGGAACCCTTGGTGATATTAAATCCTGCACGGGAAAACAATTTTAGAGTGGCATCCTCCAAGCTTCCTTTTGGCAGTCCAAAACTAAGTAAAGTGGTCATTTGGTTTCATTAATATCAAAGAGGCTCACCGGGGAAAAGCCTCTTTTACCCTCAAAGAAAGGAAGTTTGCTTTTCCTTCAGGAATATCTCTTTTGTGCCTCTCCCCAGGACTTGGTCATTTCCATGGCCGAAAATATTTCCTCCAACTTATCCATAGCAACGGAACTTGGCGAAGTCTCGGAAAACTCCGCATCCGAAATCAATTGGATCAACTCTAAGTTTCTTCTTAAATCTTCCCTGTGCTCATATACAATGCTGCAAAAGCGCTTGGGCGTAAGTCTACCCGCATTGGTGATCAAGTTTTCCATGTCCCCAAACTCTTTAATCCATTTAACCGCCGTTTTAGGACCAACACCAGAAAGCCCAGGGATATTATCGGATTGGTCACCAATGATCGATAAGTAATCAAGTATCAAGCTTGGAGGAACCCCAAATTTTTCTTCCACCCCATGCTCATCTAATGTACGCCAGCCAACCCTTGGGTTGGCTGTGGGTGGTGGGAGCAACTGCTTCACCCCGGGAGAAACTAATTGGGCAAGGTCTTTATCCGAGGATACAATGGTCAGTTCCGTGCCCTCCTCTTTGAGCTGCATGGTCTTGGTGGCAATCAAATCATCTGCTTCCAGTCCCTCTTTTTCTGCCCAGCCATATCCCATCGCACCGGTCAACTCTTTCACATATTCTAGTTGTTCCGAAAACCCCTCGGGTGGGCTGCCCCGGTTGGCTTTGTATTGAGGTAAGATATTTTCACGAAGTGGGCATCCACCTTTGTCAAAAAATACCCAAATCTCATCAGGTGAAAAATCATCTTCCAATCGCCAAAAGGAACGGACCCACCCATGAATCATATTGGTGGGAAATCCATCTGATCTAGTCAGTTCTCGAATCCCATAAAACGCACGAAAGGCAAGGTTGTGACCATCACATAGAAAGATTTTTTTCATAATTCCAATCTGTTATCCATCAACGCCCC
>Ga0181553_10004324_pt1 | contig 12109 bp, 13 predicted proteins | sample 011ome_17_FD_133753 | JGI IMG/M metagenome (GOLD analysis project Ga0181553, IMG submission 133753) | Coastal salt marsh microbial communities from the Groves Creek Marsh, Skidaway Island, Georgia - 011502XT metaG (megahit assembly) | ecosystem: Environmental > Aquatic > Marine > Intertidal...
TAGCAGTGCCTCTTATTTTATCGCCAAGAATTCTAGACTCTAAAATAAGCTGATCCATTACACTGCTATCAACAGGAACTCCTGTTATTGTTTTCCACGCTGATGCAAAACTACGAAGCACTGCATCCCCAGCTACTCCGCCTATCATCGCAGCTTGAAACAACGCATAAGATTCTTTTGCTGCTCGACTAAAGGTCATTTCTGGTTGAACTGCAGGCTCTACGATATTACCTTCTTCATCAGTTTTTGGAATAGCTCCTAAAGATAAAGCTGTAAATTTAAGAGCCGCTTCCCCACTAGCTGCACCTAATGTCGTAATGCCAATATCTTTAGCAGTATCTAAACTAAATAAAGCGTCGCTACGTCTTTCACCTTCTCCAGGAAGTCGACCGGCTTCTAAATCAGCCTGAGTTTCTTTAAGATTTTTCTTAATTCGATTACGAGCGACCCTTTGAGCTAATCCGGTAATGCCCATCCCAAACGCGATTCCTGCACCTTCCACAGCAAGAAAACGAGAGATCTCGTCAATTATCGGGTCGAAATCACCTTGAAACGCTGTTTGAACGGGTTGAATATTTTCTACAGGTAATATCCTGTAATCCCCTGTTTCTTCATCCACCCCATTGTAAATACTTTTTATCGTCAATCCTTGAGACGGATCTCCAGGAACGACTTCAGATACAGCAGGTAAAGTTTCTTTCGGATTAAACCGATTAGGTTTCGGTGGGTCGAACGGCCTTATGATATTTGCATACTCTCTACCCGTTGGGTATGAGGGACTTTGCGCTAACCGAGCTTCGTACTCAGCAGGCATATCTGTTCTTTGTAAATAAGAAGTGTCTAAATTTTCAGATTTTATACCTCGAAGCAGATATTGTTCACGTTGTCTTTCGTTAGCTTCGAAAACAGTATCGTATAAATAATCAAGTCCGACGTTTCCTGTTACGCTTATATCTTCTCCAGGAATCGTATATTCGACTGTTTTTCCCGTTTGAGAACCTACTCCCCCTAAAAGGCCATAGACGTCTAAGGACGAAGGTTTCCCAAAAACCGCCGTACCTACTTCGTCTTCTCTACTGGAACGAGGAGTGTATTCTTGATCAACAAAAACACCGCCTTTGTCATAATACGGGCGAAGTTCGTCTGTATAACGCCTTCGAGCTTCGTCGTCATAATCTTGTCTAAGGACGTCTTCGGTAATTTCCCCTGTAGATACAACTTGATTTAATAGATCTGGGGTGTCTAAGATTTTTCTTAAAGTCAATAGCCGCGCATAGTTTTGACTATCAGTAGGAACTTCAAACCCTGCGGTATATAAAGCACTAGGCGCGTTTTGATCTAAAATTTGTTGAGCAGTATAGTTTTTAACTTCCTTAGTTTCAGGATCTAAATATCGCGCATCAGTAGTGCTAATACCGTCGCTGTAAATTTCCTCAAATTCTCTAAGGAAAATAGGATTGGTATTGTAAAATTCGTCACCAACAACGCTTATGGGTTTTCTAGCCACTAGAACTCCTAAAGATCGCCACGAATGGCATCGCTAGTTTTAGGCGGTTTTCCACCCTTACCTGTTTCGTTAGCACTAGTGGGGGACGGGGCTGTTGGAGAATACATCCTGTCTGTCCCTGTTGTATAATCGTACCCAAGCTGACCTAAATATTTATTTAATCGGTCTAATAGATATTCCTTTTGGAATTTACTAGCCAATGTTACTGGAACAAAAACGCCGTATTTACGATTAAATCTATAATGAGTCTGTGCGTCTCCTGCTACATTTTTATTTATTCTGTCAATGACAGTGTTCAATAATTGTTGTCTTTTTTCTGGATCTGTTTCTTTACGAAGATCTTCTAAAATACCTACGTTTAGCCTAAGTTTACCGGCTGTTCCAGAATTTAAATCGCGAAGATAAAGTTCTCTTTCCTCTTCTGATTTTTGATCAAGAGCGGCTATTTCTCTAGCAGTAGAACGTCTTTTTTTATCCTGATCGAAAGTCAACACTTTTTGGAAAACGAACTGACCGACGTTACGCGAAACTACTTCAGCATTACCTGAATCAAAACCTAACGTAGCCATAAAAAATGCAATATCTTTATCAGAAAGTGAGCGGCCTTTTTCGCCTTGAGCAGCTGCGGCCATATACGCCAATCTAATTTGGTTAGCTGCGAAAAGTCCTTGTTTATTTAGATAGTCTTGTAGAGCTTGTTGATCTTTAACTAAGAAGTTATTACCTCCAAGCATTCCCTCTAACAGACTATCTTGTTCCTTAGCAGAGGTTGATAACCTCGAGATCACTCGAGAAAGGTCTGCGGAAGCGGCTCTTTTATCTTCAGCAGTAGAGTTTCCGTCTGCGAAAACAGCTTCGAATTTACTGTTAGCGGCAATTAGTGCTGCTGCATTGGTGGCACTGTCGTCAGTAAAAAATGAAGAAGTATATGTGTCAACCGCAGAAACACCTTTATCGTCGGTAACTCCTAGTTTATTTAAGGTGTTGCCAAAGCTGCTCACATTACGCTGCACAGAATCAATAACCCCTGCTAAGTTTTGAGGGACTGCGCTAGTTATTCCATTATTAAAGTTAGTTGGTCTAAGAACACCATCCTTACCCCGAACCATCTTAACGTCTTTCATAAGTGGGTCTAGTACAGCTTGAGCTGCTAAACCTAACGCAAATATATTTGCATTTTTTGCAGCTTCTTCTTCGAACTCTATTTGTAACGGATTTTTCTTACTAGATGGAAACGGTCTTAATTCAAAACCTTCGATATTAGAAGTTAGGTTATACCCTCGTTTTTTCATTTCTTCTAAGGTGACGCGCTCATCTAAATTTAATGGGTCTTGAAAAGTAATTTGTACGGTTTCTTGTCCATCAGGCATAGATATTTTTTCGATACGGCCTTGAAGAAGCAAACCAGTTTCTGTATCTTGGAAAGGTTTAGTATCTACTGCTGCAGATTCCCCATCTAATATCGAGGCTCTTGGATTACGATAATAACGTCCTTTTTCAACAAAATTGCCTGACTGATCTACGTCGAAACTTTTAATACCGTTACTTCTAACCCAAGTAACTCCGTTTTCGTCTTGTAATGCGCTAGTTTGATAATTTTTAAACAGATCTCGTTTAGGGTCTGGCTGGTAGAAAGTATTAACTGTTTTTTGAGTTAGTTTAGGATCTACTTTGGCAAATTCAGAAGCTCTACTTTGGCTTCTTCTTATCGCTGCGTCTATTTCTGACCGTTCTGTAGCTGCGTCTAATTTTCTAGCTGCGTTCGCTGCGCTAATAAACGCGCCTGCAGAACCGTCGTCTTCGTCTCCGGCTAATGCAAAAGCAGGAGCAAACTGTAGTAATGAGCTGGCTAAGTTCCCCAACCCTGTTTTCCTTTCTGTGCCGATTTGCGGGAGAGAATTAGAAATTTCCGCTAATCGTTGGTTTCTTATTCTTTGCCTAATTTCTTCTGGGCTAAGTCCTTCGCCAGCAGCTATATCTTCAGGCGCGCCCATGTCAGGAACTTGCGCTGAAACTGCCATGGGGTCTGGTTTAAAAAACTTATCCTCTAACCCCGTTATTGAACCTAAACCTTTTAATGCAGCGTCTGCCGCAAACGGAGCCGCTGTACCTAACAACGCACCAAGGATCTGTTTTTTAGGATCTTTTTCGTCGCGTTGTACACGACGCTGAGGTGTAGGTGCGAACTGTACAGAACGTACAGGCGTAACTTTAGGGGCTTGAACTAAATTAGCAATACCACCACCGCCACCACCGATATTAAAACCAAAATTATTCGCCACGTTATGCCCCTAATTTACGGGATGCCATCGGGAATCGAGGATTAATAGCCCCGCCCATATTTTTCTTAGCTGGAGTAAACCCCATCTTTCGTACTACTTCAGGTGCTTTTCGCGATAACGCCGCTAATCCTTTATTACCTTGAGGTATAACGCGACCGCCGTCCTGCATTCCGTAAGCAGGATACGAGAAATTACTTCCTGTAGCTGTTCCATATCCGCTAAACGGCGTTGCTTGCGTGGTTCCAGAATATCCTGTACCACCAGCTAACGGGCCAGCGCCAGTTAAGAAGTTTGCGTAACCTGACATTAACTGTTGCGGCATATTATATTGCCCAACAAAGTTTTGATAATTTAAATCTAAACCAGCTTGGTTTCTAGCGCGATTCATCGCACCGATATTCATCATCGAACCGATATCGCCTTGACGGAAACCTTGTTCAGCGCCAGCCAGACCCTGATAAGCGCCAGCAGCCCCTGTTTGCGCTCCGGATAATTGTCCAGCTAAACCAGCTAATCCTGATGAAGCTCCTGCGCCCATATCGTAAAACTGTCGTCCCGCGCCCGTACCCATACCGTATAGTTCTGAGCCAGCTCCCGACAACGCGCCTGCTGTACCCATTTTAGCACCGTAACCAGTTTGACCGATATTACTCAGGTTAGTACCTAGCCCCGAGCGATAACCAGACCGTTGAGAACCTAACGCACCGACAGTACCTGCGAGACGCTCTCGGCTTCCGCCCATCGCCCCGCCTAATCCAGCAATCTCAGCTCCGGAACCACGGTAAGCTGAACCTCGTTGACCAGCGGTTCCCGCTAGTAGCTGGGCTAATCCAGACTCCGCGCCTCCTGCCTGCGCACCTAAGCCAGCCGTCATACCTGCTGCGCCTGCTTCAGCGGCTCTAGCCCTACCAAACTCTCCCATCGCAGCGTCACGAGCACTTTGATAGCCTTGGCTACGCAATGCGCCAACAGCTTCCATCATCCCACGGTTGGCGGCTATATCGGATTCTTCTTGTCCTAATCGACTACGAGAACCACCAAACGCTCCTGAACCAATTTCACTAGCTCGCCTAGCGATATCGCTTTGAGCTTGTCCCTTTTGAATATCCTTAATGGTCTGTTGTACAACTGCATCTTCATATGGATCCATATACGAAGAAACAGAAGACGGGTCGAATCCTGCAGTGCTTGCGCGAGTTTGTTGCAGAGCTTCTTCTAAATACGGACTCTGGGCAGATACTCCTCGACGGGCAGCTTGGTCAGCGGCACTTAAACCACTTATTTCTGCTTCGCGACCTTGTCGTACTCCTGCAATACCTTCTTTATAAAAAGGATCGGTTATTGCTTGACCTTCGCGAGCGATGCGTTCTGCTTCAGAAGCGTAATCTAACCCTTCTCGCTCTGCCTCACGAAAAGAGCCTTCCGCTTGACCAAGACGACCCATAAGTCCTTGTTCTGCTTCGGACGTTTTATCTATACTTCGACCAAGGAAATCAGTTCCTTGTCGTAATCCTGTACGAGTATAATCTTCACCTTGTTGTTGTGCACGAAGTAGTGCGGCTTTAGCTTCTGCGCTACCGCCTGCCATCGTAGCTAATGCTTCTTCGGTCAACCCTTTTGCGCGAGAAAGATATGGAGCGTATGCGCCAATACCTTGATCAGCAAGTTCCATTGCATATTCTTCTCTAGGAGAGAATCCCGCAATACGTTCTCCAGTATAGGTAAATGGGTTAGTATCTGGCCCACCTAGATTTTCAAGTTGACTACGATAATACGCTTCAACTTGAGGCATGAGGCCAAATCGACCCCGCGACCCCATAAGAAGGTCATAGATATTTCGATCGGGAGCCTGATAACTATACGCGGTATCGTTTTCACTCATAATTATTTACCAAAGTTAACCTTATCAAGAGCCGCGATTCCTTTATCGAAATCACCACCGCCCATATTCTTTACGCCTTGATGTGAAACAACGTATTCTTTATCGCTCGCCCATATCGGTACTAAATCTTCTTTTGGGCCTCCAGGCCCGTCAACTTCGCCGCCTTCTAAAAACAATTTACGGCCTAGTACACTCCCACCATCTTCCATACCAATACGTTGGCTGCGGATAGCTCCTGGCTGAAACCTAGGACGCGGAGCGCGGATAGGGATTTTACTTTCACGTTTACCGCCGCCCCCGAGAGCTTGTCCAAGAATTTTACCAATGTCTTGCCCCGAAGACATAAGCTGTCTAGCAACTAAAGGATTTTCGTCTAAATACTTTTGAAACTTTTCTAAACGAGTAGCTTCCGGCAGTAGCGAGTTTTCTAGCGAAACAGGACTGTTAAGTGCTCCACCTGTAGCTCCTGCGTCAGTTACAGAAGCCGCTTCCACTCCTGGAGCTGCGGCTGCGTCAAGAGCAGCTAAACTTTCCTTAGCAGCCTCTCCACTAAGTTCCGTCGGAGCACCTGCGAAAACATCCGCGATACTACTACCGACATTTCCTATCCCCTGTATAGCAGACGAACCAAGGTTCGCTAGAATATCTGCTATAGCTGTAAACCCTCCGTAAAGCATTTCTGGAGGATTACTTTGTAACGGCTCATCAACACGTTTACGGTATTCGTCATTAAGAGCGTTAACTAATCGTTCGCCACCAAGATTCCCGATTCCCGTATTCGCGCCATAAGTCGCGTAACGGTTAAGAATATCCATCGTAACGTCGCGAGGTAGCCCGATATCTTCGCCCTGTTCTACAAATTTAGTGGCATTGGATTCAGGATTAGTCATCGAATTTATTAAAGATTGACGTTGGTCATCGTTGTAAATACTAGCCATTAAGTCACCGCTACCGTAATGTTGCCGTTAGTAACAACCTGAACTGTACCTACGCTCCCTGTTGCGCTTAGTCCAGAGGTGCTTGGCGTTGAAATATTCTGCCAAGAATTGCCCAAATATACTTGAAGAACCTCTTCTGTAGTATTCCAAATAATATCGCCTACCGCAAAACTTAGCTCGTCTCTATTAGAGCTGGTGTATTGCGGGGTTGCTGTAGGATCGAACGACCCTAAACCAAGCTCCAACACCCGCATAGCCCTGTTAAAAGCTCCACTATCCACCGGATCTTGGTTAACAACAGGCAATCTTCCGTTAAGAATTCTAGCCATTACCGTCTACCGTTAGGCTGTATTTCTAAACGAGTTGCACCAATTATAAACCCTACTCCTAAACGATCTCCCATTTCTCCGTTATCGTCAGATTCGAAGCGTACCGCCGCTTGTCGGCCCCTAGCGCGGGTATCTATTTTAGTCGTACTTCCGGTAAAGGAAGACGTTATATCCGTCGTAAGGGAATCTCCAGGATAATTACGAGCCTTTAACACGAAGTTAATCGCCTGCGTACTGCCGGAACTACCCGTAAACTTAACGTCTGGGATACATCTACGAATAAATTGGAACTGGTCTCCTTCCCCAATATCGAAATCAGCACTTTCAATAAAGACGTTATCCATAGGAGCGCCATCATCATCGTTTCCTGATTCGTGGGAATAAACGTAAGAAGTAGAACTGTATTTACCAGTAGCCCGAGGAAATGCTTCAATGCCTTCATCTAACCATGCGGTGCGAGAAAGCTGTCCAATAGACCATGATTGTTCGATGTAGTTGTAACTAACATAGCTATCTGGCTGAGTGCTAGTTCCAGAACAATAAAACCAACCAACCTCGTCAAACTGCTTATTTACGAATCCAAATACTTGGAAGGCTTGACCGACGTTTAAATTGTCAAAGACATAAGAATGGACACTACACGGTACGGGTTGTACAGCTCCGTTGTAAGTATAAAAGCCTTTCTTATCCATCCAAAAAACACCGTTAGGAGTGTTTACCGCAGCATTCGGACTGATCAAACTTACGCCTTCGTTAATAAGAGTAAGACCAAACGTATTTGGAGGGCCAATAAACTGTAAGCTATACATTGCTACGTCAGTCCATACGAGCGTTTCCTGTCTAGCTCGTAACCCACCAATAATCTCTGAGCCTGCTGAACATCGTAACGAACCCGCAGTATTTGTAGCGCGTGGCTCCCAATCAAACGGGTTTTCTTGATCTGAAAATGCAATAAGTAGCGGATCTATTACCTCAGACCTACTGCCGTTCTCTATTGGGTCTGCACCTAATAAAACAACATGTCTATCAACATCAGAAACTAAAACTTGTAGCCCAACTGTAGGTGCAAGATTAGCTCCTACGATGTCTTTAAGAGCTTTAGCTCGCTGAGTAGAGGTAGAAAAATCCCAGTAAAAAACACCGCCTGCTCGCACATTGGAAATTAGGTCTTCACCAAAATTATCTATTGACCACAAACGTAGCTGATTAGTGGACGATAGGGAGGTACTTGAACCCCAAGAACCGCTACCCCATGCACTAACACCGTAGCCAGCACCGGCTACAAAAACATCTAAGCCGACGTTAATTTGGTACGCGCCTACTGTGGAGGATCCACCATTACCAGTGTCCGAAGAATTAGCTGTTACGGCTGCTCCAGAGGTGTCTTTAGCCTCCACTGTATAAGAATTGGTAGTTACTACAGAAGCGACTTGATACTCTTGGTTTAAAACAGCTGCTGTAATATTGCCGCCTAACGAAGCTGCTCCGGAAAACGTAACAAAATCATTCAAAACCACCCCGTTAGCTGTATCAGTAACTGTAATAGTAGAAGAACCATTGGTTGCAGAAAAAGTAACGTCTCCTGCAGCGGTAGTTTCTCGAAGAGGAGTAATGTCGTTGTATGCCGCGCCCTCCTGCCAATACAATTTAGACGTTGTTCCTATGCCTAGGATTTTAGTGCCGTCTAAAGCTACCCAGCCATGTAACTTTCTACCTGTCCCTGTAAAAGAAGACTGAATATACTTTACCCAGCCGCCAATCTTTTCTGGAAGCCCTTGACGAAACCGTACTAGATTAGCGTCAAACCAGCCGCCCTCCGCTGAATAGTCGGTGCCTTCTTTGTTGATTCCTGGATTGAAGATAAACTTCTGCAAAGGCATTAGCGATACTCCCCAGTCCTTATCATTTCAGTAACTTCTTCGGCTCTTCGACCTACTTGTTTGGCCCAACGACTATCCATGAACTCATCAGCAGCAATATCAAACTGCTCACGGGACATAGCTTCCAGAGCCTTAACAAATCCGCGCAGCCGTGTAATACCTAGATTGAAACACATATCAACCATAGCATCCCGTCTTGCCTTGTTCAGGCCGCCGTACCAATAGTAGGCATCTTGCAATTCTTGATGGCAACGCTCTAAGTCGTTATGTAGTAGATAATCTATCTCGTCATCAGACAGTCCAAGGCCAGACTCCGATATGTTTCGGCCTACGCCTATGGTTTCAAAACCCTGTGTACACTTGTAGACCTTAGACTTAACGCCTTCGTGACGCTTTATCATGTCAATCAACTGACCCATTACTTCTCCCGTGCGACGGAGTTAACCTTCTCGTAGGAGCGCATAGCGCCTAGACCTAACATGCCCATCATAACGGGCACGAGCAGTGTTGTATCTACTTCCGGCACCTCCACCCATATACTGATGATATTGGCGATGATGGTGTTGTACAGCAGTCCTAACGCACATATCCAGCCGATAGCAGGTCGCCAACCCGCTACAAATAACGACTTATGTGCAGCCTCCATCTTGTTGATTTCTAGCTGCCCCTTGAGAGCTTCGTGAGCATGGCGCTCTGACATCGTGGCGATCTCATGGGCCAAGGCGTTCTTCTGATCCTTGTCCTCTATGAACTTGTCCAACAGCCCTGTAACTGGCCCGACTAACTGTGCAACTAAACTCATGTTTATTTCCTATTCGACCACGCTTGCGCACCAAAGAAGGCTGCAAGTATACCTGCAACAGATACGAAGTAGACTGCGGCCATATCACCTAAAATCGTTGCTGCTTGCGTCAGCCCGAAAAGTTCCGATGCAACCACTAACGAGGGGTAGAGCAGCATTCCCCACAAGGCAAACCATGACATAGCCCTTTGAGCATCAGCACGTTCATGTTGCAGCCGTAGCTCTTGCAGTTCTTTACTGGTGTTTAACTCTTCGTCGGTGACAACGCCATCCCCATCCGCATCGTATTCGGCGTATTCACTACCTTCTTCTAGCCGTTTTGCGTTCACAGAGAATCACCGTTTCGTATGTAGATGATATCAAGACTAGCAGACACGGCTATATCAGCAGCCGCAGAATCTCCAATGCAGCGAACTTCTATGTCTGTTTTTTCTTCAAACTTCAAAGGAATGCTGTAAGTCTGATGCAAAACGCCGTTATCGATAACGTGTTTGTCTTTGGTCTGAAAGACTTCGCCAAAAGGCCGCGCAACTAAGTGGACGTTGGCGTATTTGTTATTTTGCGTCGTAGCGGCAGTAATATCTTTTTGAAGCAAATAGGCTGTGTGGTCTGCTGGAACCGTCCACAGCGCCATAAGCGTCTGATTGTCACCGATAGCAATCGTTGCGTACTTATCAGCAGGAACACCAGATGTCACAGTGCCGTCACCTGCATAAATAACACCTGCGTTTTGCCCACCAGACCCAGCAGTATTCACCACCATTCGGTTGATACGGATATAAGTATTTGTGGTGTTGACCGCCGTTTGACCGTTCAACGTCACCGTCTCACTGATTTCTGCGTAGTTAGCATCTAGTCCAGATAAGGTAACGGTACGCGCACCTGTGCCTGCTGATGTATCGTTTGTAGAAGAACTAGATACTTTTAACGCCGTAGCGGTTTCGATGTAGCTATACAATCCGCCTTCAGCCCATACGGTCTCTAAGCTATCGTCAACATCTGGGTTGAACCCAAACTTGAAAATAGCGTAATGCCAACCGACTTGACCGCGTTTAACTTGTAGCTCAAACGGTTCTGTAGTGCCTACACGACTGATGGATGAAATTTCTCTGCTCATGGCCCAAATGCTCTAATCACTAGATAAATAATACCGAACGCTATACCGCCGCCAATAACAGCGGTTGTTCCACCTACTAAGATCTTATTGATAAGAGCCTCTCGCTCCTTTCTCTTCTTTGCAACCATAGCCATGTGCGCCTGCCTACGTTGCTCTTGTTCTGCCTTGGCTTTTTTGAAGTCATCCAACAGCTTGGGATCTACCACCAGAAGAAGGTCATTGACTGACTGCCAGTGTCGCTCGTACTGCCTTCTAAGCATCTGGATTTGCAAGATGTCGTTTTGACTCAGCGGTTTAAAGGTCGATGATTTACGGTCAACCTCAAACTGATTCAGAGCTTCGCCAAAGTCTGAGATTAGACCCATAGCTTGCTGGACGCCGCTTCCGGTCTCGTTAACTTGCTGGATCACCGAATTGATCTGCTGGAGCAACATACCAGCGGCTGCAACAGACTCAATAATCATGCCTTACCCCATAAATTGCGGTAGCGCGACAGCTACAATGACAGTGACGTATACCCCCCAAATCATCATTTCAAGGCGATCAAATCGCTTATCGCCTGACTGTAGGCGCTGTTCAATGGCTTCATACCGAAGAGCACATTCTTTTTCATGCGCTTCAATCTTTGCTATGGCTTTTTCTGTAGGTGTCATACGCTTATGTCCACTCTTTGTGTAGGAGCAAGAGTTGTAGCTTCAATCTTGTTGCCTTTCTGGGTATATAGGACGGGTATAATCGTCTCCACAACCTCTTTTATCGGCTCGCCTTCCGCACCTGTCCGTAGACGCTCTTGCTTTTGTACAGCGATCTGCTTCCAACTAACTTGAGCAGGTCCGCTTACCGACCCCACGTCCATAGTCTACTGCACCACTTCTGCTTCTGGCTCTTCATCTTCAGCAGGCTTAACTGCATTGACGATAGCGTCACCGTAAGCATTCAGCACAACTTGACGCTCGTTGATCTGCATTTGCAGACGTGCGATTTCTTGGCGAATCTCAGCGACACGGGCAACGTGCATCTGGGTTTCAACAGTCAACTCAGACACGTTATGTTCTTCGTCGTTAATGACGATTGTTTGCTCTTCACTCATTACCAAGGCACTCCATCAGCGGTTGTTGGGTTCTTCTGCTCATCAATGTTAGCAGTCAGACCAGCCTCAATAGCCTCAACGTCTAACTCACCCTGACACCAGCCAATCACGTCGGCTTCCGTTAGGTCATCATAAGCAATGTATCCCTCTGAGGAGGGGTCTGGGGTGAAGCCACAAGTCCCATAGGATGAAGCAGTGTAGGTGTTCTCACCCACAGTTTCTTCTTCAGTTACTCGCCAGTGGGCTACGATAACCCCTTGGTCTGAGTCAGTGTTGCGTTCA